>Ga0075160_10000531_pt1 | contig 24159 bp, 22 predicted proteins | sample JI91814C2DNA_FD_70969 | JGI IMG/M metagenome (GOLD analysis project Ga0075160, IMG submission 70969) | Wastewater effluent complex algal communities from Wisconsin, to seasonally profile nutrient transformation and Carbon sequestration -... | ecosystem: Engineered > WWTP > Effluent > Algae... | reverse complement strand
ACAGTCAATGTAAGTAATGTACTTTGTAACGGTGGCAATACCGGTACCATCACGGTTACACAACCGGTGGTTGGAACGCCACCATTTGAATATTCACTGGATGGCACCAACTGGCAACTCAGTAATGTATTTCCGAACAGAACAGCCGGTAACTATACCGTGTATTACCGTGAAGCCAATGGTTGCCAGAATCAGCAGCCGGTAACTATTTCAGAACCTGCTCAATTGGCTGCTACAAATGCCAGTATCGCTGCTACCTGCAATGGTGCAGTGGATGGAAGCATTACAGTCTCTGCAACCGGCGGAACGGCACCTTATGAATACTCTATTGATGGAGGTGTCAACTGGCAACCGGGAAATACATTCAATGGTGGTGCAGGTCCGTATACCATTACGATACGCGATGCCAACGGCTGTCTTACTACCCGGGGTGCAACCATCACAGAACCGGCCATACTTACCGCTTCAGCTGTATCCGTAGCGGGCAGTTGTAACGGTGGAAATGATGGTACCATCACAGTAACTGCCATTGGAGGGAATAACGGAGGCTACCAGTACTCTATTGACGGAGGGGCCAATTGGCAAAGCAGTAATGTATTCAATGTGGCACCGGGTACCTACAACATTAGTGTAAAAGATAACCTGGGTTGTAACGTTGCCATTCCACCGGTAACAGTATCATTGTCCAGCAATCTCACTTATACCCGAATGGCGGATGCCACTATTTGCGAAGGAAGCTCCATTCAACTGAACCTGGTATCGAATGGCACAGTGTACGACTGGAGACAGGGTGCAGGTCTCAGCAACACCAGTATTGCCAATCCGGTAGCCAGTCCGACCATAAGTACAGAATATATTGTAAGGTCTACACTGGATCGTTGTTTTATTGAGGATACCGTATTTATTACGGTGAATCCTGCTCCCATACCTGTTGCAGGGGCAACCGGATTTATCTGTTATGGACAGAGTTATCAATTGCAGGCCACGGGAGGTGTACAATATAAATGGACACCCGCCACCTACCTGAATAATCCCAATATTGCCAATCCGGTTTCATCGGCTACGCAAACAACTTTATATACTTTATCGATTCTTGCCGATAATAACGGATGCCCCTCGCTGGTAACCGATACGGTGAGTGTGGATGTTACTCCTCCGATTAAAATTTATACTTATCCGGCCGATACCATTGCCTATCCGGGCGACCAGATCAGGCTGAAAGCAGTATCTGCAGTACCATCTGCCAATATTTACAACTGGACACCTTTTGTGAACCTGGATAATCCATTTATCAGCGATCCCGTTGTAACCGCCAGAAATGCTGGTGACAGCATCGTCTATAAAGTAACTGCGTCCAGCATTGCAGGTTGTATAGGGGAGGCGTTTGTAAAATTCAGAGTATACAAAGGTCCTGAACTCTATACCCCAACAGCGTTTACGCCTAATGGAGATGGCCTGAATGATTTGTTCTATCCATTCCCGGTTGGAATCAAATCCATCAATTACTTCCGCGTATTCAACCGCTGGGGACAGCTGATCTTCTCCTCCAATACACTTTACAAAGGATGGGATGGTAAATTCCAGGGTAAAGATCAGGCCTCCGGTGTATATGTCTGGATGGCACAGGGTGTTGATAAAAACAACAAGCTGATAACCCGTCAGGGAAGTATCACGGTGATCAGATAAAGATCCATCTTCAAATATTAGTTTTAAAAAAACGTCCCTCCGATAACCGGGGGGACGCTTTTTTAGCTCCTGTATCATCGGATTGCGCAAATACAAGGTTCTTCAGGGCCGGTCGGGTCTGCCCCTTTGCGCCTAAAATGAACCCATTTCCTGATCCGTGAATAAGTTTCCCCGATCCCTGAATAAATATTGATTTCCGGCAGGGCAATTTAATAGCAGGGCTGTCTATGAAGCCCTATTTTTGCGTGCCCGCCGCAGCCTTGGCGAAGGCGGGTGTGCTTATAAGAAGTTGCGAAGAAGGCTGAAACAACCGAAACCGGAATTGTTATTTCAGACCAACTTCAAACAAATATTGAACAGATTTTTTTAAACTAAATAAAGTACCCTCTCAATCAAATTTGAATAAAATGGTAGATGTTATTTTGGGCCTCCAGTGGGGAGATGAAGGAAAAGGTAAGATCGTAGATTATTTTGCAAAAGATTACGACTTGGTGGCCAGGTTCCAGGGTGGTCCCAATGCCGGACATACCCTCTATGTGGAAGATAAAAAAGTGGTGCTGCACCAGATTCCTTCGGGTGTTTTTCACAAAGGAGTGATCAACCTCATCGGGAATGGAGTAGTACTGGATCCGGTTACCCTGAAAAGAGAATGTGATACCGTGGCATCCTTCGGAATAGATCTGAAAAAAAATCTCTTTATTGCTGAACGCACCCATCTGATTCTTCCGACACACCGCGCGCTCGACAAAGCAGCCGAAATATCAAAGGGTAATCAAAAGATCGGATCAACCCTGAAAGGGATCGGCCCCACTTATATGGATAAAACCGGCCGGAACGGTTTAAGGGTGGGAGACCTGCTGGATAAGAACTTTACAACAGCCTATATCAAATTGCGGATGAAACACCAGCGACTGCTGGACAATTATAATTTCCAGGAAGATATCACCGCCTGGGAAGAAGAGTTTTTTGAAGCCGTTGAATTCCTGAAAGAACTCAATATCGTGAACGGGGAATACTTTATCAACGAACAGATCCGTGCCGGTAAAAGAATTCTGGCCGAAGGGGCACAGGGCAGTATGCTGGATATTGATTTCGGCACCTTTCCTTATGTTACCTCCTCCAATACCATTTCGGCAGGTGTTTGCAGTGGTTTGGGCATTGCCCCCCGCCATATCGGAGATGTAATCGGCGTTACAAAAGCCTACTGTACCCGGGTAGGGGGTGGCCCCTTTCCCACAGAGCTGGATAATGCCATGGGAGAAGAACTCCGGAAAATAGGTAGTGAATTCGGCGCCACCACCGGACGGCCCCGTCGTTGCGGCTGGATTGACCTGGTAGCCCTGAATTTTGCCTGTATGATCAATGGCGTTACCAAAATTGTGATGACCAAGGCCGATGTACTGGACGCTTTTGAGGAACTGGAGGTCTGTACTGCTTACCGCATTGATGGCAAGGAAAGCCGGGAAGTACCCTTTCAGATGGACCGGAAAATTCCGGTCCCCGTGTACAAGGGCTTTAAAGGCTGGCATACCGATACAAGCAAGACCAGATCTTATGAAAGCCTGCCCGAGACCACACGTACGTATGTAGATTTTATTAATGGATACCTGGGAGTAAAAGTGCATTATATTTCCAATGGCCCCGGAAGGGATCAGATTGTGCTGGTGCCATGACCGGAAAGAACCGGAGAATACCCGGTATTTGATATGCTATAAAATTTTCTTTTTAAAAATTTGGCGAATTAAAAACTTCGCCGAAATTTTACACCCGTAATCCTGTTATACTATGGCAATAAATCCAGCAAAAGAAAAAAAGATAGCTGATAAAGCGGCTGCAGGTTCTGAAAAAATTTCAGCAGCTAAAGCATCTCCCAAACCTAAGAAAAAGGAAGAAGAGGAAGATGATGACGATGATTTTGATGAAGCAGATGAAGACGCAAAGCCCGCCAAAAAAGGGGGGAAAGCTGCTTCCAAAAAGGAAGATGATGAAGAAGAAGATGAAGTAGATGATGCACCAGATGACTGGGAAAAACCAGAAGAGGAAGAAGAATGGGATCCCGATTTTGATGAATTTGATATCCCTTCATCCAAAGGCAAGAAGACTACGGTCGGTGGTAAGAAACCCGCAGATGAAGAGGAAGATTTCAAAATGGATGATGAATTCAAAGATCTCTTCAACGATAAGGATTTTGACGACGACGAAGAAGACGATTATTAATTGTCATTATATACCTGTTCAAAATTTTGGATCAGACAGCTGAAACTAACTGCCAGTTTTCAATTAACCGATTTGAACAGGTAAAGGAAAAAGTGCTGAACTGGGCTAACCGGTTCAGCACTTTTTGTTTCCTCGATAATCACCAGTACCAGCTCGCTCCCCATACAGAAGAATGTCTGTTGGCGGCCGGAGTGAAAAGGGAATATAAAGCCATGGCTGGTGGGGCCCTCGACGGTCTCCAGGAAATGATCAATGCCTCCCCCTCCTGGTTATTTGGTCACCTTGGTTATGATCTCCAACTGGAAACGTCCGGCATCTCCTCTTCCTGTCCGGACCGGATCGGTTTTCCCGATTGCTTTTTTTTTGAACCGGTTTACCTGATCAGACTTACCGACAATCAGATATCCATCTCAGGGCCTGATCCCGTTGCTATCTGGCAGGAGATACAGGATGAACCGGAATTGCCAGCTCAACAGGAGAAAAGAACAGCCATCAAAGGCCGTTATACAAAAGAGACCTATATCTCTGTACTGGAGCAACTAAAAAAACATATCCTGAGGGGTGACTGTTACGAAATCAATTTTTGCCAGGAATTTTATTCCGAAGACAGTTTGCTGAACCCATTAAGCGTGTACCGCGATCTCAGCCGGGTTTCACCTAATCCATTTTCAGCGCTTTACCGGCAGGATGATCACTGGTTGGTCTGTGCCAGCCCCGAACGATTTCTTCGAAAGGAGGGCAGAAGGATACTGTCTCAGCCCATCAAGGGAACAGCCAGAAGAAACAGCAGTAACGCGGATCAGGACCTGGCCGGAAAAGAAGCTTTGCAACGGAGCGAAAAAGACCGATCTGAAAATGTGATGGTGGTGGACCTGGTGCGCAATGATCTCTCCAGGGTTTGCGAAGAAGGATCCGTTAAAGTAGATGAACTCTTTGGGGTTTATTCCTTTCCACAGGTACACCAGATGATTTCAACGGTAAGCGGGCAGGTCAGAGAAGATTTGACCTTTGCTGATCTCATCCGTGCTACTTTTCCAATGGGTTCCATGACAGGCGCTCCCAAAAAAAGAGTGATGGAACTGATCAGGGAATATGAAAACAGCCGGCGGGGTATTTTCTCCGGGGCACTGGGCTATATCAGTCCTGCCGGTGATTTTGATTTTAATGTGGTTATCCGGAGCATCATGTACAATGCCGGTAGCGGGTACCTGTCTTTTCAGGCGGGATCGGGAATTACCTGGTACAGTGATCCGGAAAAAGAATGGGAAGAATGTTTGCTGAAGGCTTCAGCGATCGAAGCGGTGTTGCGCTGAGATTATTTACCATTGCCCTGTTTCATCAGCAATTGCATGCTTTCTTCAAGGATATCATAACGTTTAGCAATAAAATGATTCATCTTTTGCATGGGGAGGCGCAGGTTGTAAGTGCCTTTGATGGCGATCTCATTGTCAAAATTGGGATTGTACCGGTTGAAATCCTCTTTGTCCATATCCAGGAACTTCATGATCACTGCTGCACTGAATCTTCCGGTAATATTGTAAGCACTTGTCTTTTTTAATTCTTCTTCATTCAGCTTCACGGTATTGTTCAGCAGGTCCTTCGTTTCATCTTTTGTAAGCGTAGTAACACCGCCATCTCCTTCAAAAATATAATGCGTGGCAATGAATTTTTTTACATGGTTCATGGATTCATTGGGCAGGAAATACTGCAGGGTCCAGAAGTCCTTGCTGCCCCCGCTCTTGCGGATGGCTCTTTGCACATTACCCGGCCCGCCATTATAAGCCGCCACCACCAGCAGCCAGTCCTTGAATTCACTGTATAATTCGGTGAGCATCTTTGCCGCAGCATGGGTGCTTTTAAAATAATCCATTCTTTCGTCCCTGGATCCACTCACCACCAAGCCGTAATGACGGGCTGTAGCAGGCATGAACTGCCAGGGTCCAACAGCACCGGCACTTGAAATAATTGTTGAATGAAGATGGGACTCGATTACCGCGAGGTATTTCATTTCTTTGGGAATGCCATGCTGTTCCAGTACCTGATCCATCAGGTTCAGGTGCGGCTCGTATTTGTTCTTCATGACCAGGTAACCCTTTCGGTGTTTGGCGATATAGCTTTCTACAAAAGAAATAGCCATTGGATTCAACTTGGCGCCGGCAACATTATTGTTGTCAATGGCGACGGAGAGCATTTTCTGAAGGCTTTCTTTGGGATCCATGCCGGCAGTACCAGGCGCGCTACTGTCCTTTTTGATCAGGGTATCTTTCGAAATGGCAGGCACAGGCCAGTGATTACCGGCCAAGGCAGTCCGGGTCTGCAGCAGACCCGTCAGGGATAATATTCCAATAATGATTCGCAAGATGCCGGGCGCTCAGTCCTTTTTTTTGGGCAGGAGCTGGTTGGCCGCCTGCAGCAAAGATACCTCATCAAAACGGGCCGACATAACCTGCAGACCAAAGGGCATCCCGTTGCTATGTTTAAAAAGGGGAAGGGAAATGGCCGGGCAACCCACCAGATTGGCCATTACTGTATAGATATCAGCAAGATACATCGCTATCGGGTCGTCCATTTCACCGGCCCTGAAAGCGGTTACCGGGGAAGTGGGCAGTAAAATAAAATCATAATTTTTGAAAATGGCATCGATCTGGTCGCATAAAAGCTGCCGGACCCGCTGTGCCTTGGTATAATAGGCATCATAATAACCTGCACTGAGCACAAAGGTCCCGAGCATGATCCGCCGCTTTACTTCTTTTCCAAAGCCCTCTGAACGGGTCATTTTATAAAAATCAGTGAGATCCGTTATGTCCGATCCGGTGCGGTAGCCAAATTTTACGCCATCATATCTCGACAAATTGGAGGAAGCTTCTGCCGTGGTTAACACATAATAAGCGGGCACTACATAATCGATCAGGTCAAAGTCAACGGCTTCTACGGTATGCCCGTCTGCCTGTAGTTCTTCACCTTTGCGAATGATGGCTTCCTTTATTTCCGGATCAAGTGCCGGGTGATGCAGGGCAGAATGCAGGTAAGCATACCTGAATTTTTTTTCAGTTGGCAATAGTTGGGAATAAGCGGGTACTTCCTGTTGAGATACGGTACTGTCATATTCATCAGCCCCGGACATTACTTCCAGTGCCAGTGCCACATCATGTACTGTTGTTCCAAAAATGCCGATCTGGTCAAAGGAAGAAGCATAGGCAATCAAGCCATAACGGGAGATGCGGCCATAACCGGGTTTTAAACCAATGATACCACAAAAATCAGCGGGCTGTCTTACCGAACCACCTGTATCCGAGCCCAGCGAAATCATGCACAAGCCAGCCTGTACTGCTACCGCAGAGCCACCGGAGGAACCACCCGGTACGCGGGTTTCATCAAGGGCATTCAATACTTTTCCATAGGCAGAATGTTCATTGGTAGAACCCATGGCAAATTCATCACAGTTCAGTGAGCCAATAATGATGGCTCCGGCCGCCAGCAGTCTTTCAACCGCAGTTGCCGAATAAATAGCTGTAAATCCTTTGAGAATATTTGAAGCCGCAGAGAGAGCATGATCCTTATGACTGATCACATCCTTGATGCCAATCACAACGCCATGGAGGGGGCCCATGGATTCACCTGCCTGCCTGGATTGATCCAGTGCAGCAGCACGTTCAAGTGCTTCCGCTTCATAAACTGTAATAAATGCATTGAGCTGTTGGCAGCGGCTGATCTGATCAAGATAATGCTTTACTGCCTGCACACAGGAAGTAGCTCCATCCTGTAAACGGGCATGGTACTGCTCAACAGAACTGTAGGCGAACAAACAGTGCGCTTTAAGAGGTGAGGTAATGGAAAGAAGGCAGGAAATCAGTTATTGTTAGGAGCGTTCTTTACATCACTGGCGCTTTCCTCAATCTCCCGCTTTACATTACTCTTTGCATCATTGAACTCCCGCACACCTTTACCCAGCCCGCGCATCAGTTCGGGAATTTTGCGACCGCCAAATAATAAGAGCACCACAATTACGATGATGATCATTTCATTGGTGCCGAATGCTAACAAATATGGGTTCATGTTAATTGTTATTAAGTTCCAAAGATAATGAGTACTGAAAAATAATAGGATATAAAGTTCGCAGACCCGGCTGAAATGAAAAAAGTCCCGTTATTGGCGGGACTTTTTCAAATATCATACGGGAAAAATTACTTGGCAGCTGTTTCAGTAACCATTCTTTTTTCACGAATCCTGGCACTTTTACCGCTACGTGTACGCTGATAGAACAGTTTTGCTCTGCGTACATGACCGGTTTTATTGACAACGATAGAGTCAATATTGGGGGAATAATAGGGGAATACCCTTTCCACACCTACTCCGTCAGAGATTTTCCTTACAGTGAAGCTGGCAGTATGCCCATTTCCCTGTTTTTTGATCACATCTCCTTTGAAGGACTGGATACGTTCTTTGTTTCCTTCAATAATTTTATAGTTGACGGTAATGTTATCACCCGGTTTGAAAGCGGGAAACTCTTTTTTACCAGACAGTTGCTCGTGTACGTAAGCGATAGCGTTCATTTTCTTAGCTTTTAAGGGAGTGCAAAGTTAGGGGAAAGAGTTTAAAATCGGAAGATTAAGGTTTAAAGTTTTTCGGCGAATCACAGCTTCCCGGATTCGCCGAAAATTATTCTAATTAAGCCCTTAATTATTAGTTAGTTATCGAGCCACATTTACTGCCCTTTTCTCCCGAATCACGGTGACTTTGATTTGTCCGGGGAAGGTCATTTCAGTCTGGATCTTCTGGGCAATTTCAAAGGAAAGGCGGTCAGACTCCTGATCGCTTACTTTGTCAGCCTCTACAATCACCCGCAATTCACGGCCGGCCTGGATCGCATAAGCTTTTTCCACCCCGTTATAGGCCATGGCCAGTGATTCCAGATCCTTGATCCTTTGCAGGTATTGTTGCATGATTTCTCTCCTGGCTCCGGGTCTTGCACCACTGATGGCATCACAGGCCTGAACAATGGGAGAGATCACATATTGCATTTCCATTTCATCGTGGTGGGCACCAATGGCATTGACAACGGAAGGATGTTCCCCGTATTTTTCAGCCAGTTTGGCTCCCAGCAGGGCATGGCTCAGTTCACTTTCTTCATCAGGCACCTTGCCAATATCATGGAGCAGACCGGCTCTTTTGGCCAGTTTGGGATTCATACCCAGTTCAGCAGCCATGGTGGCGCAGAGATTGGCTGTTTCCCGGCTATGCATCAGCAGGTTTTGTCCGTAGGAAGAACGGAAACGCATACGGCCAACCATCCTGATCAATTCTTTATGCAAGCCATGGATACCCAGTTCAATCACGGTTCGCTCACCGATTTCCATTACCTGTTCTTCGATTTGTTTTTTAGTTTTTTCCACTACCTCTTCAATACGGGCCGGATGGATCCTTCCATCGGCAACCAGTCTTTGCAGACTCAAACGGGCAATCTCTCTGCGAAGGGGATCGAAGGAAGAAAGGATAATCGCTTCCGGGGTGTCATCTACAATCAGATCCACTCCGGTGGCGGCTTCAATAGCACGGATATTCCGGCCTTCACGACCAATGATCTGACCTTTGATTTCATCACTTTCCAGGTTGAATACGGTGATGGAATTCTCAATGGCCTGTTCAGCGGCAGTCCGCTGGATGGTTTGAATAATGATCTTACGCGCTTCCTTACCGGCTTTTAATTTGGCTTCTTCGATGATTTCCTGTTGCAATACCAGGGCCCGGGTCTGGGCCTCGCTTTTCAGGCTTTCCACCAATTGGGTTTTGGCGTCTTCGGCAGAAAGGTTGGCAATTTTTTCCAGACGGCGGATATGTTCTTCCTGGTGTTTCTCCAGTTCTGTTCTTTTTATATTCACCAGTTCAATCTGCCGGTTCAGGTTTTCCTTAATGGCATCATTTTCCTTGATCTGTTTTTCCAGTCCGCTTTCCTTCTGGTTGATGGTTTGCTCTTTCTGGCGGATCCGGTTCTCCGCATCATTGATCTTTTTATTCTTCTCAAAAGCGTCTTTATCATGGGCAGACTTCATCTGCACAAATTTCTCCTTGGCCTCCAGCTCTTTTTCCTTGCGGATGGTTTCGGCCCTGAGTTCGGCTTCCCTGATAATGGTTTGGGACTGAATTTCGGCTTCTTCTATTTTTTTGCGGGTGTTCCGGGCAAAAATGAGCTTACCCGCTATGAGGCCCACAATGAGGGCGACTGCCCCAATGATGACGGAAAGTATATTCGGGTCCATGAATGTATATGTTTAATTGTTTCATAATCTCTCAGCCGAAACCCGGCCTTAAGTATTGATAATAAAAACTTCACGACAGCAAAGCCGTGTAATCAGCGAAGATACAAAACAGGTCCCAACGGCAGAAATGCTAATTGAAGGGGTTACCGCCCTTGTAATAAAGCTATTTCGGCGGGTTTTGAGGAAGGTAGCTGCTTTGAAATTCAGTAATCTTGTACCAAAATTCAAAAGATGCGTACAATAGTCCTGTTTTTAGGATTCCTGCCCCTGCTGGCGGTGGCACAGGAAAAAGGAAAACCATTCCGGGTTTCCGGGAAATTCAAAAACATGGCTAAAAGTCCGGACTGGGTATTCCTGCAGTACCGGGTGGCTGGCGAATGGAAAACCGATAGTGCTAAAGCCAATGAAGGGAAATATAGTTTTTCGGGGATGCTGGAAGAACCGGTAACCGGTTACCTGCGTGTCAGATATCCAGTAGGATCAGATGGCAAGCGTCCTGCCCTGGTTAACGGAAGAGATGCGGCTACTGTATTTCTGCAGCCTGGCAAAATCAAGATCAGCTCGGTGGACTCTTTCAGTAATATGCAGGTAAAGGGATCTGCGGCGCATCTGGAATATAAAAAGCTCATACTGGCAGGGAAGCCTTATGACGAGCAGATGAAGCCTTTAAATGCCCGTTATAGCGAACAGAGAGTGGCCAATGACAATCAGGGAATGGAAAAAACGGAAAAGGAAATGGAGGCAGTTGATGCAGCAAAAAAAGAGAAAGTATTTGCTGACTATGTGAAAAGGAATCCTGCTTCACCAGTTGCCATCTATGCTTTGCAACAATATGTGGGTTGGGATATTAATCCTGATAAAGCGGAGCCTTTGTTCAATAGTCTGGCTGAATCCAATAAAAACCTTCCTTCTGCCCGTTTGCTTTGGGAGAAAATTGATATTGCCAAAAGAACCGGGATTGGACGGATGGCCATGGACTTTACACAGAATGATACCCTGGGACGACCAGTAACGCTTTCTTCCCTGCGTGGTAAATACCTGTTAGTGGATTTCTGGGCCAGCTGGTGCGGACCCTGCCGGGCGGAAAACCCAAATGTGGTAAAAGTGTTTCAAAAGTATAAGGACCGCAATTTTCATATCATCGGTGTTTCACTCGATCGTCCCGGGCAACAGGAAAAATGGATGAAAGCAATACATGATGATAAACTGGAATGGACCCATGTAAGTGATCTGCAGTTTTGGAACAATGAAGTGGCCAAGCAGTATGGTATCAATGCCATCCCGCAAAATCTGTTACTGGATCCCGAAGGCAAAATCATTGCCAAAAACCTGAGAGGGGAGGAACTGGAAGCCAAACTGGGAGAAGCGATAGAGGGGAAGAAAGGGTTTTAATAAAAGACAACTTATTGCAAAAATGCCCGGCTAACCCACCGGGCATTTTCATTAAATACCTGCTGACACGGATCGGTGGTCTGGGAAAACAAGTGTACTTTACTTCGCTAAGAAATTGGTGATGCCCATATTACGTTTCCTTTCATTGTTGCTGCTGTTGCTCACTGCAATTGATGCAGGGGCTCAAACCCACGCTGAATCAGAAGCCCGGATGCTGGAACTGTTCAAGGAAGAAAAATTTTCGGAGGCAATCCCTTATGCTATTCAGGCAAAAACAGCCGCAAAGAAAGAACATGGAGATACCTCCAGTCTTTATATTCTGGCCATCAGTAACCTGAGTTTTCTCTATGAGAAAACAGGAAATTATCCTCCCACCGAAACGCTGTATGAAGAACTGGCCCTCATCTATAAAAAGAAATTTGGTACGGGTCACCCGGCCTATGCCGTAGCCCTGAACAGTCAGGCCAATGCTTTTTATGCTTCCGGTAAATTGAAACAGGCCCTGCCTTTATACATTCAGGCCCTGACTATTCAGAAGAAAGTATATGGCATGCTGCATGCTGAATACTGGGTGATTGCAAAAAACCTGGCCAATACTTATTTCGATCTGAAAGATTATCCCAACGCTGCTATTCATTTTTATGATTGTCTACGTATTGCTTCCAGCCTGAAAGGAGAAAAAAGCGATGAGTATGCAGAAGCATTGGAAGCTGCAGCCGTGGTCAGCAATAGTATCAGTGATCTGGCGAAGGCCAAACAATACTACACGGCACTGGCCCACTTCAAAAAAGAAAAGGAAGGACTTTCGTCAACCTATGCAGCCGTCATCAATATACTGGGATTGATCTTTCTCGATGAAGCCAATTTTGCAATGGCCGAGCAATACCTGCGCGAAGCCATGGAGATCCGGAAAAAGCAATTGGGTGAAGAGCATGCCGATTATGCCCAGAGCGTGAATAACCTGGGGGCACTCTACCGGAAAAAAGGATCCTACTCAACTGCCCGCCGTTATTATGAAGAAGCCCTTGCCATCCGGAAGAAAAAAGGGGGAGAAGCCGACCGGGAATACGGACAAACATTGAATAACCTGGCCGAGCTGGCACAGGCGGAAGGAAATTATGCATTGGCAGAATCACTCATGCTCAAAGCAGTTGAGATCCGGAAAAATGCCGATGGGGAAGAGAATGAGTTCTATGCCCTGAACCTGAATAACCTGGCCACGCTTTATTCAGAAATGGGAAAGAATGAAGAGTCGGAAACGATACACCTGAAAGTGCTGTTCATCCGAAAAAAAATACTGGGAGATAATCACCCGGAGATAGCACAAAGCCTGAATAACCTGGCCATCGCCTGTGAGAACCAGGGAAAAAAAGCCGCAGCAGAACAATATTATACCGAAGCATTAGCCATCCGGAAAAAAATATACGGAGATCAGCATCCCGATTATGCACAAACCCTCAATAATCAGGGATTGCTTTATGCCTCAACCGGCAGATACAAAGAAGCGGAGATCTCATTGAATACCGCAGCAGCGATCCGAAAGAAAATGCTGGGAGAAACACATCCCGATTACCTGCTGACACTGGATAACCTGGCCGCGCTTTATATCAACACCAACGCCTATGAAAAAGCAGAGTCATTGCTTCTACAGGTGCTAGCCGGCAGAAAGAAAGTGTTAGGAGAGGATCATGCCGATTTTGGCGTGAGTCTGAATAATCTTGGTGCCCTGTATTGTTTAACCGGTCGTTTTGAAAAGGGACTGGCACTATACCAGCAGGTCAACGCTATTTATAAAAAAGCCTGGGGTGAACAACATCCTGCCTATGCACTCGGCCTTCAGAATGCTGCAGAAATTTACAGCCGCCTGAAAAATTACAAAGCTGCTGAACCATTATTTGAAGAAGCGATTCGCATTTATCAAAAAAGTCTGGGTGCGGATCATCCGAGTCTGGCCACTCCCTTATTAGGATTGGCCAGTCTGCAAAACAATTTGGGTCAGTACAAAAATGGGGAAGAATTACTGGATAGTTCCAACCGGATTGTTCTGCGGCATATGCAGCAAAATTTCATCAACCTGGGTGAAGAAGAAAAAATGCAATGGTGGGAAGATGAAGCGAATCGTTTCCAGATGGCACCTTCTTTACTGTTGAGTAATCCGCATCCGTCCACCTGGTTCCGGGAGCAAACCTTTTTACAGCAGCTGCAACTAAAAGGATATATCCTGAAGGATGGAAAGAAAATCCTGGAACAGATCCGGAAGAACGGAGATCCTTCGTTGAAAAAAATATTGGGAGAATGGCAGGCAAATAAAGCCACCCTGGCCCGGCAGTATAGTCTGCCTGCTGCAGATCGATTGCCTCGGCTGGACAGTATTGAAAGAAAAACAACAGAACAGGAGAAATGGCTGAATCAGCAATCGGTTCTTTTTAAAAGGGGTAACCCTGATGCCGGTCTGAGCCTGGATAAAATCCGAAAAGCCCTGCAACCCGGAGAAGCAGCGATTGAGTTTATTCGTTTTGCCTACTATCATCAGGGCTGGACGGATTCAGTAATCTATGCGGCCTTTGTGCTATTACCAGGAAATGTAACCCCAACCTTTGTAGCCTTATGCGAGGAAAAGGAGCTTGGTCAAATATTACAGGTAAAGGGCACTAGCTCTGAAGCCCTGATCAAACAATTATATCGGGGTGCAGACATCAGAAATACGAACCGGCAGGGAAATAAAGCTGATAGCTTATACCGACTGATCTGGAAACCCCTTCAACCTCTTTTATCCGGGATCAAAAAAATATACCTGGCACCGGCCGGATTATTGAATCGCGTAGCTTTTAATGCACTGGCCATCGACAGCAGCCGCTATTTGATCGATGAATATGTATTACATCAGTTGAGTACAATCGGTCAAATCATAGAAGAAGCAGAAGCGGGAACAAAGGACCCATCCAATACGATTCTTTTATATGGTGGAATTGATTTTGATGTATCAGGGGCTGCAGAGAGTGGAAACAAACCCACCACAAAATTGCCCGATCCGGTTCAGCGCAGTATCCGGGGAGGCAGATGGACCAGCCTGCCGGGTACCCTGGAAGAAATAAAAACGATTCAGCAACTTTTTGAAAAAAGCGGGAAGCCGGTGACCACAATCAAAGAGCGGGCTGCAACGGAAGAAAGTCTGAAGCAACTCAGTGGTCATTCACCATCCATCCTCCACCTGGCCACCCATGGGTTTTCTCTTCCTGATATATCCAAGAACAGGGAATACAGAAAGGGCAACCAGTTTTCGATTGCCGAGAATCCTCTCATGCGCAGCGGAGTGATCCTGGCCGGCGCCAACCGGGTCTGGAATGGTGGGATTCCTTTGCCAGGTAAAGAGGATGGAATTGCCACGGCTTATGAAATTTCGGGCCTCGACCTGGGCCATACCGAGTTAGTGGTGCTCAGTGCCTGCGAAACAGCATTAGGAGATATCCGGGGTACAGAGGGAGTATTTGGATTGCAAAGGGCTTTTAAACTGGCAGGGGTAAAACAAATGATTCTGAGTCTTTGGCAGGTGCCCGACCGGGAAACTGCCGAATTAATGAGCCTTTTCTATACTAATAAACTGGGAGGCCAAAGCACTGCGGCTGCTTTCCATGCTGCCCAGGAGGAGATGCGGAAAAAGTATCCGGTGTATTATTGGGCGGCTTTTACCCTGCTGGAGTAGTTTCAGTTAACTGCCCGTCCAGCATTTTCTCGATAGTATTCAGCTGATCTGTTACATTATCGAGTTCCACATTGGCCGACCTGCCCGCATGTTGTTCGGTGGCAAACCAGAGCAGGACCATGCTGATATAATCCTGCATATCTTTTCCGGCAAACAGGGTTTTAAATTCAACGACCTTATCATTGATCGTTTTCAGGGTCTTCCGAACCACTTCCTCATCTGCTGTTTCTATCTTTACCCGGAAGGTCCGGTCGCCCACCAGCGCCGAAATAGGAATTAATTCACTCATATATTTTGAATTTTCACAATCAATTGTTTATATTAGTCCTCCCTTACTACTACCCATTCGTCTGTCCCCAACGAAAACTAAGGTTAAGAGCGCCCGGTAAACCGTTATTCAAACAGAACCGATGTTTGTCAAAGTTAAGTCATCAGTGTTTATAGATGCATTGTATCTGCAATCATCCCTGCCCAAAGGCGACTGCCTGCGTGGTGTTTTAAAGGATGATAAAGGCTTAGTATGCCGAACCCTGGAAAGGGAATTAGATCAGGAAGCCCAGACATTTACCTGGACAGGCTTAAATGATCTGCCTTATGGCCGCTATACTTTGGAACTCTCCCATGCGGAAGATGAAATGAAGCTTAGTCTGGTGAAAAGGATTTAATTAATCTCCCAGCAGTGCTATACAACGGTCAATCTCTTTCAGGTAACCATTGATCCTTTTTTCCATTTCTTTTTTGTCTGCCTCATTCATGGAGCCTGCACTTACTTTGAGTACACTGACCTGTTGCTTTAATTCCTCCACCTGTTGCTGATTGCCTGAAATTTTTGCCGCGGCTGTTTGTAGTTCTTCCTTCAGCCGGCGGTTTTCTTTTTGCAGGGCAGCATGTGCTTTCAGCAATTGCTGAAGCTTATCCTGAATTCTTTTTATTTGCTGCTCTGTTGTATTCACAATAGGGTTTATTGCTGCTGTATCATTGTTCTGTTTACTTCCTGATCTCGGCCTGCAGTTCTTTTTCCAGGCTGCTCATGATGGTGCCCATCCAGCCATCAATTTCTTTATCAGTCAGGGTCTTTTCTTCATCCAGGAAAGTGAAATTAACGGCCATTGATTTTTTATCCTTACCCAGTTTCTCGCTCTCAAATATATCAAAGAGTTTTACCTCCCTGAGTTTTTCAAGTTTCAGTTTTTGCACGGTAGTATCTACCTTGTCCCATGCCAGTTCTTTACCTACCACCATGGCCAGGTCGCGCTGAACGGCGGGGTATTTGGGAAGTTCTTTGATTTTGGCTGCTGATTTTCCGGCCAGTCCGGCAATCAGTTGCCAGTTAAGTCCGGCAAAAAATACCGGTTGCCGGATGCCAAACTGCTCGAGTACATTTTTTTTCACTTCACCAATCCCGGCCAGGGGCAAGCCATTACTGTAATACACCAGGTGGTTATACAGTTTACCCACTTCCACTGGCGCCGGCCTGCCTTCGTCAATTCCCAGGAGGCGGAATATTTTTTCCAGTACTGATTTCAGGTAGAAGAAATCAGCGGGTGTGTTTTTCTGTTTCCAGCCATCATCCTGTTTATTGCCGGTCATCACGAGGCAAAGCTGTTCTGTTTCGTTGTATTTGCCTGGGCCCTGCTTGGAATAAGCTTTACCGAATTCAAAGAGACGCAGGTTGTTGTTTTTATAATTACAGTTACGGGCCACTACATCCATGGCTGTTTCAAAAAGAGAAGGGCGCAGGATATTCAGTTCTGCACTCAGGCTGTTGATCATCTTCACCATTCCCTGCTGTTCTTCTTCACTGAACCAGGCTGCATTGGTGATGGAGTTAGTCAGCATTTCATTAAAGCCCAGTCCTACCAGTGCCGAAGCCACTTTCTCCCGGTAAGTTTCCGCTGCATATTGTTCTTCCACGGAAGGAGTGATGGTGATGGCACCGGGGATTTCAATATTATCGAGGCCGTCAATCCGCAGAATTTCTTCCACGATATCGGCGGGCAGACTAATATCCGGTTTGTGATAAGGTACCGCCACTCTCAGTTCATCAATTCCTTCTTTGATGACTTCAAAACCCAGACCGTTCAGGATATTTTTAACGGCATCCGGGTGATAGTTTTTGCCACTCAGTTTTTTAATGAAATGCCATTTTACCGCCACTTCTTTTTTTGCCTGTTGTCCGGGATAGATATCTACAATTTCAGATGCAATCTGTCCCCCGGCAATTTCTTTGATTAGTGTTGCTGCTCTTTTCAGCACCAGCACGGTGCCGGAAATATCAGTTCCCTTCTCAAAGCGGGAAGCTGCGTCGGTACGCAGTCCATGACGGAAAGATGTTTTGCGGGTAATCACGGGATCAAAACAAGCACTTTCCAGGAAAATATTTGTAGTGACTGATGTAACGCCGCTGTGCAAGCCGCCGAATACACCTGCAATACAAAGTCCGCCTTTATCATCACAGATCATCAGGTCTTCAGCGTTGAGCTTTCTTTCTTTTTCATCCAGTGTGATAAAACTGGCTCCTTCCGGCAGATTCTTCACCAGTATTTTTTTGCCGCTGATCTGGTTGGCATCAAATGCATGCAGGGGCTGTCCTGTTTCATGCTGGATGAAATTGGTGATGTCTACAATATTGTTGATCGGCCGGAGACCGATGGCTTTCAGTTTTTGCTGCAGCCAGACTGGTGATTCACCGATTTGTACATTAGCAATGCTGACACCGGAATAACGGGGGCATGCTTTTTCATTTTCAACCACTACTTCCACAGGAAGGCTGTTGTTATCGCTTTTGAAACTATTGCCGTTGGGGAGTTTTGGTTTGAAATCTTTTTTATCATGGTGACTGAGATAGGCACAAACATCCCTGGCCACACCCCAGTGACTCATGGCATCCATGCGGTTGGGGGTCAGTCCGATTTCATAAATGATATCGCTATGAGGTTTGAAATATTCTGCTGCGGGGGTACCCACCACAGCTGTGGCTGGTAAAACCAGGATGCCATCATGTGAGGTGCCCAGACCAATTTCATCTTCTGCACAGATCATGCCCTGGCTTTCGCTGCCCCTGATTTTGCGCTGGCTCATCGTCAATGGTTCGCCGGTGGAAGGATAAATGGTGGCGCCTACTGGTGCTACCACTACTTTTTGTCCTGCTGCCACATTGGGTGCACCGCAAACAATATTCAACGGGGTTCCGGTTCCGATATTGACAGTAGTGAGGGTCAGCTTATCTGCATTGGGGTGTTTTTCTGTGGTCAGCACTTCCCCGATCACCAGGCCCTGCAGTCCGCCTTTTACTTCTTCATACCGTCCCATATGTTCTACTTCCAGTCCGATGGAAGTAAGGATACGGCTCAGTCGCTCGGGGTCCACGGTTACAGGCAAATAGTCGCTCAGCCATTGATAGGAAATCGTCATCTTTTTTGCTGCTTTTTTGTAGCTGCGAAGATAAAGGAAAGGGGGCAGTGAGGGGGGACAAAAGCTCCCTGAATTGGTTTAAATTGGCGGCCTGCATGAAAAAGGAAACCGGCATTTACGGGGTGATCATTCTGGCAGTTTTGCTGGGTTGGTTGCTGTTTGAGTGGATGAAAAAAAGAATCAATCCCCGCCGTTCCGCAAAACATGCTGCTCTTTTCTTCCTTCTTTTTCTGCTCTTCCTGTTCGGATATACTGCTGCGATCGTTTTCGGGGTGAGGATGATCTTTGGCAAACCTTCCTGAACCGCTTATTTTTACCACCCAAAATCAAATGTTATGGCTTATAACCTGTTAAAAGGAAAAAGAGGAATCATCAGTGGTGCGCTCGACGGTAACTCCATTGCCTGGAAAGTGGCTGAAAAGGCCTACGAGGAAGGCGCTTCCATTGTTTTAACCAATGCCCCCATCGCCATGCGGATGGGTGAGATCAACAAGCTGGCTGAAAAAACAGCATCGCAGATTATACCTGCTGATGCGACCAGCATCGAAGACCTGACCAAACTTTTTACGGAATCCCAGGAAATCCTGGGGGGCAAGATTGATTTTGTATTGCATTCCATCGGTATGAGTGTGAACATCCGTAAAAAAGTTCCCTATACAGAATCGAATTATGATTATTTCATGAAGGGCATTGATGTATCAGCCATGTCCTTTCATAAGATGCTGGCCGTAGCCAAAAAACTGGATGCGATTAATGAATGGGGGAGTGTGGTGGCCCTGACCTATATGGCGGCACAAAGAACCTTCCCTTTTTATACGGATATGGCAGATATCAAGGCCATGCTGGAATCCATTGCCCGGAGCTTTGGATATCATTACGGTCTGGAAAAGAAAGTACGGATCAATACCGTGTCACAATCTCCTACAAAAACTTCAGCCGGTACAGGTATCAAGGGTTTTGGTGATTTCTTTGATTTTGCCAATGCCATTGCACCGTTAGGCAATGCAACTGCTGAAGATTGTGCCAACTATTGTATCACGTTATTCAGTGACCTGACCCGGATGGTGACCATGCAGAATCTTTTCCATGATGGGGGATATTCCAATACGGGAGTGAGCAATGAAGTGATGCAGAAACTGGGCTTTGGTGAGTAAACCCCCTGTCCCCCTAAAGGGGAGACTTAGGTCTGCATTTTCATATTTTATTCTATAGCTTATCAAAGCAAAAGCCTCCAAACGGAGGCTTTTGCTTTAGTTGAATACAGTATGTAAGAAGATTTTTAGAGTGAAGCGCCATCTTCCGGGATAGCGGTTAATACTCATCTTCATTAAACAAAAAATCATCCTGGGTAGGATAGTCTGGCCAGATGTCTTCGATCGTTTCATACACATCTCCTTCATCTTCCAACTCCTGCAGATTTTCCACTACTTCAATCGGGGCACCGCTCCGGATAGAATAGTCGATCAGTTCATCTTTGGTAGCCGGCCAGGGCGCATCTTCCAGGTACGAGGCTAATTCAAGTGTCCAGAACATTCTCTCAGTTTTTAAAATTTCAGAACAAGGTTATCCGGGGAGTACCCCCAAATTTTTCGCAAATGTAGCTGTAATAACGAATTTTCCAAATCCTTAGTTGTACACCGGATTTTGAATAATTTCTTAAAAACCAGTGGGTTTTGACCCTAATCTTTTTTACCACTGGCCAGTTTTACAGATATTTGACGGCGATTTGACCCGCAGGCTGCATGATTACCGGAAAAAATATCTACAAACGTTACGGATCCCTGGAGGTATTGAAAGGGGTGAATATCAATATCAACAAGGGAGAAGTGGTCTCTATTGTGGGACCATCCGGGTCAGGCAAAAGCACCCTCCTGCATATTTTGGGCACCCTTGACAAATCAGATATGGGTGAAGTACTGATGCATAACACCGATGTGGGTAAACTGTCTGGTAAAAAACTGGCCGGCTTCCGGAACAAGCATATCGGATTCGTATTTCAGTTCCATCACCTGCTCCCTGAATTTTCGGCATTGGAAAATGTAAGCATCCCGGGTTGGCTGGCTGGCCGGAAAAAGACAATGGTAAAAGAAGAAGCTACCCGCCTGTTGCAGATGCTGGGACTGTCAGAAAGAATGGATAATAAGCCCAACCAGTTGTCAGGTGGTGAACAACAAAGGGTGGCTGTGGCCCGGGCCCTGATCAACCAGCCAGATATTGTTTTTGCTGATGAACCCAGTGGTAACCTCGATACCGCCAACGCAAGGGAATTGCACCAGTTATTTTTTAACCTCAGGGATCAGTTCAACCAAACCTTTCTGATCGTTACCCATAACGAGGAACTGGCACAATTGAGTGACCGGGTATTATACATGAAAGATGGCCGGATGGTGGATCCGGCTTCCTGAAGCAATCAAAGCCTGGGCTTCCAGGGTGTTTCTGTTACATTCAACTGATGGGCCGTGAACCGGCTTAATACAAAAAGATAATCACTGAGCCGGTTGAGATAACGGATGATACGGGGCTCAATGTCTTCCTTCTTTTTTTGCAAACGAACACAACTGCGTTCTGCCCGGCGGCAAACACAACGCGCAATATGCAGGTGGGAAACGGCGATATGTCCACCGGGGAGGATAAAGGATTTCATCACCGGTAATACGGTGTTCATATTATCCATCTCTGTTTCCAGTAAGCTGATATCTTCTTCTTTGAGATCTGGAATCTTCAGTTTGGTTTCTTTGTCGGGGTCACAGGCCAGGGCTGAACCAATGGTGAATAAACGGTCCTGTGTTTCTGCCAGTACACTCGCAATGCCATGGCTGTTTAAATGATCTAAACATAAACCGATACAGGAATTCAGTTCATCTACGGTGCCATAAGCTTCAATACGACGATGGGACTTGGCCACCTTGGTGCCACCGATAAGGGAGGTTGTGCCGTCGTCGCCCGTACGGGTATAAATTTTTGCTGACATGGATAATGCTTAATTGTATGCGATTGCCTTTTCGTTCTTTTTGTCACTTTCAATCAGTCCGTCGCGCAACCTTACCACCCTGCGGGCATGGTTGGCAATATCTTCTTCGTGCGTGACCACCACAATGGTGTTTCCCTGTTTGTAGATATTATCGAAAATGGCCATGATTTCGTAAGAGGTCTTTGTATCCAGGTTACCGGTTGGTTCATCCGCCAGTATCAGGGATGGATCATTCACCAGGGCCCTTGCAATAGCTACCCGCTGGCACTGGCCTCCACTTAATTCATTGGGTTTATGATGGCTCCGGTCTGTCAGGTTCACCATATCCAGTACATGATTCGCTTTTTCATTGCGGAGTTTGCGGCTCATACCTGCATACACCAGGGGGAGTGCTACGTTTTCTAGTGCAGTGAGTCGGGGTAGCAGGTTGAACTGCTGGAATACAAATCCGATTTCCCGGTTACGGATACCTGCCAGATCATTGTCGCGCATCTGGCTCACATCATTATTATTCAGGATATAGCGGCCGCTTGTGGGTGTATCCAGACAACCCAGGATATTCATCAGGGTACTTTTTCCGGAACCGGAAGGACCCATCAGGGCCACATATTCGTTTTTGGAAATATCCATCGAAATACCCTTGAGCACAGGCAGTTCCTGCTTGCCCATGTAGTAGCTTTTACAAATATCTTCCAGGTGAATAATTGAACTCATCTTTATTAATTACTGTTATCCATACTCTTGACTCCCGACTCCTGACTCAAGACTCTCTCCTAATAACCTTCGGCACTTTGAAAAAAGAACCATCCTGCAGCGGTGCATTTTTCAGGCCTTCTTCAGGAGTAATGGATCCTTTTACTACATCTTCCCGGAGCACATTGATTTCTCCGCTCATATGCAATAACGGTTTTACCCCCTCCAGGTTCAGTTCATTGAGTTTTTCAACAAAATGGATCATTCGTTGCAGGTCGTTCTTGATTTCTTCCTTTTCGTCAGGCGCAAAAGCCAGACGGGATAAATGAGCCAGCTTGTCGACCAGTTGGTCGTTTACTTCCATACTACAAAGATAACTGCTGGTTACTGGATTCCGGGGTACTGATTCTGGCAGCGTTTTCAAGAAAGCGACCCCCGGAAACCGGAATCCATCTTATCTTCGCCAGCCTATGAGCGGAAAGCGATCAATTGTAATGAGTGGTATACGCCCCACCGGGTTTTTACACCTGGGTAATTATTTCGGGGCTGTGCGCAACTATGTAAAAATGCAGGATGAATTTGAGTGTTTCTTCATGGTGGCCGACCTGCATTCCCTGACCACCCATCCCGATACCAAAGAGTTGAAATTAAATGTACAGCGGGTACTGGCCGAGAATGTGGCCTGCGGACTTGATCCTGATAAAGTAGCCCTGTATTGCCAGAGCCATGTGCATGAAACGGCAGAGTTGTATCTCTACCTGAATATGCTGGCCTATAAAGGGGAGCTGGAAAAGACGGTTACTTTCAAGGATAAGGCCCGGCAGCACCCGGATAATGTGAATGCGGGTCTGCTCACTTACCCCGTACTGCAAACAGCGGATATCATCCTGCACCGTGCGATTTATGTACCGGTAGGAAAGGACCAGGAACAACACCTGGAAATGGCCCGGAATTTTGTACAGCGTTTCAATCACCGTTACGGTGAAATATTTCCTGAACCCAAGGCCTTCAATTTCGGGGAAGAACTGATCAAGGTACCCAGTCTGGATGGCAGTGGCAAAATGAGCAAGAGTGAAAACCAGTATGCCACTCTTTATCTTTCCGATGATGATGAGATGATCCGGAAAAAAGTGATGAAGGCAAAAACCGACAGTGGACCCACCGAACCCCGGACTGAAAAGCCGGACTATATCGCCAATTTATTTCAGCTGATGCAATTGGTGAGTAGTGCGGATACGATTCAGCAGTTTGAAGCGGACTATGATAATTGCCGCATCCGCTATGGTGATATGAAAAAGCAACTGGCCGAGGATATGGTGCGTTTCATTGCTCCGATACGGGAAAAAGCCGAAGCGATCCGGACGGATGAAAAATACCTGAGGGAACTCATGGAAAAAGGGGCGGAAAAAGCCCGTAAAAGTGCCCTTGCTACCATCGAACTGGTGCGGGAGGCCATCGGTTTGAATTATTATTAAGCCGGGGCCATGGTATTGTAGAAATTACATTATTTTTATTCGAACCTCCTGCATCATGAATAAAACATTTTTACTCGTATTGGGATTCCTGGCCCTGTCTGCCTCATTGGCCATGCGGATTCTCGGTAATAAATCATCTCATTTATCAGAGTTGCAACAGTACTGGTGGATTCCGCTTCCACTGGCCTTACTCTGTTTCCTGGGTGCAGTTAAAAAGCCGAAAGGCGGACAATAATTCAAAGAAATTCTGAAGACAACAATGGCAAAAGCAGCTAAACCAAAACCAAAACATATTGCCGTGGCCGGTAATATCGGGGCAGGCAAAACCACGCTCACTGAAATGCTGAGCAA
>Ga0075160_10000529_pt1 | contig 24208 bp, 17 predicted proteins | sample JI91814C2DNA_FD_70969 | JGI IMG/M metagenome (GOLD analysis project Ga0075160, IMG submission 70969) | Wastewater effluent complex algal communities from Wisconsin, to seasonally profile nutrient transformation and Carbon sequestration -... | ecosystem: Engineered > WWTP > Effluent > Algae... | reverse complement strand
AGCGGTTCGAATACCCCACGGCCATGCCCCGGTTGTTGAAGAGCGACGCCGCAGAGAACTGGAATCCTCCGCTACCTGTGTGTTCTGGACCGAAGAGTCCGGTTCGTTGTATGGCGTAGTTGGCGTTCCACTGCCCCAAGGCGGTTGTGGGGAAGGCCAGGCCGCAGAGGGCGATGAGGTTGACTGGGAGAAGTCTGGGGCGGAGAGCGGTCAAGATGCCATTCAGAGATGCGGTTAGCATGTGTCGTTCTTCCGCGCAGTTGCTTGCTCCCCTCTTGGATCTGCGCACAATCCGGGCACCAGCGATACTCGTCATACCGGAGCGTTTCTCCCAAGTTGCAAGGAGAGCGGCAAGACCGGCGCAGGCCTTTGGCTTAGTGCACACGACAGTCCGCGGTTGGCCAGCGAAGTTGCGAGATTGTGGTGGGTTTTGGGGCGTGGTAAGCGAATCTCGAACGCGCTTCCCCCGCCTCAAAGACTCGCCACCCCCTCCGTACCTGCAGTCGGCGGGCCCGCTGCAACCGCCAGAGAGGGATCGAACAGCGCCGGTAGCGTCCACTTTACTTCTTCATATACAAGTGCACCGCCATCGAGCCGTAGAGGTGCGTCTCGGGGCCTTTCGCGTTCGGGATCGTCAGGTCCGCGCGCACGGACATCGGCGGCTGGATCACGTCCGCCGCTTCGATCTCTTCTGGCGCTTCGGGCTCTTCCACGATCTCGGGCTCGCGGCGTTTGGCCGCGGGAGAACGCAACGGCTCTTCCCAATCCCGATCGCCTCGCTTCTTCTTGAACGAACGCTCCGGCTCAGGCTCGGGTTCTGGCTCGACTTCCGCGACACCCTCGACCACAAACAAAGGCCAAGGCGTACGCAGCACCGCAAACCCCGAGTCATCCAAGCGATCGATGAGTTTCGATAACTGATCCATGACACGCCGAAAACCGGTCGCTTCGCGCACCAACGGATACGGCGGGTCCATGAACACCAGATGGCACGGCTTGGGACACCGCGCGAGCGCACCCACGCCCAGCGCATCGCCCACGACCAGTTCGCACCGATCCTCGCACCCCAGCGTCGCGATGTTCCGCTTCAGGATCTCGGCGATCTTCTTATCGCGCTCCACAAGAACACAGCGCGACGCCCCGCGGCTGACGGCTTCCAGCCCGATCGCGCCCGTGCCGCTGAACGCATCAAAGACGATCTCGTCCTCGAAGTGCCCGCGAAGGACCTGGAAGAGCGATTCCTTCACCCGGTCCGGGATGGGGCGGGTGGTTTGGGCGTCCTTAGGGGTTTCGAGAAGGCGGCGGCGAAACTCGCCGGAGATGATGCGCATGGGGCACAAAAGCATGATGGCGGGCCAAGGTCAAGCCTTTTCCCGCCATCACTCTCTCTTTGTCTGAATGTCCGCGCCTTTGAGGGCGATTCAGTGTGTTTCAGGGCTCAGGCCATCGATCCGGTACCGAAGGAAGGGCGGGCGTTCGATGCCGGTCACCAGCCGCCAGAAGGGCTCGTGGTCCGGGTGGTCCTCGTCGATGAGCCAGTTCTGGAACTGTCCACGCGGGTCCTCGGCGTAGACGTCCAGGATCGAGCCACCCACGTACACCGAGCGGTGGATGAGGAGGAGGTCATCGCTGGCGTATTCGGCCTCGGCGGCGACGCCACTCATCGCGTCGGTGATCTGGGAGAACAACTTCGTGTTGGACCGAAACATGACGTCGGCGTCGTGCCAGATGTAGTAGCGGTGCTTGGTCTCGGGGCGGCCACGGAACGAGGCCCGTGCGCGGAGAAGATTGGCAATTCCGCTGGGACCGTCAATCCGGCGATCGAGGATCGGCCCGGGGACGTTTCGTTCGAGTTGGTAGCAGAAGGAGTCGAGGTCGGTGATAAAGCGGCCATAGAACACGCAAACTTCGGTGTCCCGCAGGCTTCCCAGGAACCGCCCGAGCGAGACTGCGAACTGCATGCGACGCTGGGCGACGTCCGACCAGGCGACGAGGTGGTGCTCATCGAGCAACTGCGTCACGTCTGCTTGCCAGTCGGCGACCAGCAGCGGATTCTCAGGTTGGCGTGACAGTGCGCTCATAGAAACAACTCACCGGCGTTTGGCCGGCGTCCTGACACAACGTCTTCGCAGACCATCCTCAAGCCCCACACGCTCCGGCGCCTGGTGGCGCGCTCGACCTCCCTGTTGGCTCAGCCCATCGCCCACGCGACGGCTTTTGTCCGGTTCCACCGGCGCCAGTTTCTCACTCGCTAATGTGCATCAGGATCTGAAGTTGGCCAGTCCATTGGTCGTTTTCTGCCGAATATTCCGCAAGTTCTTTGTGTGCAACGCCTGCCGGACGTCCCATCGTGGTTACTTCGGCCCATGCAATACCCGCCGTCGGGAGTTGTCCTCCCGAACGTCTTCCGTCCGAATCCGTTCGGCGTTCAACGCATTGCCGCTGTGGTCCTGCCTTTCGAACTCATTCGATCGGCTGACTCCCAAGTATAACTCAAAACGGTCCATCGGCTGCAAAATCGATGGTTACCGGTCCATTTTGTGGAAAACTAAGTCAACCCTGAGCCCGGCCCACACACGCCGGTGTAAATCCTGTCATGAACGGGGCTGCGGAGCGACCTGTGCTTGGCTTGGGCGACCATGCGTGGGCGTTAGTCGCTTCTCGCCCGAGCCCGCGACGCTCGGCCGTTCGTGGGAGGCGGCTTGGCGGCCGTCGTCCGTGGCCTGGTACACGATCCCGATGGTGTGCTCCGGTTCGCCCAGCAGCAAGCGATTGACCACCTCGACGCCTTGCATCAGGGTGTGGTCGGTGTTGGCAACCTCGTACTTCCACATGCCGAAGCGTCCTCGGCTGTAGATCCCGCGACCCTCGAGCCACGGAATCACGTCGGACAGGATCGCATCACGATCCACACTTGGCGTTGGGTACGAATACTCGGCGTAATAGTGCCACGTCGAGACGATGTCGAGGCGCTCGCCCGGTTGGAGCAGTCCCGCGTTCTCGAGTCCGGTGATGGTCTCTTCGACGATGGTGGCGGGATCGACCGGCTTGTGCGAACTGGTGCTGGTCTCGCAGAGGAGTGAGTAGTACTGGTCTTTGTCGGGCGTCATGTTGGGCGAGTAGTTGGAGAGGTAGGTGACGCGATAGAACGGGCAGTTTGACTCGGGGAAGTACATCCAACTCTTCTTGCTGGGGCAGGGGCGTTTGAGGCCTATGCCCACCATGTGTCCGCCTGAGTGCAGGAGTTGCCCGGCACGCTCGATGAGATGCCGCGGCACGTCTCCGGTGAGCACGTCGCGGAACAGCACGTCCAGGGGCATGGTGGAGATGAGGTGGTCGTAGCGCGTGGTCGAGCCGTCGGAGAAGGTGATGATCTTGGCATCGACATCGATCGAAACGGCCTTTTTGTTGAGGCGAATGTGCCCGCCTGGTAGTTCGCGGTTCTGCTCATCGAGGCCCAGAGCGAGCCCGAAACGGCGATAGAACTCGCCCGTGCCGCCTTTGAGCGGGAACTTGAATCTGTTGTTGGGTCCCCATGCGAAGTCATCTTGTTCGAGGGTGACGTTGCGGATCGTTCGTTGGACGTCGATCATCGCGACGCGTTCGCCGATCCATGTCTTGTTCATCATTTCAGGCGGATACGCCCAGACCTTGAAGTTGTACGGACGCATGAAGAGACGCGCAATGCCCTCGCCGAAGACGCTGTCGATGAACTCGCCGAAGTTGGCGCACAGGGCGGGCGGCGTGCGACCGCCGCGGGCGACTTCGAGTTGGGCCTGCACCAAACCCAGGAGGCACTCCGTGGCGTGTTCTTTGGAAAGGTAACGCACGTTGTTCTGGAACGGGTACGGGACCCATCGCTCTGTGATGCGCACCCAACTCTCGCGATCGATCAGGCAGAACTCGTCTTTCATCAGGGCTTCGAAGCACTCGTCGTAGTAGCGGTAGTGGGAGAACATGACGTGCCCGCCGATGTCCCAGGTAAACCCGTGGGCGTCGCGAAAGGAGTGAGAAAGCCCCCCCACGAAAGGACTGGCTTCGAAGAGTTCGAAGTTGGAGCACCCAAGTTGCTGGAGGCGATAGGCGGCACCGAGGCCGGTCGGACCGCCGCCGAGGATGACGATGCGGCTCGAAGTGCGGGGTGACATTGGACCGTGTGCGTGGTTCTCAGAGCGTTGTGGCACGAACGGGGACTCCGGGCGATTTCGTGGTTTGGTTGAATCGTAGGTGCAGAGTCTGGCGGTGCCGATCATGGAAGCAACCGCGGAGGAACTTGCGCATTTGAAGGGAAATCTGACTTGCAGAAGTCGAGCAGGCGTGAGAGAATCCGCTTTCGCTGGACTGGTCTCTCGATTTTTCGTCGATACTCATGCCTGTGTCATTCGCGTTCTGCGTTCGCAAGAGTGCGTTAGGTTTGTGCCTTTGAGTTGACGTAGTTGACAGAAGTGGGTGAAGGTCTTCAGGAACCGCCCCTCAAATGGGGCACGCAACCTGCGAGTTTGTGCGCTCGTTGTGAATCTCGGCCGATAATGAGACGAAGTGTCAGATGCGTTCTCTCTGCATGAAGCGGACAGGGTTGTCCCGGAGGTGCATCGCATGGATCGTGGAAAGGCTGGCATTGGAAGCATCGTAATCGACGAACGCGCCGCGGCAAATCTGCCTGAGCGTGTCGCATCGCTCGTTGCTCGGGCGAAGTCGCTTGCGGTTCACATCGAACGGCTTCCAGCCGTTGCTACGCTCGATTGGTGCGAACAATCGGCGCGATGTCTTGCGACAGGGTTTCCGGGTACGGTGGCTGCGATCATCATCGGTCACGTTTCCGGTTCCGGCGATCTGACGGGAGTTGAAGCCGCCGGTGTTGATGCAACTGGCGAGTTGGGAGTCTCCAGAGTCGATTACCTCTCGAGCGTCCGATCGGAGATCGAGTCGATCGGTGTTCTTCCATTGGCGTCAACGCCGAAACATGCGATCAGCCTTCGTGAGTTGATCGGCGACTCGTGGAGCAGTTCGAGGGTGGGTCGGATTTTTCGACCCGTCTCTTGCTCGGACGTATTCGTCAGTATCCATTCGATCCCGGGGGGAGAACCCGGTCGAGCGATCGTGTCGGTGGTGGGCTTTACAGCGGGCCGCGCCGTGTCGGCGAACGATTTCTTCTTCGAAGTGCCGGCATTGCTCTGGGCTTCCACTGAGCACATCGCCGAGCGAGCCGCGATCGCCATCGGGGGACAACGTTCCACCCGAGGGCGATGGATCAGCGAGCGCGAGCGAGAGGTGCTGGATCTTCTGGTGCTCGGCCTCTCGGTGCGGCAGATCGCCGAGGAACTTGGGCGCAGCACGCACACGGTGCATGACCACGTGAAGAGTCTGCACAAGAAGTTGAACGCCAATAGCAGAGGCGAGTTAGTTTCGAGAGCGCTGGGGCACCTGGGCTCGGGGCGCGTTCCGGTGAAGACGACGCTGCGGGCGATGCCCGGGAGCGCGATCGAGCCTTCCAAGCCCATGGTCGATCTGACCAACGACATCGCGAGCGAAATTGCACAGAAGCAAGACGCCGCACGTCCCCGTCGAGCGAAGCGGCTCCCCTTGGACTGACGCCAAGCCGTTCTCCGGAGATTTATTCGACGGACACGCCGTTCGCTTGGCTCAATCGTTGCCGAATCCGCGACGCGAGGCGAGCCTCGAGGCGCTCATCACGGCTGAGCGGCGCGTCGAACTGCTGGGGCTGGCCTCGTGATGAAGCGACTGTGTCGGTGGTGAAATCGGAATGCAAGATGGCCGACGGACTGAGCCGCCACCCACGGACGTATCGCCGATCGACGACCGCCTCGACGCGTCCGCGCACTGGCCCCACATTGAACTCGTTGGGATTTGCGAACGCTGATTGAACGGCACTCTCAAAGGTGATCCGCACCCGCCGCGTGTGCAACGCGAGGAGGTCTTCGACTTCCTGCGTCGGTGTTGACTGTTCAATGTCCCAAGGCGACGCGAGCCCCGACGACTGCTTGGAGGCGGTTGTGATGACGCCCGCCGTCGCGTCAACGCGATCGACTGGGAAGCGAAAATCGCGGAGCGTCTCGAGGGCGGCGTCGAACGCGGTCGCATATTGCCCCTTGGGGGCCTCAAAGGTTGGATCAATCTGGGCGGGCGTGCAACCGCTCAGCGTGCCGAAGAGCAACGGCGCGAGTGCAAGCAGTCCCAGCGGGGCAAAGCGCGGCGTCATAAGTGGAGGGTACACCCGTGAGGGCGTGAGAGGCGTCGTGTTGTCGGGTTGCTCTTTCAGAGCCGAGCGTCACAAGGCGCCGGGCTCAGACGCTTCGAAACCTGAGTCGTTGAACTCCGCCAAGCCCCGCCACGGGGTGTCGGGCCACCAAAGACCGGGTGCTTGTGCACCTCGGCTCTGCAAGAAAGTCTCGGCGGAAATCAGGTCAGTCCGCGAGAGACCGAATCAGATCCCATGCGTTTCGCACATGGGTTTCTTGTGTCAGTGTCGCACCGATCGCGACGCGGAAGACCAGTCGAGGGTGAGGTTGGGCAGCAGTGGGGGGCAGCACCGTGTGCGAGAAGAACGCTTTGCCCGTCGCGTTCGCTCGGTCCATGATGGCCTTGGTGCGGGCGTTGGTGGCGTCCGGTTGCTCTTGCACGCCATTGACCGATCTGGGCGCGAGGCGAAGGCACACGAGGTTCATGGTGCGCGGCGCTGCGACCTCGAATCGGGAATCCTCTCTCACCCAAGTCTCGAGGAGCGACGCAAGGCGGATGTGCTCGCGGATGAAGGCTTGCAGTCCCTCGACGCCGTAATGACGGATCACGAGCCAGAGTTTGAGGGCGCGGAAGCGGCGACCCAGGGGCGTGTGCCAGTCGCGATAGTCCACGGCTCCCGAATCCGTCCCTGCGTTGCGCAGGTACTCGGGCGTGATGCTCATCGCGCTCGTGAGCGAAGCGCGATCGCGCGTGAAGAAACAGTCGCAGTCGAAGTTGGTGAGCAGCCACTTGTGCGGGTTGAAGCAGAAACTGTCGGCGTGTTCGACGCCCTTCGAGAAGTGCCGAAACTCCGGGCAGATGAGCAGACTCCCGGCGTGGGCGGCGTCAACATGCAGCCAGGCGAGCGGCGCGTGCGAACGAACTGTGTCCGCAATCGCGTCGATCGGATCGACGGCGGTCGAACTCGTCGTGCCGATGGTGCCCATGACGAAGAATGGCAAGCGACCCGCGGCGGCGTCCTCACGAATCGCGGCCGCAAGAAGGTCGGGTCGCATCGCGAGGTTGTCATCGGTCTCGATGAGCCTGCAGTCGGTGCGATCATCGGGGCCCGTCGCGAGGCCCGTGATCATGCAGGCCTTGATGAACGATGAGTGTGCTTGCGTGGAGGCGTAGGCGACGAGGTGGGGCGATTGACTGCTGGCGTTCGCTTTGAGGACTCGGTGTCTTGCCGCGACAATGGCGCTGACAAGGGCTTCGGAGGCGGTTCCTTGGATGACGCCGCCGCCGGGGGAAGACCCTCGCTCGCGCGTCGGGCTCGTAGATTCAAAGCGGAAGGTCTCGGGCAAGCCCAGCATCTCCGCGAGCCAGTCCATGACGCGCATCTCGAGTTCGGTGCACGCGGGGCTTGTGGTCCACAGCATGCCCTGCTGGGCGAGGCCTGCAGAGAGGAGTTCGCCCAGAATCGCAGGGAAACTGGCGTTGGCGGGGAAGAAGCCAAAGAAGTTGGGCGATTGCCAATGGGTGAGTGCGGGGAGGATGAGGCGGGCGAGATCGGAAAAGACGGGATCCCATGACGTCGCTGCACCAAGTCCAGCCTCAGGCGGATGCTGCGGCAGTTTCGCAAGCAAACCACCCGGCGTCATGTCGGGCGTGACGCGCAGCGAATCGACGGTTTCCCAATAGTCAGCGATGAAGTCCACTGTGCGACGGCCCAGCACGCGAAACTCGTCCGGGGAGAGATGGGTCATGCATCAACGATATGACCCGCAAGCGATGGGTCCGCGATTGCGATGCAAATGTGCAGCGCAAGGGCCGATGTCACTCCGGCAACTTTTCCATCTCTCGCGCCACGCGATCTGTCAGACGCTTCACGCTGTCTGGGCCGAAGTCGAACTTGAGCCCTGCGGCCGCGAAAAGTTCGGGCAATGGCTTGCTCCCACCCAGCGACAGTGCCCGCATGTACGCCTCGACCGCGCTCTTCTCACCCTTCTCGAGAGCGTGGAGCCAGAGCCCCAGCGCACCGAGTTGGGCGATGCCGTACTCGACGTAGTAGAACGGGTGGGTGAAGATATGGAGTTGGCGGTGCCACAGGCTGGCCCGAACGCATTCCAGGCCTTGCCAGGAGATCGCGTTGCCGAAGCGGTCGTCGAGCGCGAGCCAAGCAGTGCGGCGCTGTTCGTGCGAGTGCCCGGGATTCGCGTAGACCCAGTGCTGGAACGCATCAACGGTCGCGATCCAAGGGAGGATCGTGACGCTGCGTTCGAGTTGGGACCTCACGTGGCGCGCCCACGACTCGTCGTCGGTATAGAACGCCTCGGCACTTGGCGCGGAGGTGGGCCGCTTGAGGTGCGGGAGCGTGAGCAGTTCCATCGTCATGCTCGCGACCTCGGCGAACTCGATCGGGCTGTGCCGATACGACACGAGGGGCTCCTGCACGCAGAGCAAACTATGGAACGCGTGCCCGGCCTCGTGCAGCATCGTCACCACGTCGCGCTGCAAGCCTGCGGCGTTCATGAAGATGAACGGGCGGCGCGTTCGGTCACGCATGTATTGATAGCCGCCGGGGGCTTTGCCCTTGCGGCTGTCGAGGTCGAGGGACGGATGGCCGCCCTTGTCTTCGCCCATGGTCTTGAGCATGTCCGCGAGGCGATGGTCGAGGCGTTCGAACGTCGCGACGCTGCGAGACATGAGTTGCGAGCCCCCCTCGAAGGGGCGGAGCGGGCCTCGGCCTTTGGCATCGACCGAGAGGTCCCACGGGCGCAAGGGCTCAACGCCCAGTTGCTTCGCACGCTTGCGATCCAGTTCACGCATGAACGGGACGACACCTTCCTCGATACCCTTGTGGAATGCGAGGCACTCTTTGACGCCATAGTCGAAGCGATGCTTGCTCTTGAAGGCGTAGCCGACGTACGAGTCGAAGCCCGCGTTCTTTGCGATCGTGTGGCGCAGGGCGATCATCTCGTCGTAGAGAGAATCGAGTTTGGATTCATCGTTGAGGCGGCGATCGGCGACGGCACGCCAGGCCGCCTCCCGCTGCGAGCGGTCTGTCAGTTCCTGGTAACGGGCCATCTGGGGGAGCGTCTGTTCGCGCCCGTCGAACGTAACGGTCATCGCACCGTTGATCCCCTCGTACTTCTGTTCGAGGAGGGAGAGTTGCGTCTCGATCGGAACGTTTTCTGGACGGAAGAGGTCGACATTGGCACGCGTCGCGCGGGAGAGCACGCCATAGCGCGCGGGGTCGAGCGTGACCTTCTCCATGAGGCGGGTCTGGTGCTGGTCGAGTTCGAAGCAGGCGGGGGTCAGTTTGGGCGGGATTGCTTCGACGTAGTCGCTGTAGGCCTTGGCCTTCGCGGGGTCGTCGGTGGCACAGGTCATGGTGATGTAGAGATTGGCGCGAGCCTCGGAGCAGGCGGCTTCCAACTCGCTGCGATCAATCAGCCACCGCTCAAACTCGCCGGGCGTGCGCACTTCGCGAGCGAGGAGAGCCTTCACCAGCGGCTCAATCTGTTCCCAATTGGTGGCGTCGATCGTGGCGGGAACAAAGTCGGCCCGGACAAATGGAGGAATGGCGGTAGAGGGCATGGTGTGGAGGCTCCGTGGGTCGTCGCTGGGCGGCGGGTGGGATAGTACCTCGGGGGACACCCGGTTTCGGCGGTAACGCCAGGGCAAAACAGAAAACGCCCCGCCGAGAGGCGGGGCGCGTGGTGGGACAAGGTGAAAGTTCGATCAGCGGAGGAGTTCCTTGAGGAGCTTCTCCTGCTCATCGAGCCACTCCTTGGCCGCCTCGGGACCTTCGCTGTTGAAGACGGTCAGGTTGAAGGCCGGATTGTTGCGGAGCATGGCCTTGAACTTCTCGAGGGTCTGGCGGGCCTTGCCGACAAACTTTGGGCGATCCTCACGGGGAACGCTGGCGGCGAAGGCGACTTCGGTCTGGTACTGGCGGAAGTACTCGTTGGTGCGGTCCTCGTCATACTTGGTCCGCTTGCGGAAATCCATGTTCTCGCGTTCGGCCTTGCACACGGGCCAGGCGACACCCTTCACGTTGTCGCCGATCCACTGGAGTTCCTGATAACCCATGAGTTTGGTCAGTTCTTCGAGCGAGTCGGCCGTGCCCTTCGAGAACTTGATCTGGGCGGCGGTCTGGGCGTTGAGAGTCAGGATTTCACCTTCGCGATTCACCACAAAGTCGCCCGAGGAGACGTCGGGGAAGAACTTCACCGTGCCGTCGGGCATGACGGTCGCCGACAGGGGCTGCTGGATCTGCATCGCCCGCATGATGAGGGGGTCATAGCCGGACTGACGCGAGATGGCCTCCATCTTGGAGAGGTACTCCTGGAGGCCCACACCCTTGACCGCCACGAGGTTGCCGTACCAGCCCGTGCACGCGCCGTAGTTCGCCTGGGTCGTGAAGTAGATTTCTTCCATGCAGTGGGCGGTCATGGCGGCGGCGGAAATCGCCGACTCGATCCATGCGACGCAGCGGAACTTCTTCATGTAGTCGTTGCGGATGACGTTCCACATCTTGTCGATCTCGAGTCCCATGCCGCCGCCGGAGTAGATGCGGAAAACGATGACGCCCGAGCCGTCGTTGCCCAGTTCCTTCTCAAGGCCTGGGATTGCTTCGCGGAGTGCGTGAGCGGTGAAGTAGATGCCGACCATCTCGCCGTTGGTGCGGTCACCCAGCGTGATGATGGCGGCCTTGGGCGTCTTGCGCGCTGGGGCGGCAGGAGCGGCGGGCGTGCTGCCGGCTGCTGCGGCGGGTGCGTCAGACTTGGTTGGGGAGGCGGGCTGGGCAGGTGCATCCTTCGCGGGTGCGGGTTCGGCCTTGGCGGGAGCGTCAGCAGGCTTTGCCGCGGGGGCTTCGGTGGGCTTTGCCGCTTCGATGTTGCGTTCGACTTTGGCGATCTCTTCGGGCGTGAAGCGCTGCTGCTTCTCGACGCCGTTCTCCTTGTATTTGAAGAAGATGCTACCCGACACCTCGCGGACGATGGTGCCCTCGATGACCTTGTTCCCTGCCTTGAGGGTGATGCGGTCGAGCGCGAACGAGAGGTTGGGGAGGGCGATCATCGCCGCCATGGCGATGGCGAGCGTCCAACCGCGCGACTTGCTGAGAAGTTTCTGGATCATGTTCATGGTCGGTTCCTTCGCGATGAAATCAGTTCAGACTTTAGTTCAAGTGATTCGTGACTGTCCGCGTTGCGGTCCTACTTCGGATCGGGGCGATCCGCCATCTGCTGGAGTTCGATCTGCTTGATCAGGGACTCCAACTGGGGAACGCCGGGGATGCCATAGAACTGTGTCCACAGCCCGAGCGGTTCGGCCCAGCGAGTGAGGAGCGCCTTGACCTGGGTCAGTTTCTGCTTGCGGGTGCCGCGATACTTGGTGCGATTGTCGTAGTTGTCGGGCTGGTCCATGCGGACTTCCTGGAACTCGCGAATCAACTTGGTAATCTGGGTCTTGGCGCTGTCCACGCCGCGGGCCCATTGCTTCATGATCTTGTCGCCACGATCACGAACGACGACCGCGTTGCGGCCAGCGGCGAGTTGGATGATGAGGTCTTCCTCGCTATCAACCGTGCCCCTGCTCAATCCGACGAGTTGAGCGACGCGGGCGTTGATCGTGAGGACGTCGTTGCCCGAGCCTTCGACGTATTCAACGATGTTGTCGGCGTTGCCGCCCTGGCCGTTGTCCGTGAGCAACTCCTCGTCGGGGCTCTCGGGCATGCGCTCGAAGAACGTCGCCTTGCCACCCTCGAGTTTCATGGTCCAGATGAACTCGCGACGCCCCATGGCGCGGACGATGTTCACGTTGTACCCGCCGTAGTTTGCCCAGCCCTCGACGTGCCCGAGGCGGAGCGAGCGCTGCTTCTCGCGAACGACGTCATCGCCCATCGTGCCGAACATCTCGCTGAGCGTGCCCAGGCCGCCCATCAGGCCGTCGGACGTGAAATAGACTTCCCTGAAGCCCAGCGGGAAGAACGCGGCTCCACCGAGCGCACGCTTGCAGAGGAACGCTACGCGTGGCGGCTCGATGCCCGCGGCCTTCCACTCCTTGGGCATGATCTCGGTGAAGACCGGGAAGATCTGTTCGACGCGGGAGGTCATGTCCCAAGCGAGACGCTCATCGAGATTCTGCCCGTTGTTCGGGTTGACGAACGACTTTGCGTTCATGACCAGCACGATGATGTTCGCACCCTGCGCGGTCGCGTCCTTCATCGCGTTCAGAATCGGGGTTTCGGAGATTTCCTCGCCGAAGAGTCCGCCCAGCGGAATGATGTAGACCTTCGCGGCGTTCGGGTCGGCGGGTGTTGCATCCTTCGCGGGTGTGGAACCTGCCTTTGCGGTGTCGGCAGTCGTGCTCGCGACTGTGTCCGTCGCGGCTTCCTTCTTCACGCCACGCTGGATCGACTCGATGTCGCTCTTCTGATACTCGCTCTCGAAGGGGATCCCGCCGATCGTGCCCTTGAAGCGGATCGACGTGGCGGTCTCGGAAATGATCTTGCCCTCGACCTTGGTGCCGTTCTTGAGGACGAGGATGTCCACCGCGTCTTCAGCAGCCGCGACGGCAAACGCCGGTGCAGGGGCCGCGAGGAACGCGCCGATTCCAAGGACCATCCCCGCGGCGAGGATCACACTGGCGATGGTTCGTTGCTTCATCATGAGCACTCTCCGTAATGAACCCGCAAGGCCTTGCCGAGGGGTTGCGTTTCGATCGAAGGTTCGGTGCATCCCACCGGACCCAGCGTCACCTGCCAAGGGTAGAACCCCGACGCACGGGGAATCTCCTCCCCTTTTAGACGCCCCAGGCCTTGGCGAGTTCCAAACCTTGTTCGCGAGAAGTCAGGCGATCTTCCAGTTGCTCGTCATAGAGGCGGTCGAGCAGGACCTTGAATGCCTTGCCGGGCCTCATTCCCATTGCAATCAGGTCGTCCCCGTTCACCCATGGTGGTGGGGCGATACCCGAGGGAGTCTGGGCAAGATGGGCAATTTCCGTGCGAACGCGGTTTGCGGCATCTGCATGGGTATGCCCCAGCAATAGGTGTGACCACCCAAAGCAGTGACGGGACGCCAGCCTTTTCCGCTTGGCGACCGTCCACGTCGGCCAATCGGTGTTCAACTGCGACCAGATTGAGAGTGTGTCTTTGAGGGCGTCGGATTCGTCGTTGGACAGGCACAAGGCCGACCGCCAACGGGGGACGAGGGTGTCGCGGTCGGGGGAGGTGTGCCGATCGATCGCCCAAGCAGCGAGGCATAAAGGGATCGCAGCGTCGTGAGGCAAAGCGGCGACAGTCGTCACGGCGTGGTTGGGTTGGCAAGCCTCGCCCAAGGATGGGCCATCGAGGGCGAGATCACGCAACAGCGCAACGGCTTCGGCGCGGCGAGGATGCAGGAGCATCCGGCGCACCTCGTCGCCGATGCGTTCGCGTGAAACGCCTTTGGCGTTCTTGGCCTCATGGCGGATCGCGTCGGCGGTGGCTGGGTCGATCGTGAATCCGAGTTTCGCCGCGAGGCGCGGGGCACGCCACGCGCGGAGGTGGTCCTCGGCGAGGCGCTTGCGCGGATCACCCACGGCACGAAGGACGCGGGATTTCAAGTCGGAGAGACCATCGACGAGGTCGATGACTTGGCCACCGTGTGGGCCGCCCAGCGGCGAGCGTGTCGCGATGGTTGCGCTCGACGCGGGAGACGCCAGAGGGTCCAGGAACAGCGCATTGACCGTGAAATCTCGACGCTGCGCGTCCTCGTCAGGCGTTGAGAAACGCACGGAATCCGGGCGGCGTTGATCCGTGTACTCGCCATCGGCGCGGAACGTCGCGACTTCGACGACGATGCCTTCCTGGTGGACGTGCACGACGCCAAAGTGTGCGCCGACGTGGCGGGTGTTGCGGAAGAGGGAGATCAATCGCGGCGGCGTGGCGTCGGTGGCGATGTCGTAGTCACTGGGCGTGAGGCCGAGGAGTTCATCACGCACGCAGCCGCCGGCGAAATACGCTGTATGTCCTTGGGATTGAAGGAGTTGCACGATGCTCGAAGCGACGCGGCGTGCCGAGGGACCCGGATTGGACGATCCAAGGGGCATGGAGGAGCGTAGAACCGGTTCGCGTCTCGATCGCGCCATGCACCACTTTCGCCCGCCACGTGATTGGAAGGCAGGCTTTTTACAGAGGGGATTTGATTCATGAAGGCGAAGTTCCACATGGTTTCTGGTCTCGGGCTTGCGTTTGGATCGCTGGCTGGCGGGCATGCTGTTGCGGCGCTCCAAACCACTGCAACCAAGCCAACTGAGGCGTCGCCTGCGCCCGTTCGCAATGCAACCCAGTGGGACCTCGACGGGAAGAACCGATTGGCCATCGATGGATACGACCCCGTCGCCTATTTTCCCGAAGGGGGCGGCAAGCCGACGAAGGGCGCGAAAGAGCACGAGTTCTTGTACGAGGGTGTGACGTATCGCTTCGCGTCGGCGGAGCATCTTGCCTTGTTCAAGCAGAGTCCATCGAAGTACGAACCGGCCCATGGCGGCTGGTGTTCATACGCGATGTGGAAGAATGGCGAGAAAGTCGAGATCGATCCAGCGAGTTTCATCGTGAAGGATGACCGGCTTTTCCTTTTCTATGACGGCTGGGGAGGCGACACACGCAAGAAGTGGTTGGCGGCCGGCGATCACGCGGCCCAGGCGTCCGCGGCCGATGCCGCGTGGAAGAAGATCAGCGGGGAATCACCTCGTCTCGCGCCGACGGTTCAGCAGTTGCTCGACGCGAAAAGGGCTGAGTTTGAGCAGAAGGCGCCCGCTGAGGTGCAATCGATCTATGAGAAGGGGATCAAGGACGTCGGCACGTCGGGCGTGCTGGCCTCCGCGCTCAAGGTTGGTGCGCAGGCTCCGGCGTTTGAACTTCCCGATGCGACTGGGAAGAAGGTGTCGCTCGCGTCGGTGCTGAAGGAGGGAGCCGCGGTGCTGGTGTGGTATCGCGGCGGGTGGTGCCCCTATTGCAACATCCAACTCCACGAGTACCAGAAGCACCTGGAAGCGTTCAAAAAGGCGGGCGGCACGTTGATCGCGATTTCGCCACAGTCTCCAGATCAATCACTTTCCACGGCGGAGAAACAAGGGCTTGCGTTCACGGTGCTGTCGGACAGTGGCAACGCCGTGGCACGCCAGTTTGGAGTCGTGTACAAACTCCCAAAGGAAGTCAGTGAGGCGTTCAAGGGGAAGTTGGACCTCGAGAAGTACAACGGCGATTCGTCGGAGGAACTGCCCCTCGCGGTGGTCTACGTCGTTGGCAGGTCGGGCAAGATCGTGTACGCGTTCGTCGATGAAGATTATCGCAAGCGGGCGAACATCGAGGAGATCGTGACGGCGCTCGAAGCGGACAAGCCGAAGAAGTAGCGTTTCGGCAGCAAGACCCGCTGGCACACCAGGGCATTCCCAAACACGCCGGGTTGGGTGATTGGTCTTTGTTCGATACCGCGAACGGGCGCGCATGGCCACGCGAACATTGCGCTTGCTTGGTGGCCGTTGCGCGGGGAGGTGGCAGGAGTTGCGTAACGAAGAACGGAGCCTGAGGCGGCTTCAGGACTTGTGTGGCGGCGGGGGCACGCTCGCCGATCAATCCCGTCTATGCCCGTACGTTCTTCACGCCGTGTTCAAGCCTCTTCGAAGCACTCGCTGACCCCGGGGGATATCGCTTTGCGATTGCTCTACGTCGGGGTGTTGGCGTCGTGGATTTTTGTGGCGGGGAGCCTGCTTGGGTTTGACAAGTTCGACCCGCCGACGCACCTTGTCGCGACAGCAAACGACCCTGTGCACAACTGGTGTGGGTTGTTTGGTGCAAAGATCGCATACGCATTTGTTCGGCTCTTGGGATCGGGCGCGTATGTGCTTGTCGCGTTGACTGGCATCGGGCTCTTCTCGCTCGGGCTGAGTCGAAGCGAAGAACCCCTGATCTCGCGCCTGCTCAACAATGGCGTTCGGTTCATCGGTCTGCTGCTGTTTTCGGCCAGTCTTTCAGGGTTGCAGAACCTGATGTTCACATCCAGCGGCCCTTTCCCCGGACTCGCGGGCGGCACCTTTGGGATGGAATCGTGCAAGGCCCTCACGCTTCGTTTCGGCGGGCTCGGTTCCGCGCTCATCTATCTCTTTGCGATGGCAATCGGTGCCGTCGTCGCGATGGACCAGTGGGTGATCGCGCTGTGCTCCTGGACGTGGAACTGGACTCGTGAGCGGGCGATGCCGGCGGCCGTCGCTGTCGGGACTTCGGCGGGCGCGATGGCGCTCAATGCGGGTTCGATGGCGGGCAAGGCCGCCGTTGGCAAGGCAAAGGAAAAGACGGGTGGCTTCTGGGCGTCGTTCGTGGGCTCGCTCACGCGCAAGCCCGTGCAGGTTCGCGAGCACGACCTCGACGATGCGGATGAAGTTGATGAGATCGAGGAGGCGCCGACCCGTCGCGGGCGTGGCACGAAGGCGAAGGCCGAGATCGAGCCGCTGTCTGAAGAGGAAGAGGCCGCCCTCGAAGAGTCGTCGATGGTGATTGACGAGGACGAGGACGACGAACTCGGGGAAGAACTCGAGCAGGACGCGATCAAGCAAGCGAAGCGCGAGGCTCGCGAAGCGGCGAAGGCCAAGAAGATCGCCGATGCCGAGGCCGCGAAGGCTGCGAAGTTGGCGAAGGCGAATCAGATTCCGTTGACGATCTCCAAGCCCGCAGTTGGTACCTCCAGCGATGCCCAGGACGAGGCGACGGACGACGAGGACGATGCACTCCCCGGCGCGCCGCAGGTCTTCAGCGAGGCGGCCCTTCGCGCCAAGGTCGAGAAACTCCCGATCTTCTTCGGCGCCAACGAGAAGCAGACCGCGACCGATGCGGACCTCAAGGGCATGCAGAGTGCCGAGGGGATCGAGGGCGTGGATGGCGACGCGGCCAAGCCCTATCGCTTCCCGGGATTGGACCTTTTGGAAAACCCCGAAGAGAACTTCAACAGCAAGTTGGAGGAGTACGTCCGCGAGCAGGCGGCGGCGCTCGTCGCCGCGCTCGAGCAGTTCAGGATCGCTGGCGAGGTCGACTCGATCGAGTCGGGCCCGGTTATCACGCTCTTCCACGTTCGCCTGTCGCCGGGCACCAAGGTCGCGGTGCTGGAGGCGGTCAGCAAGGACATCGCCCGCGTCCTCAAAGCACAAAACATCCGCATCGTTCCGAACATGGTCGGGCGCGACACGGTGGGCATCGAGGTTCCCAACGCGCACAAGGAACGCGTGCGCCTCAAGGAACTGATGGGCAAGGTCGAGAACTTCGAGGGGATGAAGTTGCCCCTCTTCCTGGGCAAGGACGCGAGCGGCGAGCCCTTGATCGAAGACCTCGCGAAGATGCCGCACATGCTGATTGCGGGCACGACTGGCTCGGGCAAGAGCGTGTGCATGAACACGATCATCATGGGCTTCCTTTATACGAAGAAGCCCTCCGAACTGAAGATGGTCCTCGTCGATCCCAAGATGGTCGAGATGAGCCAGTTCAAGGACATCCCGCACCTGATGTGCCCAGTGGTGACGGAAATGGCGAAGGCCGCGGCGATCCTCGAGTGGGCGTGCCGCAAGATGGACGAGCGGTACGAACTGCTGGCGGAGGCCGGCTGCCGCGACATCGCCGGATACAACGAACTGACGTGGGAAGAACTGAAGGAGCGCTTCAACCCGGGCAGCCCCGAGGAGGAGCAGCGGATCCCGCGTCGCCTGCCTTACATGGTCTTCATCATCGACGAACTCGCCGACCTGATGATGACCAACAAGGAAGTCGAAGGGTTCATCATCCGCATCGCCCAGAAGGCGCGTGCGGTCGGCATGCACATGATCCTCGCAACGCAGCGCCCGCAGGCGAACGTCGTGACGGGCCTCATCAAGAGCAACATGCCCTGCCGCGTGGCGTTCAAGGTCGCCAGCGGCATGGACTCACGCATCGTTCTGGACCAGAAGGGTGGCGAGTTGCTCCTCGGTCACGGCGACATGCTTGTCCTCTCGCCCCGCTCCAGCAAACTCACGCGGGCGCAGGGCACGCTGGTGGACGACAAGGAAATCCGCAACGTCGTGCGCTTCATGCGTGATGTCGCGGGCCCGTCGTTCGAGCGGCAGTTGCTCCAGATCCGTGCCGAAGGGTCGGACGAGGCACGCGTGCAGGACTCCAAGAACAACTCCTCGGCGTCTCTGGCGGCGGCGCAGGAAGACCCGATGTTCAGCCGTGCGGTCGAGATCGTGCTCGAGACGCGGCGTGGCAGCGTGTCGCTCCTGCAGCGTCGACTCGCGATCGGCTATACCCGTGCGAGCCGCCTGATCGACCTGATGGGGATTGCTGGGATCATCTCGGACCACAAGGGCTCGGTCGCACGCGACGTGCTGATCACGCCCGCGGAATGGGACGCGATGAAGAAGATGGCCGCCGAACAGGGCGTCGTGCTGGGTGACCGGCAGGGCGAGTTGTTCGAGGCGCCCGCGTCGAGCGCGGCGGTTGCGGACGATGTCGAAACAGAGACGCAAGCGGACGCCGACGTTGACGACACCGCAGAGAACGAAGCGCACGACGAAGCGGGCGACGATTCTGACGATGCGTCAGACAGCGAAGGCGACGAGGCGGAAGTCTCAAACGTCCGCGTCGTCCCAGCCGACGGCCCCGGGACGGAGCGGTACGTCGAGGAAGCCCCGTTCACGGATGAAGCCGACGAGGACGACGACTGGGACGAGGATGGCGGGCGCAAGAAGCGTCGCCAGAAGCCGCAGGTTGTGGATGAAGATGACGACCTGTGAGTGCTCGGACGGGACGCGGTGGCCTGCGATGGTCCAACCGACAGAGCCGCCGAACCCCCTATACTTGCCCCGATAACGCACGACCCGCTTCGGCGGATATGTGCGTTGTTTGTTCGGGGTGCCTCCGAGAAAGAGGCGAGACGAGATTCCGAGCAAGTGGGGGCGGGAGAGGCGTTGGCTTCTCGCGTTGGTTTCAAACAGAGGTGATCGGCGGGCGGACCTGCGAGTGCTGTGTCGGCCCGGCGAATGTGAAAAGGGTATATCGATGCGCACGCGTGGCTTGAACAAGTTGGCTTTCTCCGCTGGTCTCATTTCCTTCCTGTCGGGGACGAGCATCGCCCTCGCGGACGTGCCGGCGGCTTTGGATCGCGTGCCCGCGAACGCGCAGATCGTGATCGCGGTGCGTGATCTTGATTCGCTCCGCACGAAGGTGACAGGGATGATCAACGCCGTCGGCGCGCCGATGCCCGACGAGGCGAAGATGGGCATGGATGCGTTCATGGGGACGGCGGGTCTCAATGCCAAGGGATCCATGGCGCTCGTTGTGACGATCCCCGAGCAGGGCATGGGATCGGAAGAACCCGACATGGTCCTGCTCATGCCGGTCTCTGACAGCGCCGCGTTCATCAAGGCGTGGGGCGGCAATGGTGACAAGATCAGTGAAGTGAAGATGTTCGGGAAAGATGATGAGGGCTTTGCCAAGGACATCGGCAACGGGTACGTCGCGATCGGCAAGACCAAGGAAGGTGTCGAGAAGTTCGAGGGCAAGGCTGGTTCCAAGGCAGCCCACACCAAGGCTCTTGGCGCAATGGGCAACCGCGTGTCGGACAACGCCGACGTGATCCTGATCGCGAACTTCCCACAGATGAAGACGCAGATCGAGAGCGGCGTGCGCGAGATGAAGGATTCGATGGAAGGCATGGCGGCCATGATGCCTGACGGCGGGGCGCAGTTGGGCTCCATGATCAAACTCGTGACGGGCGTCGCGGACGCGGTCGTGAAGGATGGCGAGTCGGGGATCATCGGCCTGGGGATCGACTCCAAGGGCGTGAACTTTGACGTTGCGGCGAACTTCCGCGAGGGGACGGAGTCGGCGAAGCAGTTTGCGGCCGAGGGCAAGGCGTCGGCGATGTCCGCCGGACTTCCCGCTGGGGACTTCCTGTTCGCCGGCTCGTTCGACTGGTCGAGCCCGGGCGTTCGCTCGATGGTCAAGACGCTCAACAGCGCGACCGAGAATGGCTCGGCGTTCAGCAAACTCTCGAGCATGTCCGCGTGGGTCGACAACGCCGAGGGGTACTCGTACTACCTCGGGGCGGCGGATCTGGGCAACGGGCTGTTCTCGAACTCGGCGGTGACGCTGACCTCGAAGGAACCCGCGAAGGTCCTTGCTGCGTGGAAGTCCTCGCTGACCGAGGCCAATGGCAAGTCTGAGAATGGAATGACCTTGAAGACGGAGTACAAGGAGAACGCCAAGACGATCGGCGGGCTCCAGGCCTCGTCGTTTGGCGTGACATTTGACCTCGATCCCAACAACCCCATGGCCGGGCAGATGCAGATGGTCATGCCCATGTTCTTCGGCCCCGAAGGGAAGATGGCGGGGTATGCGGCGACCACCGACAAGATGATGGTGATGACGCTGAGCAAGAACAGCGCGCTGCTTGAGAGTGTGCTGAACTCTGCGAAGAGCGGCAAGGGGCTCGCGACCAATGCACTCGTGCAGCAGACGGCCGAGCGTCTTCCCGCCGACCGCGTGATGGATGCGTATGTGGGTGTGAAGTCGGTGATGGACATGGTGCAGGGCGCGATGGCGATGTTCGGCGCACCCGCCGAGTTTGAGGTTCCCGCGCAGATCGCTCCGATCGGCATGTCGGCGTCCATGAACAAGGGTGGTCTGCACTTCCGCATGCACGTGCCCACCGACGTGTTCAAGACCGCGTTTGACATCACCAAGCAGTTCCAGGGGGGCGGCGAAGAGGGTGGCGATGAGCCCATGGAAGGCGGCAACGAGAAGCCCCGCTTCTAAACTCGGTTGAGTTAGTGTGTCAAAGGCCCTCGCTCCGGCGTGGGCCTTTTTTCATGCGCGGCGGGGCGTTCGCTGTGCCCGTATCCTGAGTCATGGCGACGCACGTTTGGAGAGTCTCGGACCGGTGCACGCTCGACCTGGGCGTGCCGCGGGTTGTGGCGATCCTGAACGTGACGCCGGACAGTTTCGCGGATGGTGGAAGGCTGAGTTCATCCGAGGCCGTGGCAACCGCTGCGGAGCAAGCCGTGCGCGACGGCGCGGCGATGCTGGATGTGGGGGGCGAGTCGACAAGGCCTGGCGCAGTGCGAGTGTCGGCGTCGGATCAGATCTCGCGCGTTGTGCCAGCGATTCGCGCCATCCGTGCGCGCCTGCCGCTGGTTCCAATCTCGATCGATACGACGCTTGCAGAGGTTGCCCACGCGGCTCTTGATGTCGATGCGGACGCGATCAACGACGTTTCCGCGGGTGAAGAAGATGGCGCGATGCTGTCGCTGGCGGCGAAGCGTCGCGCCGGGATCATCCTGATGCACCGGCTGAAGCCGCCGGGATCGGATTCCTACTCGGATCGATACGCGCATGCTCCCGCTTACGACGCCACGCTAGGCGTGGTGGGGGAGGTGCGTTCGTACTTGGCAAAGCGCATGGCGGCGGCGATTTCTGCGGGTGTTGCTCCGGATGCGATCGTGCTCGATCCCGGCCTGGGTTTCGGGAAGAGCGTGGAGCAGAACTTGGCGTTGATTCGGGGCACGCCCCTGCTGCGAACTCTGGAGCGTCCGATCCTATCGGCGTTGAGCCGAAAGAGTTTCGTCGGGCGCGCGGGGTTGGGGCGGGATTCAGAGCCTGCGGAGAGGCTGGCACCGACACTGGCGCTGTCCGTGCAGCATTTGGGCTTGGGCGCGTCTCTCTTTCGCGTGCACGACGTTCGCGAGCATGTGGAGGCCCTGGCAGCGGCACGGGCTCTGGCGGCGACGCCCTGGTCGTGACGTCGCTGCCCAACTGACAACGATGCTTGGGGCCTTGCCCCCAGCGAACGCTGCCGTGGGACGGCCTTGGGGCGTCGGCGGCTATGATCGACCCAGCCCGCCCGGAGCCTGATGAGGGGTCGCGAACGCGGGCCGGAACACGATTGATCTCTTGCTCGTAGTGCACTGTGGAAAGTGCAGCACGAGTGGAGTGAGAAGGAACGAACGATCATGGCAAATGAGCACGTCAAGCAGTTCACGGACGCGAACTTTGAGTCTGAGGTCTTGCAGTCCAAGCAGCCGGTGCTTGTTGACTTCTGGGCGGAGTGGTGCATGCCCTGCCGGGCGCTGACGCCCGCGATCGAAGCGCTCGCAACGACGTACAACGGCAAGGCCAAGGTTGGCAAGTTGGACACCGATGCGAACAAGATGGTCGCGGTCAAGTACGGCATCACCGCGATTCCGACGATCCTCATCTTCAAGGATGGACAGCCCGTCAAGCGGTTCGTCGGCATGAAGAAGCAGGACGAACTCGCGACCGCTCTCAACGATGCCGGCGCCAAGTAACTCCGCGTTCGCGTGACGAGGGCGCGAAAGGCGGTGAGCCTTTGGCGACGACGTTCTCCCCTTTGCGTTTCGGCCCGACATCAGGAGCAAAGCACACGATGAGCCAGAGCACCTCCGCGAGCGTGGATCGTTTCAATGGCCGCCCGATCCGCTGCGGCGTGGTGGGCGTTGGGCGCATGGGTCGGCACCATGCCCGCGTCTACGCCGAGATGCAGGACACGCAACTCGTGGGCGTCGTCGATTCGAGCAAGGACCGTGCGAACGAAATCGCGACCAAGTTCAACTGCAAGGTCTTCGACAACGTGCAGCAACTGATCGATGCGGGAGTTGACGCGGCGTCGATCGCGGTGCCCACGACGATGCACTGGGCGGCGGCCGAGCCTCTGCTCAAGGCCAAGGTCTCGTGCCTCATCGAGAAGCCACTCGCGGGCGATGTCGAGACGGCCCGCCGATTGAAGGAACTCGCCGAGGCGACGGGCACCTGCCTGATGGTGGGGCATATCGAGCGTTTTAATCCCGTGATGCGCGCGATGCAGCGAGCCGCGGCGACCGGCCTTGAGATCATCCCTCGGTTCATCCAGGTCGTGCGCGTCAGCCCAATGACCTTCCGCAGCGTGGACGTGGGCGTTGTGATGGACATGATGATCCACGACCTCGATGTCGTGCTGATGCTCATGGGCGGGCGAGAGCCCGACAGCATCCGGGCCGCGGGCGTCGCGGTCATCACCGAGCACGAGGACCTCTGCAACGCGTGGCTGGAGTTCAACACGCCTAACGGCCGCTGCGTCGCGGACATCACGTCCAGCCGCCTCGCCATGAAGACCGAGCGCGTGACGCGCATCACGGGTCAGAACGCGTACATCAAGATCGACTACGGGCAGAAGACGGGCACGATGATTCGCCGCCTCGCCAACGAGATTCAGATGCGCGAGGTCCGCGAGCAGATTCGCGGCGGGACGGACCTCTCCAACCTCAAGTGGCACGAACTGGTCAACATCGAGCCCTTGATGGTGGACGATGCGGAGCCGATCGTGATGGAACTCAAGAGTTTCATCAACGCGGTGCGCACGGGAGAGAAGCCGCCGATCGACGCCGAGGCGGGCTTTGCAAACGTCCGCACTGCGCAGCGGATCGTCGATGCGGTGAAGAAGTTGCACTGAACAGTTCGAACAGAACCGCGACGGTAAGGAAGCGGGCGCGATGAGATGAGGGACAGATCCAACGAACCTCGCACGATCATCATCGCAGGCGCTGCAATGATTCTGCTTGCTGTCGTGATGTCGCCGGTAGTGTGGTGGTTGGCGGCTGGTGTGCAGGCTGGCGGCGAGGATAAGGCTCGATTTGATTCCAGTCCGCGTCCCCATCGAGACGTCGTGATCTACACGACGATGCTCCGTGCTCTTGGTCTGTTTCTTGGCCTCGCCATCGTCTCGCTCGGAGTCACGGGCGGCGTTATTGTCTGGAAGGGGATTCGAAAAGTGCGCAGGTAGTACCCGAAATGAAAAACGCCCCGGGAGTAGGCTCCCGGGGCGCTGTGTTTCGCGACGAAACTCTGCTCAACTCACTTGGTCTTCGCGGGTTCGGCCGGAGTCGCCGCTGCCGGCTTCGCCTCGTCCTCGTTCTTGCCCTTCACGACGATCGTGACCATCTTGTCGGGCGTGCAGAACTT
>Ga0075160_10000527_pt1 | contig 24258 bp, 28 predicted proteins | sample JI91814C2DNA_FD_70969 | JGI IMG/M metagenome (GOLD analysis project Ga0075160, IMG submission 70969) | Wastewater effluent complex algal communities from Wisconsin, to seasonally profile nutrient transformation and Carbon sequestration -... | ecosystem: Engineered > WWTP > Effluent > Algae... | reverse complement strand
CCGCATCTTCAAATGGGAAACGTGGAGGTAGATCAATGGGTGCAAGCTCACTTGTGCCTTTCAGTTTTATTGCTTGGATCTGGAGTTCCTGAGTTTTCGGAGTTTTTTGATTACGTTTGGTCATCGCCACCTCAACTTGTTTATAATCGGCTTTATAAACAACAAAATGTAGCTCAAAATTCCTTTCATGGCAACACAAAGTTTTGGCGGTTGAGACGCTATTACATTATAACTTTACAGCTCTTACACCTTATATACAGTAATACGTTAAAATGTTAGAGGTTATTGACAGTATAGCCATTTATTTCATATGCTTTGATTAGACAAAGACAATAAAGAGGTAGATTGATTTATGGATGAGAATATAGAAGAGACAAGACAGCAAAGTGTTAAAGAAATTGGTGGTCAAGTCAATGAATCGGCAAAGCGACGCAGTAAGAAAAAAATCAAAGCAACAATTTATTTGACTGAAGAGGCTGAGCAAGCTTTTACCGAACTTTATATTCATCGGTTGCGAAAAGACAGAAAGACCGACAGATCACTCATCGCTTGCGATGCCATTCAGGCGCTTTACGAAATGGAGTGCGTGCAACAAGGCTCTACATAGCCATGAAAACAGCTTTATTCCTGAAATTATGTAATAAAAACACCCAATCAGCTCGACTGGGTGTTAATATTACATAAAAATGATCGACTTAAGAGAGAGGAATGTAGATTTTCGTCACTAACTTGCTCTGATCCGTCTTAACAAATTCAATGTTAAAATATTCTGCATAGCAAGGACGAGTCTCATCGACATTTTCTTTGCTATCAGGCAGCCATTTAAAGAATATTCTATCATAAGTTTCGTCTATTTTATCGTAGGATCCATTGTGAGTGAAAATTGCATATTTTCCTCCTTTAAGGACTTGCTTGCCGACTCCACCTTTAGGTTGGACGTTCTTCGGAGCTAAAATGCAAGCATCATAGCGAAGCTTATCTTCTGTTGTCACATGGGGATCATCATGTGTAATACCGAAATAGCGAAGCTTGGTCCTATCCAAGTGGTTCTCATTGATAAAAGCATACATACTTTCCCATGCTTGTGGACCTGACTCTGAGTAGTCTCCTAATTTTCTAACGAAAAGAAGATCGAGATCCTGCGTTTTTTCTATTTTGTCTGACAAAATTTTAGGCAATTCAGAAATTTTTTGATTCATCGCATTAACCTCCTTAAATAGCGTGCGATAGTTTCTCGGAGAATGTCCAATGGTTTGCTTAAAAGCCCTTGTGAAGGCAGACGGAGTGTCATACTGAGTATCCATAGCAATATCTGTTATGGGATGCTCAGTATAACGGAGTTTTGAAGCTGCTTTCTCCAATCTTAACCTTCTCACGTACTTATAAACCGTTTCTCCAACAACCATGTGAAATATTCGATGGAAATGAAAAGGGGAGTGACAAGAAACTTTCGCAAGCTCCTCGATCGAGATCTCCTCTTCTATATGGTCTTCAATATAAATTAAGACCTTTAAAATCCTTTTCACATAGTCTTCTGGATGGTCCATTTTCTATCCTCTTTCCCAAAATATTACGCATGCCAAGGAATTTAAACTTTCCCGTTTTTGCGATTTTTTTAAACCACTGAATAAATACTCTTGACCATGACGTTACGTCATCCTTTATCTTTAAGGCATCAAATAAAGGAGAGCCTTATGGCCTACACAGTTAACCAATTAGCAAAGGCGTCAGGCGTAAGCATTAGGACGTTGAGATTCTATGACCAAATAGGACTGCTCAAACCAGCTTACCATGGAGATAATGGATACCGCTACTACGAAGAGGAGCAGCTTCTGATTCTTCAACAAATTCTTTTCTTCAGGGAACTCGGATTCGAACTGAAAAAGATTCAAGAAATTTTAGAGCGGAATGACTTTGATAAAATCTCTGCCCTTTACTCTCACAAAAAAGTTTTGAAAAAGGAGGCTGAACGCATACACAGCCTCATTGAAACAATTGAAAAAACCATTAAACACCTAAAAGGAGAAAAGTCTATGAAAGAACAAGAAATGTATTTTGGCTTCAGCAAAGAGAAACAAGCAGAATATGAAAAAGAGATCATACAGCGCTTTGGAAAACAGGGGAAAATTCATATTGAAGAAAGCCGGAAAAACGTCAAAGATTGGAAAAAATCGAATTGGGATGCTTCTAAAAATGAATTTGCAAGCATCTGCAATGAGCTAACTTCCATGTTGAAAAAGCATAGTAGAGAAGATTCGAAAGGAATCCAAGAGATCATTCATCGCCATTATGAATGGCTAAAACAATTTTGGACTCCTAACAAAGAATCTTACGCAGGCCACGCAGACTTCATTGTTCAAAGTGACCTTCGTAAGGCTTATGAAGAACATCACCCAAAACTCCCAGAATTCATTGCAAATGCTATCAAAGTATATGCTATGAATAGTCTGTGAGTTGTCTTCATAGTGTTGTCAAAGCCGTGATATCATAAGTGGAGTCTGTCTGCATCAAGAAGGCTCCACTTAGCGCATCAACGATATCATCATGGCTTCCCTCTGGAAAATTCTCAAGCTCTCTTAAAAAGGCTTCATTCCATGGAGCTTGAAGAATTTTGATATTCCCAGCCTCAGCCTGAGAAGAGACAGGGAGAGCACGAGTGACTTTATCTTTTGTCGCTTTAACAGTTTTCACACTGTATCCTTGAAGCATTCTGACCAAATAATCAGCTTCACTAACGCCAGCCTGCCCGGGATCTTGCTCAATACCAATCCGGACAGAGTGCCCATCTTGAGAGGCGGTATTTTTAACTGCCGTTTGCACACCGAGCGGACTATCTTGTATTCGAATAAGATCAGTCACATAGAGAATATTATTCTTGTCCTTCTCTAATTTGATTCCCACAGTATAGTCAGGATCGTTATTTTCAGTCTTTTTTGTAGCCGCTCGATCCCAATACCGGACTGCTTTTGTTCCGCCTTTAGGTATCGCCTTAACCACTTCAAAAAAACATCTTTGAAAAAACATCCCAGCTGATGGCCTGATATTCCAATTCCCCATAAGCAATTGCTCACGTTCGAACCGAGGAAGAGCTTTTAAATTGGCCAAATAGCCAGGGTCTTTTTCTAGCAAAATTTTATTGTCATGGACAGTTGATGCCACGAAAGACACGCTTTTTGGTAGGCAATTTGGATCTTTCTCTAGCAATTCTTCACGACTAGACCCCCAAATCGTTTCATCATTTTGAATGAAAAACCAGCGGATTTTTCCACTTCTTGATGGGATTGGATAGCCTGACGCTTCATCAATCCACCATGCAATGAATTGACGAACCCAAGAATCTGTATCTGGGTTTGTGGTCGCCCTGATATAAGGTTTCACTCCACAAGTAGATCGGTTTCTCGATAACATGTAAACAAACTGAGACCAAGAAAAATGGGTCAACTCATCAAAACCTATGAGGGGAATCTGTGAACCTTGCCAATCAAATCGTGTCTTATCATGCTCAAGATGTGCAAACTTGACTCTGCCATTTCCTTTGAAGTCCCACTCAAGCGTTGTTTCTTTGGGAGTGCCACCAACTTTTGTAAATAGTTCGAAACTGGTATCCCAAAGGCCCCCTGGATTACGCACCTGTGTGCTATTTCGGCGAAATATTACGGCTGAAAATCCATTAGCATTTCGATGGCGCAAACACTCCATCAAGAGAGCATAAGTTTTTCCGCCTCCTGCTGCTCCACCATAAATAACGATGTCAGCGTTGCTAGATAAAAAGGTTTCTTGAGGTCCTTTCTGCGGCATAATTTTAGGCATTTGGATCCTCCACTTTAGTCCCTAACCAATCATTGCGACCGTTATCGGGAATGTAAATTTGAACAGGATCTTCTTCTTTGACGATCGTTTCAGTCACAATCGTTTCTTGCTGACCCAACCAGACTTTACCAAGCCAAATAGCCATGGTTGCGTTCCTTTCAGATTGCTGAAATTGATAGCGACGGAGGGAGAGTTTTTGAATCCCATTGCACCTTTTTCTTAGCTCCGCAAAACCCATACCAAAAGCCTCCCTCAATCTTCGATCCAAAGTGTCTACGCTAACTCGAAAAGCGCCGGCAATTTCTTCAGCCGTAGCTTGCAATTCGGTCCAGTATAGAACCTGATCGAGATTGATCTCTTTTGCAGGGATCGTTCCTTTCCATTGGGAAGGTGGTGCCTTTGGATCAACCGGAGGCGTAACTGGTTTTCTGGGTCTTCCATTTGGATTTCCTGTGGGTTTTCTAGGCATAGGTTTCACCATTCAGTTTGATATCGCAGATCTCGTTTCGTTGAAGCTTATATTTCTTGTAACGATCGACAATGACGTCGCAATATTTTGGATCCAATTCACATCCGAAACATCGACGATTTAGCTGCTCTGCTGCGATAAGAGTTGAGCCAGAACCCAAGAAGAAATCGAAGATCAAATCTTCAGGTTTGGAGCTGTTATTGATGAGATAGCCAATCAAGGGGATTGGTTTCATCGTGGGATGTTCGGCATTCCTTTGAGGTCGATCAAACTTGAGAAGAGTTGTCTGCTTGCGGTTGTTATACCACCGATGCTTTTCGCCCTCTTTCCAGCCATAAAGCACAGGATCGTGGTCCGTATATTCTTTGCCACCAAAAAGGACTGGTTCATGTTGCCATTGATAGTCTTGCCGTCCAAGGACCAGCGAATTCTTCAGCCAAATCAAACACTGTGTCAATTTTAGGTTGGATTCGCGGAAATAGCGCCGGAATTTTTCACCTTCAGAATCGGCGTGGAATACATAGATCCCTGCGCCTTCCTTCATGAAGACAAAGGCATTCACGTAAAAATCTCTCAGGAGATTTTCAAATTCTTCATTCGATAAGTCATCATTTTTGATGGTGAGCTTGTCCTTTGTCCCTCCCTTATAAGCAACATTATAAGGGGGGTCAGTAATGACAAGATCGATTTGCTCCGAATCGAGTACTTTTTCAATATCGCCATAAACTGTCGCTGATCCGCAAATCAGTCGATGCCGCCCGAGATCGTAAATATCGCCTGGTTTCGTCTTGGGCTCTTCTGGAATCTCTTCTTCATAGCCATCATCGGTGGCTTCCAGTTTTTCTGGATCTTTGATCTGAAGCTCATCTTCCGTGAATCCCCAATTGAAAAGGTCCGGGATCTCCCATTCATTCGCCAGTCTTTCCCAGTCCCATTCGCCAGAGTTTTTGTTGCTTCGGATAAGATATTCCTCAGCCTCCTTCGATGTGAGTTGCCGATTGGGAACCCGGACCTCAATTTCTTCCTTAACGCGACCCAATGCTTTCAATGCTCGAATCCTCATATGACCAGCCAGAATCGTGTTGTCCAAATTGATCACGATGGTCTCTACGTAGTTAAAACTTTTTAGAGACTGCTTGAGTTTCTCCATTTGATCTTTGGTGATCTTCCGCGGATTCTTCTCATGCTCTTTTAGGTCTTTGATCTTCCTCGTTTCCGTATGCCAAATGAGTTCTTCGAGGACAGTTTCTTCTGGAGTCTGATGCAATTCAGCCGTTGCGCTCTCCTCATTCTCCTCTAATTTTTTCTTTGCCATGTTTTCTCTCTAATTTGAATTTTTTAGGGGTACAGAATTCCCATGCCGTTTTTTTCAGCTACCAAATCGATAGGAAATGGTAGAAAATCGGTATTTTGGTGCTAAAAGAGTAATTGAGAGATTGTGTAGGCGAGTCGTTGAGTAGAAGCCGTTCGGCTTAAAATTAGATCTTGCTGACGATTTCAATCCTGATAGGATAGAGATCTTCAACGATTTTTCGTTTTGCTTGACTTAAGGGAGTGTCCTTTCCTTTGGTATCAATGAAGCTTACTTCTCCATTCGGATAAAACACCTGAAAATCGCAAATGTATCGCACATTCCCCGGGAGATCAAAGGGAATTTGGCGTAGAAAAAAAAGAACTTGGCCGCTTGTTTGCAGCGTCAGCAATTTCTCATAATATCTTGCCTCAAGCTTTGAGGGAAACTTTTTTCCGTTTCTCTCACATCGAACAGCGCCGAACTTATGTCGGGGCCGTCCAACTTGTTTTAAAAATCTTACTGTCATTTGTATAAGTTCATCCTCCTCTATGAAAAACAATTTTATTTTGTCAGATCATTTCATTTTTTTATATCATCTTTTGAAAAGACGCGCGGTAGAGTCTTTATGTTAATTTTTTTTCCTGGGAATCATACAGGAGAAATGATATGCTCGGGGATCGAAATCCCCGAATGACGAGGCTCAACTACAATGGATGAAAATAAACATTCGCATCAACCACAAGCTTCTCAAGGCATATCCTGGCGACCTATCGAAAGCATTCGTCCAAAAGTAATTGGCATTGCAAAACAGGAAGACTGCTTACTCGTCTGCGAAGTGCTTAACGATCAAGGTGAACTCAAGGGGTGGTGCCCATTGGGAGGAGGAATCGAATTCGGTGAAACTGGTGAACATGCGTTAAGGAGAGAAATTGCCGAAGAACTAGGCTGCGGCATTCTTATCTCAGGGGATCCGATGATTTGCGAGAATATATTTGAGCACCATGGATTCAAAGGACACGAAATCATCCTCGCTTTTCCTATCACCTTTGATGATCCAAAAATTTATTCGAAACAACGCTTCCAAATTTATGAGAGCCGAGGAAGCATGCATTGGGTAGAGTGGGTCGAAATGGAACGCTTTCGTTCTGGAAAAGAGATCCTGTTCCCACCCAATCTAGTAAATAAAATATTATAAAATCGAAAGAGTCACATGATGCTAAGAAGAAGATTAGAAGAAAAAGTCGCTCTGATTACAGGGGCAGCACAGGGGATTGGCAAAGAGACAGCTATCGTTTTAGCAAGAGAAGGAGCAACTGTTATTGTCTCTGATATCAATGATTCTTTAGGAGCTTCCCTTGCAAAAGAAATTGGTGGAAATTGCATTTACCTGCACCTGGATGCTGCGAATGAAGAGGATTGGAAGCATGCCATCTCAACCATCACTGAACGATTTGGAAAGCTCAATATTTTGGTCAATAACGCAGGGGTCACTGGATTTCAAGAAGGCTTTGGCCCTCAAGACCCTGAAAACGCATCTCTGGATAGCTGGAGAAAAGTCAATGCAGTCAATTCCGACGGAACTTTCCTTGGATGTAAGTATGCGATTCAAGCAATGAAATCCTCTGGAGCCGGATCAATCATCAATATTTCATCAAGGTCTGGGCTTGTAGGAATTCCTGGTGCGTCCGCCTATGCAGCAAGCAAAGCAGCAGTCAGAAACCATACAAAGACAGTTGCACTCTACTGCTGTCAACAAGGGTATCCGATTCGGTGCAACTCGGTGCACCCAGCGGCCATTTTGACTCCTATGTGGGAACCTATGCTGGGAACAGGGCCTGATCGAGAAATCAGAATGGCAGAAATTGCTAAAGACATCCCCATGCAGAAAATGGGAACAGCTGAAGACGTGGCAAATGCCGTGCTATTTTTAGCTTCTGACGAATCCAAATATATCACAGGCATTGAACTGACTGTCGATGGAGGTATTTTAGCTGGAGCTGCTGCTACTCCAAAGAGGCAAGACTAATGAATGTTTTGATTCGAGAAGCAACAGTTGAAGATGCTCATGCCATTGTCACTGCAGAGAAAGAAATTGCTAAGACGCCTGGATATTTCTGTTCGCAACCAGACGAACTAAGCGAAGAAAATGTCATCAAAATGATCACCAAGCTACACCAATCAAAAAAGGGGATCTACTTTGTAGCGGAACAAGATAAGAAAATTATAGGCCATGCCTTTTTAGAATCGCTGCACCTCAGATCTATAGGCCATGTTGCTCAATTATCGATTGGAGTTCACAAAGGTTGGCAGGAAAAGGGGATTGGTACGGCTTTGATGGAAAAAATTATCGAATGGGCAAAACAGTCTCAAGCGATCGAAAAAATTGAATTAAACGTACGGGCAACAAATGTTCGAGCAATCGCTCTCTATAAAAAAATGGGATTTGCTGAGGAGGGTCGGTTAAAAAATAGAATCAAGGTAGAGGAAGGCCATTACATTGATGATGTCTTGATGGCTTTGCATGTGGCTGAACATGAAGGAAAAGTATAATAATGAAAATATTTTTATATCTTCTATTTTTCACTTCATTCAATGGATATGCTCAAAGCTCCAATCTAGAATCTGATAAAGGAACAGTTATGCCTGAAATTGTTTTACAAACAATAGACCAATACTTTGGAGATACAACCGACAAGAATATAAAAATAACAACTTTATTAGGTGGTCATAGTTGTGTAAATTTTTGTATCGAGTTAGATGGCAAACGATTTGTCCTGAGATTCAATGAAAAAGCTTCATCTTCAAGATTTCAATGTGAATTATTTGCCATGGAACATGCAGCAAAAGTAGGAATTTCTCCAACTGTTCTTCAATCCTTCCCTGATAATAAAATGGTTTTAATCGAGTATATCGATGGAAACACCGTAACAATCGAACAGGCAAATGAATCCGAAAATTGCATAAAAATTGCAAAAGCTCTAGGCAAAGCACATACTATTCCAAAAAATCCTTATCATGGCCGTCCTCGAAATGAAATTATGGAAGGATTCTATGAAACACTTTTGAATTATCCGGAAATGCGGAAAGAAACCACACAAGCTATCCAGTTGGTTCGTGAAGGTCACCGCAAGGTACAAGGTTTGCCTTCATCTTATTCCGTCAACACTCATAATGACTTAAATCCGGGAAATATTTTCTTAACAGACAAAGGCGCTCTTTTTATTGATTGGGAAGGAACCAATTGGGAGGATCCATTTTACGATTTAAGTTATTTCGCGATCTTTCATGATTATAGTGATGGAATGGAGCTTGTATTAATTAAAAATTACTTAGAAAGGGATCCTTCCGTGGAAGAATTGATGCGTTATAAACTCACTAAGATGATCAATTTTGCCAGGATCGCTACCTCCTGTTACTATATCGCGGCTCATGCAAAACAGCATGAATTTGATAACGCATCAACATTAGAAAGCTGGGGATATTATGTTAGAGCACTTGCCAATAAAAGTTATGACGGCCTTTCTACTTCTCAATTTTTTTACAATTTGGCAAGGACATCTCTTCAGCAAGCAATATCTCTAAAAAATGAGTAAAAATGATTCAAAAACTCGATGAGAAGATGGATAAAGAAATATTCATAAAAAAATTACAAGTGCTGGGAAATGCAAATCGAGCAAGCGCCGATCAGCGATACCATAAATCAAATCGCGTTCACTGGGGAATTTCTGTGCCTGTGTGCGATAAGTTGACAAAAACGCTATGCAAGCAAATGAGCGAACAGGAATTAATTGCTTTAGCTAAAGAACTTTGGACAACCAACCTTTTTGATCCGATGGTATGTGCAGCAAAAATACTTTCCTTTCCAAGATTAAAACCTTCCAAAGAACTTTGGAAAACAATCCGAGATTTTTTACAGCAAGTAGATGGCTGGGCGCTTGAAGATCATCTGGCGCATGTTGCATGGAAATGTATTCTAGCAGACAGATCTCTATTAGATGAATTGGAAGAATGGACGAGGCATTCAAATTTTTGGATGCGCAGAGCAGCTTTAGTCTATACGCTTCCATTTGCAAAACCAGGCCAAAATCCTGAGAGAATGCTCGGATGGGCATCTATGTATGTACCTGATCCTGAATGGTTCATTCAAAAATCTATTGGTTGGTGGTTAAGAGTTTTAGGAGAACATAATCCAGAAAGAGTAGTTGTTTTTTTAGATAGCCATTGGAAAAACCTCAAAAGCGTAGCCAGAAAAGAAGCCACACGCAAGCTAAGCACTGAATGGCAGAAAAAAATTGCAGAAGCTCAAAACCGCAAAGAAACTCAGGAATAAAAAATGTTAAAATATATTTTATCGATCAGTTTGATTTGCTTCTCATTAGTCGGATATACAGCATCGCCTAACTTATATTTTCAACAACAGGAATCGCATCTTCAACTGGAGTACCGGCAACTTGCTGATCAGTTCCACTTAATGGATAATCTCACCTGCTCTACCCCTAATTTTTTCTTAATTCCAGAGTATAAAGAATTATGGATCGAACGCTTTGGAGAGTTGAGTGAAGAAGATCTATCATCTTTCGAGCAATATCGAAATATCAGAATGAAGTATCAAAACACTTCCTTCTTTGATGAGATGGCACCAAGTGAAAAAAGCGGATTATTCGCTCCAAATCCCAATGATATTCCTGATGCAATCGCTGATGCTTTTTATACGAGCGCCACTATTGAAGAGGCTTTGAATCGTCTTGAAAAAAAGCTAGAAACTCAAGAGATAAAGTTTATAAGAGATTTTTTTGATTTTTATAATAAAAAATTGCTGTCGATTTCTAAATTTGATGAAAATAAATTACAAATCGAATTGAATTATTTTAATAACGAATTAAGCAATAAAGATGTTGTGGCCGCTTTTGCAGAAATCATAGATTTTTATAAATCAGAACCACAACAGTTCAAATCTATTCTCGTGTTCTGGGCTCCAAGCAAAAGTTTTCGAGGAGCATGCTATGGAGACCATTTACAGATAAAACTCCCAATAGATGATTTGCCTACCAATGATGATAGCCTAATGAAATTTCTGACTAGCGTTATTCTTCACGAAGCAACTCATCACGTATCTGGAACGGCACCATTCAATCAAAAAATTGAACTTACACAGAACTTCCTTTCCGCTACATCTATTCATGACTCTCACTTCCTCGACGCCATCGAAGAGCCTTTGGTCATGGCTCATCAAATGCGTTTTGTGAAAAATGTCTATCCAAAAATTTATTCGGAAAATGCCGAGTGGTTTAATCATCCATTAGCCAAGGAATACCTTCCTATTTTGGAAGATTATATTGCCAACAAGAAGTCGATAGACACAGCTTTAATCCAAAAACTAGCCGACATTTATAACAGGAGCGCAGTATGCAGCAGTTTTTAACACAGGATAAACTAGGGAAACAATTATCGGTCGAATTTACGGCAATCGATCCGCTATCGCCTCAATTTTCAGAAAAATTAAATTCTTTGAGCGATAGTCTATCGAGAGCCTATGTGCCTGTTGAAGTTCAATTTGCTCGAGAATTTTCTAACTGTCTGTCCAAAGACAAATTTTTACATTCAATCGAACCATTCTTTAAGGATGGAGTCGATAACGTGAAATGGCCACAAGTCGAAGAGAAGGTCAAGGAAGTCTTAAGTCAATTTTTCTGCAATGATTTTCCAAAAAGTTTTGCTGCCAATAAGGAAATGAGTTCAAATTTCAGCCATTTTTTCATTATCGCCAAAGACAAAGATACAAAGTCACCACTCGGAGCCATTTACTGCCTGACAAGCAAAACCGATCATGAAAAAATCGTAAGAGTTCCTATTTTCGGCGTTTCACCAGAAGCGCAATCGCGAGGAATTGGCAAGCTATTGATGAGTTCAATTTTAAAATGTATCCCGAGCACCAAGAAAATTGCTCTCTCCACTCGTATCACAAATGAAAGAGCAATCAATGCCTACCATGCGTGGGGGTTTGTTCCATCTCCCAATACGATGGAAAATTGGGCAAACTTGGAGTATACGGTTGAACAGGCAAATGGACTGCAATGAATAAAACACTAAAGCTTATCTTTACATTCATTATCCTTGCAGTCTTTGGATCTTCTGTTGGAACAGCAGCTGTTTTAACGGCGGAAACTATTTCTGAATCAGGAGAAAAAAGCATGGATTATGAGAAGTTGAAAATAAAATCGTACAAATACTGGGATCTCTATCTGCATGAAAATCAATGTTATCTCGGCAGGGTCTTTGTTCAGCTTAAAGATGAAAAAGAGGTCGAAGATTTCCTAGACATTCAAGGACAAGTGCGAGAAGAGTTTTTCCAAATTGGTCAAAACGTCAAGAAGGCTATTAAGACCTTATTTAAACCAGATAAGATGAATTATGCGGCTTTGAGCAACACATCTCCTGTCATTCACATGCATATCATCCCTCGTTATAAAGAAACACGAGAATTTAACGGAGTGACCTTTAAAGACACACGTTGGGGGCAAAATTATGCGCCTTATAACCGTTCTTTTGTTATCGAGGAATCAACATTATTTAAAATTAGAGACGCTTTAAAAGGCCAGTTGTGAATTCACGAGTTAGAAAGTTTTTTTCTTATTACAAGCCCTACTTAGGACTTCTCAGTGCAGATATGGTGTGCGCAGTGATTGCATCTGCAGCCACGCTAGCCATTCCATTATGCATTCGATACATCACGACAAACTTGCTAGAGGTTGGTTCAGAGGACGCTCTTCATCAAATCTATATGATGGGTGGTGTCATGCTTGCTCTGGTTGGCATTTACACCGCATGCCATGCGTTTATTGACTATCAAGGGCACATGATGGGTGCTTTAATGGAAAGGGATATGCGCAATGAGCTATTTGAGCATTACCAAAAGCTTTCTTTCAAATTCTATGACGAACATAAGACTGGTCAGCTGATGACAAGGATCTCAAATGACACCTTTGATCTTGCTGAGCTTTATCATCATGGCCCGGAAGACATTGTCATCTCTTTTCTAAATTTCATTGGCGCCTTTGTCATCTTAACCATGATCAATGTTAAATTAGCTCTCCTTGCCTTTCTCTTTATCCCTATCATGGGAATCTACGGGTTTTGTACAGCTAAGAAAATGTATGCCGCATTGAGAAAAAGTAGCGACAAAATCGGGGATATCAATGCTCAGGTAGAGGACACTCTTGCAGGAATCAGAGTCGTTAAATCTTTTACTAATGAAGAGGTCGAAAAGAAAAAATTCTCCATTGAAAACGATCATTTTGTTGCGAGCAGAAAAAAAGGATATAAAGCAGAGGCTTATTTTTATGATGGCTTGATTGCTTTTACCCAGCTCATGACAATTGCTGTTGTCATCTTTGGAGCGGTCAGCATCGTAAAGGGCTCTTTAGATTTGGCAGATTTGCTCACGTTCCTTCTCTATATCGTAATTTTAATTGAGCCGATCCAACGGCTTGGCAATTTTATCCGCCTCTACCAAGAAGGAGTGACTGGTTTTAATCGCTTCATGGAGTTTTTAGAGGTTGAGCCAGATATTCAAGATCTCCCAAACGCTCATGATTTGACCCATGCTAAAGGGGAAATAGAATTTCAGAACGTCAGCTTTAAATACAAAGAGGACTATGATCACGTTTTGAAAAATATCTCTTTGAAAGTAAGCATTGGAGAGTATGTCGCTTTGGTGGGTCCATCTGGTGCTGGTAAAACCACTCTGTGTTCTTTAATCCCTAGATTCTATGAGGTCAATGACGGCAAAATATTGGTTGATGGCCATGATGTGAAAAGCCTTAAAGCAAAATCTTTGCGAAAAAATATTGGCCTGGTTCAGCAAGATGTCTATCTCTTTGCAGGAACAGTTGTAGAGAACATCCGTTATGGAAAGCCAGATGCCACAGAAGAAGAAATCATCATCGCAGCCAAGCAAGCCAATGCTCATGATTTCATCATGGCTCTTCCGAATGGATATGCGACAGATATTGGACAGCGCGGAGTTAAATTATCTGGCGGACAAAAACAAAGGCTCAGCATTGCTCGTGTCTTCCTAAAAAACCCGCCCATTCTTATTTTTGATGAAGCAACCAGTGCATTGGATAATGAAAGTGAAAGAGCCGTACAAAACTCGCTTGAGAAACTCATTAAAAATCGCACTACACTGGTTATAGCCCACCGTCTTTCAACTATCAGGAACGCCAAAAGAATTCTCGTATTGACGGACAATGGCATTGAAGAACAAGGAACGCATGACGAATTGATCGCATTAGATGGAACCTATGCCAATTTATACAATATGCAACTAAGGATTGAAGACTCTGAAAATGCATGACTCATCAGCTTAATAGCTTTCCTCAACTTTTGAACAGCTAAACTTAATGGATTTAAAATAATGTCTACAATAAATAAAATTCTCGTAGTAGGTGCTGGTATCGCCGGACCTGCCGTTTGTTATTGGTTAAGGAGATTTGGCTTTTCTCCTGTCCTAATTGAAAAGTTTGCTGAAACACGAAAAGGTGGACAGGCGCTAGATATTCGAGGCGTAGTGATTGATCTCGTAAAAAGAATGGGTGTTTATGAGCAAATATGCAATATGCGGACCCGGATAGAATTGGGGCGCTATGTGGATTCTGAGGGAAACACCTTGCATGAAGAAAAAGGTGAAAGATTTGGCTTTAGACAAGATGAAGAAGTTGAAATTATTCGCGGTGATTTAATCGAAATTCTGATGAGTACTATTAAAGGTGTTCCCTGCTACTTTAATCAACTGATTGATAAAATTGAACAGAATGATGATTACGTAAAAGTTAATTTCAAAGATGGCAGAAAAGAGCATTATGACTTGGTCATTGGCGCCGATGGCATACATTCCGCGACCAGACGCATGGTTTTTGATAAAGACGAATATAAATTAATTAATCTTGGTATGTACTTCAGCATATTTAGCATTCCGAATTATCTCAATTTGAATCACACCGAAGTGCAATGTGAGGTCAATCAAAAGCTAGCATCTATCTCTAGCGATAAAAATCCAAAAATGGCTCAAGCTGCTTTTATGTTCCGTTCACATAATATCTTGAATAACATGCGCGATGAAAATGAACAGCGTCAATTCCTACGCAATACTTTTCAAGGTTTTGGCTGGGAGATACCAAAAATGCTTGAATTGATGTCAGATAGTGATGATTTTTATTTTGATTCAGTTGCACAAGTGAAAATGAAATCGTGGACTAAAGGGCGAGTTGCTTTGTTAGGTGATGCGGGTTACTGTGCCTCTCCATTATCTGGTCAAGGAAATAATCTGGCACTAGTTGGCGCTTATATTTTTGCCGGTGAACTAAAAAAAGCAGGAGGGAATTATACTCAGGCATTTAATCGTTATAATGAATTATTGCATCCATTCGTTGAAGCCAATCAACAGCTGGGGGCCTGGGTAAGCGAATCGTTTCTTGTTCCAGATGAAGTCTCTAAAGAAGTTGCAGAAGAGCGCTCAAATAAGATTCTTCTAAAGGTGAAAACCGTATCAAATATGATATCGTTGCCTGATTATGAATGAGCTTGTTTTCGCTTTTTAAAGCTTTTACAACATCTTTAATGGAATAAGCTATCTACCACACTTTATCAATTAAATATTTTAATTTATAGAAATTTCGCATGGGAAGGGCTTTAAGTGATTTCAAGGTCAAGACATTTGAGGAGATTGATCGCCTCTGGAAATGAAAATTTTGCTTTTTTGAGGTTATTCGTCTGAATATCAATGCCATAATTCTTTGCATTTCTGAAATCAGACTTTGTCAAATTGCATTGATGAAATAGAGTTCCCAGTAAATCGGCATCGGAGAAGTCAGCCTCTTGTAAATCCGTGTTTGTAAAAAACACTTCCCTTACCTTGGAGCCTTTAAAACAGATACTCTTTAACTTTAAATCTGTGAAATTGCAGGTTTGCAGAATGCTCTTGATAAATTTGATATGAATGAACTTATCGCATTTATAGAAATCAACACCTACCATTTTACATTCCTCAAAAATGATGTCTTGCAGCCGGCATCCCTGGAGCTTTACCAAGCTGAGATTGCAATTCTTGAATCGACATCCTGAAAAATCCGCTTGTTGCCAATCGCTTTCTGTAAAATTACAGTTCTCAAACGAAACATTACTGAAAGCGCTTTTCTTTAGGTTTGCTTCTTTAGCATCGATAGATTTAAAGCACTCATCCTCGTAGGAAGTTTCCTTGGCAAATATCATGAAAAGCTCTTATCGGTTTTGAATGCTATGTCTACCACACCATTTGGTTCAAACATGGCTATAAAATGCTTGCACATCTCCTGTCTATCTTCTCCTCCAGCAATTGTTAAAAGTAGTGCATTGCCGTATTCGGCAATATCTTCCACGATTCGTTCATGTCGGTAGTAGGCCAAAATTGTCAGATTAACTTCAGTCGTTCCGTAGCCTTTATAAAAAAGTTTTTCCTCATAGGATTTATTCCAAACATTTGCAACACCTCCGCCAATAAACATGAGGTCGCGCTCTTTTGGTGCTATGATGGGATCATCCCAATCCACTATGTAGATATTGCCATTGCCGGCTATCAATACATTACCTCCATGAATGTCAGAATGACACAATACGAATTTATGCGATTGATCTTGCAGCTCTTGGCCAAGCTGTTCGGCGCGATCTACCAATCGGCGAATTGAGAGGATATTCTCCTTCATAAACTTTAACAATTTTAAGGCAACTGCATCACCAGAAGGTTCAGCTTCAATATGAGTATAAAGCGATCGAACGACTTCTCGCCATTTAGGTGAATAGACCTCTCTCCGAACCCTATTTTGAATCGATTGGGGGACATCAATTTCATGAACTTGTCTTAACGCATGCCCAAGCTTAACCCATTGATCGTCTGTTAGATTAATGCTAAATCCATCCTGTCCATTAACAAATGGGTACACAATAAGTGTAAAATCTTCAATCTGTTGAGTTGACCCGCCAATGATTGTCTTAACGGGCGGAATGATCTCTTTAATCCCAGCATCATGTACTAGTTCTACTATCTCAATGCCGATATCATGATTGTGGCCACGCTTTAGTTTTACGAAATAAGATGTCTGGTCATGTGTTTGGGCTTTATACACTGACGCACTCATATCAGCGCCCAAAGGAAGGAATGTAAGCACAGCCACTTCAATACCGTAATTGGCATTTAGACAATTAATAATGACTTGATCTGAAAGGAATTGTTTCTCAATCATAATGGGAACTCTTTAGCGTATTGACAAACCCTATCATATTCCCGCTTAAACCTTCCATGCTGTTAAACCGAAGCGATCGAGCTGTCTCGGCTGTGATGCGTCTGAATAATTCCATCGTATTGAATAACGCCTTCCAGCTATCCTCCGCATCAAAGTGGCCAAAAATACTGTGAAGATCTTTCCATAAGTCTTCAGAGATCCATGAACGCATCCGCTTTCCAATTGGAGGATTGGAGCAACGCCAATCATTCTCAGCTTCTGCATGCCATTCAATCATTTTTAAAAGAAAATTGTGAGCTGACCAAGATCTAAATTTCACAGACCACAAATCTCCACGCTTGAGATAAATTCCTGCGTGATAGACCTCAAACCAAAACTCTTTCACCACTTCCTGAAATTCTTGTTCTGAAGGTTTTATTGCTTTTATCTCAAAATGAGGCTGAAGTATACTTGACGCCCTATTATCCTTATCCAATAGAATTTTATATCCGTGATGGTAGTCATCAGGAAGAGAGCTATTTTGAGCAATTTGATCTAAGACATCGACACTCAAAAAGGAAAAGTCTACTTTTACTCCGCCTTCAAAAATGACAAGACGAGAGGGGAATGTCTTACCTCCACACACGATCTTTTCTTTTACACACACCAAGACATTACCAAATTGAGAAAGCCAACTGTCAGATTCTGTGTAAGATTTATCGGCATCACAAAAAACAGAAATGTCGTAATCCGAGAAAGCATCGACTGGTTGTCGGCTTGCACGTGAGCCAACAAGAATAAGAACCCTGACAGCATTTTCTCTTTTTCCCCATTCAATCAACTTTTCCAGCATGTTTAAGCCCTCGCCTGATAAACAATGGAATTGGGATTGTGCTCAAATGCATGTTCAGTCATCCATACTTGAGAAAAGCCGGCTTTTTCTAAAAACAATTCCATCTCATAGGGGTAGTACCAACGCACACTCAGATCTTCTTCTTCATGAGCGATAACCTTGCCATCAAGGCTTTTTTCATATTGATTTTTAGAAATCTCAAGCTGTTCCCATGGATCAATGATTGTCACAGATGTGAGTAAAATTTCAGCTCCATCTAAACATACTACAGAGCGGTTAGACGAAACCGTTTTCTTTTCCTTAGACAACGCATCACCTTCAATGCTTACTTTCACGCTATCCCATGGAATGAACGTGTCTAAGACCAGTGAGCCTCCAGGCAATAGGTGAGAATGTAGAATGCGCAAAATTTTTAACGCCTCGGCTCTATCAGTAATCAGTTGAAAAGATCCGACCGCAATAAAAATGAGAGCATACTTCCTCAACGAAGAGCTTTCAATCGGCTGATTGAATAAAGACACTTTCAGATTTTCAGAAAGACATCGCTTTTCACAGCTTTCCAACATCTCTGCTGAATTATCCAATCCATCGATCTCGAATCCGAGTCGTAGAAGCGGCAAAAGCAACCTCCCTGATCCGCACATCGCCTCAAGAATCGGACCTTGAACTCCTTGTAAAAGTTCTGCATAAAAAGCCACTTCTTTGGGACAAGCAGTAGGCTTGCTGATATCGTAAAATTCTGTACAGAGCTTGTGATACGCTTTTCTTGCTTTCATCATTGCCTTTTAAACCCTAACCACGATTGACTAAACTTCCAGAGGTCAGTTCTGAAAGTTTTTTTAGCTCTCGACCCTCGGCATCAAAATTATCTTCTTGTTTCCAAATTTGATACGCTCTTTCAAGATGTGGCCATTCTTTATCAGTAACAGCATACCAAGACGTATCTCGGTTTCGAGATTTATACATCGTAGATTGTCGGAAAATGCCCTCAAAGGAAAAACCCAGTCGCTGTGCTGCACGACGAGAAGGGGTATTGAGAGCATCGCATTTCCATTCAAGGCGGCGATATCCAGCACCGAAAACCCAGTCAATCATCAAAAGCAATGCTTCAGTACCAGCACGTGTTCGTTGTAAAAGGGGAGATAAATGAATGTGACCTATTTCAATACAACCAACTCTAGGTTCAATTCTCAAATAACTCGCCAAGCCTGCAGGATTGTCGTCTACAAAAATCGTGTAAAATTTAGGATCCTCTCCAAAACAGGTCAATTTTGCCCACTCAGCAAATTCCATCGAATCTGTAAATGGTCCATAAGGCATATAGGTCCAATTTCCCCCTTTGGAATCCATTGAAAATGCTGAATAAAGGGAGGATAAATGATCCATAGAAATTGGCTCAACACGAACAAAATTCCCCAGTAAGCGATTAAAACTTGGACGAGCAGGTGCAATAAAATTTTTTACGGCAAAGCCAATTGGTTGTCCGAGTTCATTTACATGATGAGTCATACTTCATAGCTCTTTTTCTAATGCGTGAACTTCGGATTATTGCATTTTTTGTGGTTAATTTCCTTATTTTTTAGATAGAGAGACCTATTCAAAACAGCAAATTGCTTCGCCAAACAAAAATATCATTCAGTTACCTTTAGTAATTTCCATGAACCCTGAAGGTAACGGCATCCAAAAATGATGGATTGAATCGAGAGCGTAAGGATAAACAGACACCATATTGTCCCTGGAGAAAAGTGACCATAATAAATGCCATAAAAGCAAATCAGTAGACATGCCCAATGTCCTATAGCGTTTATCTTAAGACAAAAAAACGTATCTCCACTCGCCCTTAGCGTAGCGGGTAACACAAAGTTCAACGCATCAAAAATGCAATATATTGGCAGCATCTGAATCATAAAAGTAGCTAGCTCATACACTGGGGATCCGTTCATAATCCCGAAATTGCGAATGAGAAAGTCGCTAAATCCTAAAAAACCGATGCTAGCTAATACCACGATTGCAGAAGCGATTTTTATTGCTGATAAAGTAATTTGAGAAGCTAGCTTCGAATCATTTTTTCCCAATGAATGTCCTACAAGGCTCATGACTCCCACGCTAAGACCAAAAAAGGGGAGAACTGTAAGCCAACTCCACGTTGATGTTATGGCTATGGCTTGTGCCGCATCGATGCCAAATGAATGAAACATTGTAAGGAAGGTATTGAAAGCAAGTGTAAGCACAAAGAACTCCATCCCCGTCGAAAAGCCATACTTTAAAAGCTTTTTGAAAAGAGTTCGCTCAAACGACCATTGCATATTTTTTGCGAAGCTTCGAAGGAAAATTCCAATATAAAGCAGGGTCATAAATAATTCCGCACATACCGTTCCTAGAGCTGCTCCTCTGACATTCATCCAGGCTTCACCCCATCCTCCATGGATAAAAAAATAGCTCAAAGGAATATTGAGAATGAGTCCGGCCATATTGACCGCCATCACAATTTTAGTTTTTCCAATTCCTGAAAAGAAACTTGCAAAGCTCACCTTCACAAAAACAAAAAAACAACACTGAATGATAACTGAAAGATAAGCCATCGCCAGAGGTAATTCTTCTGCCGGCATTCTTAAAAAAGTAAAATAATAGAATCCAAGTGACCTGCTAAATAATAACAAAGGCACTGATAAAATCACTGAAGCTATCAGCGCTTGCACTAACAATTTTTTTGCCTTATCCGGTGCATTGGCCCCCATATATTGAGCGATTAATGGGGTAACAAAACCTAATAGACCTGCGCCAAAGATCCAAAAGAGAAAAGCTGTCATTCCACCAGACATTGCTGCTGCAGCAAAGATTGGATTAACTTGGGCAAGTAGATATCGGTCGGTAAGCATCATGAGGCTGTCACACGCTTGGGAAATAATCACAGGGAGTGAGAATATCAAGACGTGAAAAACGCTTCCTTCCGCTTTTTTATAGCCTTCCCTGGAAGTCGCCGGAATCGCGGGTAACTATCTTAAAGAGGAAATTTCGCGATTTATTTCGCAGGCAATACTTCCTGCTATTGCCAAGAAATAAAGTGCGAAAGTTACCTTTAAGATAGTTGCCCCCGATTCCGACGACTTCCAGGGAAGACTATAACATTCATAGAACATTCCTTTATTTTTAAAAAATTTGGTTGATTGACTGCATAAACAAGCAGTTTCAATCGGGTGTCTCTCATGATGAAGAGCTAAAAACCTCTAGGGAAAAACAAAAAATAGCCCGAAAAAGCAAGTATGAAAAATGTAAATTGGGGAAATATATAGAAAGAAAAAGATGACCGAATTTAGAAGATCACATTGCGCGATCTACCATCATTATACAGAATATGAAATATTTTTTTCAAGGCTCTTTTTGGAGCGCACATCACTCTATGCTCTCAGTACACCTTATCATTATTTGGATTTGCGAGGGCAATCATACTCGGCTCGATTTCGACCTCTAGGGAAACTGTATTAATGATTTTTTGTCGTCCCTCATCATCTTTCTGAGAATCAAACCTCCCCAGCCAGGTGAATATTTTATCTTCTTGCGCTTTGATCTTACTCCTCATGTCTTCCAAAGAAGCCTCATTTTGATTAATCAAAGCATAAGCCGCATCCTCTGGGCTGATAAATAGGCGTGGGTGAAATAAACCCTTCAAGATATTAATAAATTCATCGCGTGTCATCGAAAACTCTCCTTTAAGTCCTTGACATTCCATACCAAAATGAACAGTAAAACGAATAGCCATTGACATTCGTTAGAGTGCTGTTCAATAGCGGGCTCGTTGTCGAATTGTTAAATATGTACTGAATAAAATTCACTCCAAGCATCAATGGACAAAAAGGAACAAATGGATTGCCAGCAGTATATTGCATCGAACCAAATGCCTGGCCTCTCCAATCCGTATCCCTTGTGTATGGAGGATAGCAAATCAAGCCATCAGATCCTGAACCTGAAGATCCGGTACCGTTCATCGAATGCTGCTGGCTGACAAAACAAATTCCAGATTTTGAAACTCGATATGTCCAATTATTGCCACCAAATGTAGGGGCTGTACTGCTCTGGTTTGCAAAATACTTCCCCGCAGAATTCCCCATTTGACCTGTAACATAGGTAAATAAAACTCCCTCTAAAAAATTGCCAATACCATCCGTATTCGATAAAGCTGAAACAGTCCAGTCCGTTGTCGACTGTTTGGTCATTCGAAAAGCTCCAATACAGACGCAAGGCCGACTTGCGTAACTTGCAACCGTTGGGTTGCCTAGAGCAAACATTGATCCTTGAGTCGTTGCTACTGCCGATCCGGTTTTTCCAATAACTCCTGCTGCAGGCGTAGTGGTAAGGTGAGGAATTCTAGCGATTAAGAAGATAGGATTTGCGTTCGTATTGTCGGCAGCAGCATAAATGTAGAATGGGGTATCGTTAGTCCACGTCGCTGATGAAGTACCAAAGCTATTGTTATTGATCGTACTAGCTCCATTATCATCAATGAAAGTCTGGTTAGCTGTGACTTGAAATACTTTGGAAGTGCCTGCAGGAGTAATAGGAATTTGAACGTATCCTGGATTTGATGCTGAAAGAGCAGATCCATTCGCGCCTTGCATCGAAAATGTCCCCGAACTTAATCCGATTCCCAAATTTGAGGTATTTGCAGCAGAAGAGGGATTTGCCACTTCAGCATTAATTGTCCCTGGACCAAAAGTCCAATTAATCGTCCCTCCAGCGCTAGTCAATTGAGCTGCAACAGGATCATTACCAGTAGACCCAATAGGCAATTGGCCGTTTGTCAATGGTAACGATGTGATCCCATTGGAAGAAGCTCCTACCAATAAAGCGTGATTGGTCACAGAGACTCCAGAAAAAGTTCCATTACCGTCATATTTTGCTATCCCTGCCGATTTTAAATTGATTGCATTGTTTGTCGCCATAACTCTCCAACTCCCATCACTATAGTTATGTTTCTATCGAACGAACAATCGGCGATCCACTGTCCTACAGATAATATCCTAAAATATCCACCCGTTGCTTATTCGTCGTTGCTCCTAAATCTGGCGCGGTTACATTGATTTTTAAATCACTTCCTCCCTGAATAATGTTGTTAACAGTACCCCCAAGACTAAAAAATTGATACTTTCCATCCACTGTGACTGAGCTTCCTAATCCTGCAACATAGTTATCAAAATCTGGAGGATTAGTGCCTAAATTTGCAGAAAATCCTGTCACTCCTCCTGTTACATCAGCTGCAACAAACGTAATGCCTGTCAGAATGAAAGTCGTTATTGGCTGAAAAATTGTGTAGGCTCCTATCACTGTAAAGTCGATTGTTGGACCTTGAAAAACTTCTGGCGTTTTTGGAATCAAATAGGTCATTGCTATGCTCCTAGGTGCTGTCTACCCATGTAGACTGTGGAATAAATATCCCCGTTTCCAAATCATATCGAGCCCCCACCCTGCTAAATTCGGAACGAATCAGCGTATACCCAGAAGGAATATTTTGAGGTGTCTTTCCGTCCCAAACAATGACTCGATCTACTATCTGTGATGCATTATTGACGATTGCGTATAACATAGCTTCCTCTAGTTGTAATATCCCATGACATGATACTTTGCTTTCCATGAACCGGCAATTGATGCAGCTTGTGATAAATTCAATTTAACAAAAGTTCCTGAAGGGATTGAAATTGGGACAATGCCATTCGCTTGAGAAATCTGGAAAACACCATTTGCTATAGGCATAGCAATCGAAAATGTTGAAGGTTGATAGAAATCGTCAAAGGCAGGACCAGTCCATCCAGCAGTTCCAAGTGGGTATGAGCTAACGCTTCCAGAAAAAGCAGTATTTACAGCAAACAAACACAGGGGAATAAATTGGTTGGAAATGGTGAAAAGATCGTATAAACCTGGAATGGTCAAATCAATTTCATCAGAAGGAGGTAGAATCTCAAAGCTTTTTGGCAGGTTATAACTCATGATCCTCAACTATATGATAAAGTAATTGGTTCCATCAAATTTCAGCCTCATACAGCCTCCATTTGTGTTTATTTGTTTACTCACGCTTCCTTCGATCAATCCTCCCCCGTTAACTACAAGAGTAATCGGATGAGAAGCTGCGGCTAGGCTCTCATCTTTCACTGTCAGCTCCTGATCGGGCATAATGAGATCATGAAGTGTGATTGTTCTAGGAGAGCTGGTGTCGGTTACTCCAATGTATTGATCGTAGTAATTTACAGTATAATCAGTCGCTACTCGAACAGAGCTGGTCACGTTCCCCATCATTGTGGGGGTAAGCTTAGCTATCGTTTGAGCACTTGCCAATTGGGGATAAGGCCAATCCTGTGTATCATCGATAGGTTTGAATGTCAGGTTAGAAAAAAAGACAGTGCCTGGAAAATCAAAAATAGGAGAGGGGAGATTGGACTGTCCCAATGTTCTCAAGCTTGTATTGAAAACAACTTGTTGGGCATCTGTAGTACCAGAAATGAAAGAGAGGCTGGCTGCTGTTCCTTGGCAATTTAATGTCTCAGCGACAGCGTGATCGTTGCAAATAAAACCTATGAGATCGCAG
>Ga0075160_10000525_pt1 | contig 24285 bp, 17 predicted proteins | sample JI91814C2DNA_FD_70969 | JGI IMG/M metagenome (GOLD analysis project Ga0075160, IMG submission 70969) | Wastewater effluent complex algal communities from Wisconsin, to seasonally profile nutrient transformation and Carbon sequestration -... | ecosystem: Engineered > WWTP > Effluent > Algae... | reverse complement strand
CTTGTCGGTAATGGCCATGTAGGAATGCCCAACTCTTCGATTCGACGGAACAGCCGAACACCGGCTCGTCCGTCTATCCGCGCAGCCTAAACCCGTGATCGGCTCCTGCAACCCGCTCTCCAACACGCACCAGACCTCCCATCACGGGCAAACTGCCGAACGGCCCAATCCCGCACCGCGCGCACCCACACCCACCGCCACCCTCACTCGACCAGCGCCGGGAACACCTCGCGAACCCGCGCCAGGTGCCGCTTTCCTTCCTCGCTCGAAGCCCCCTTGCCAGACAGCACCGCGAGCAGCGCATACAGATCCTGCGCGCGCACCGAATACACCCGATCCGGATCCTTCTCGACCTGCTTCGCGAACTTCTTCTGCGCCACCTTCGGCGTCAGCACGAACGGCTTCTCCGCCTTCTCCGCACCGGCCGCCTCCAGTTCGCGCAGCGCCGCGTCGGCCACGCGCCGCTCGTCGCCGGGCGGTGCCGCCAGCACGCGACGGCAGATCCCCTTGGCCTTGCCCCACGACAGCTTGCCGGCGTGCAGCAGCGCCCGCACGCGCGGGTCCATGCCCGGCACGTAGCGCAGGATGTCCTCGACCCAGGACTCGCTCTTGTCGAGGAACGCGCCGATGCGCGCCGCCGACCAGTTGGCGTTGTTGAGGTAGAGGATCGTGTCGAAGTAGTCGCTGATCTTCGCGTCGAGCCGGTCGGCGTTGAGCTTCAGGTTCAGCGCGCGGATCTCCTCGAGCTCGCCGGTCACGACGCGCACGTCGACGCGGTCGTAGTAGCCCGGATGCTCGGCGCGGATCCGCTTGATCGCGTTCAGCCGGTGGAAGCCGCCGACCAGGAAGTACTCACGCTGCTTGCGCTCCCAGACCACCAGCGGCTCGAGCAGACCGTTCTTCAGGATGTCGCGCTGGTAGTGCGCGACCTTGCTCTCGTTGAGTTCGCGGTGGTTGGCGATCAGCGGGTGCTCCTGCACCTGATCGATCGGCACGTAGTCGTAGCGTTTGGTCGTCACCATGGGGCACCGGGCGCGGCGAGGATCGCCGGAGCCGCAGCTTGGCCGTGCCGGCGGCGCGATTCCAGCGTTCCCGGGACACGAACGCGACCAGCACGCCGCGCGGTGCCGATGGCGCCCTCGGTAGCTTCCCGGCATGCGCGCACGCCCCTGCCAGCTCGCCCTGCTGCCCTTCCTGTTCGCAGCCTGCGCCAGCGGACCGGCCCCGCACAGAATGCACCTGGTGCCCGAATGGGCGCCCGCCGTCGGCACGCTCGTCGTCTACCCGTTCGCGCTGCCGGACGACCTCGTGCGCGACCTCGCCGCCGAAGCCCCGCTGTTCGTGCTGGTCCGCGAATCGGAACGCAGCGCCGCCGAAGGCAAGCTCACGGCCCTCGGCGTCGCTTCCACGCGGGTTCGCTACGTGCCGACGCAGGCGCAGAGCCCGTGGACCCGCGACTTCGGCCCGCACCAGCTGCAGACCGACGACGGCCGGATCGCTCTGGTCGACCACGTGTTCCGCGGCTACCCGTGGGTGCCCGCCGACTGCAAGCCCGAGCACATGACCTACCGCATGGGCCGCATGCGCGGCGAAGACGACGCCGTGCCCGACCTCGCCAGAGCCCTGGGCCTGCCGACCGTGACCCTGCCGGCCATCGCGACCGGCGGCAACCTGCTGATCGACGGCTGCGGCCGCGCGTTCTGCACGAAGGCCCAGATCGTCGAGAACCACGACCTCTGTGACGAAGCGGCCTACCGCGACCTGCTGCGCACGACCCTCGGCATCACGGACCTGGTCGTGCTCGAGAACACCGAACCAATCGGCATCCAGCACATCGACTGCTGGATGAAGGTGATCGACCCCGAGACCCTGTTGGTGAAGCAGGCGCCGGCGAACCACCCCGAACACGCCCCGCTCGAACGCAACGTCGCACGGCTGCGGCAGCTCGTCACCCCGAGCGGTGGTCGCTATCGCATCGTGCGCATCGACTGTCCGCCCTACACGGACGACCTGTTGCCCGCCTACACCAACTCCCTGCGCCTGGGCCGGGTCGTGCACGTGCCGCTGTTCGGCGGCGACGCCGACGAACGCGCGCTCGCCACCTACCGCGAAGTGCTGCCCGATTGCGACGTGCGTGGCTATCGCTTCGACGGCTGGCAGCACTTCGACGCGCTGCACTGCCGGACCCGCGCCCTGCACGCCGCGCCCGTGGCGATGGAGCGCTGAGCGCGACCCAGCACCACGAGCACTCGGCTCGTCAGCGCCGCCAGAACAGGTTCTTGGTCACCAGCCAGACCATCGCCGGATACTCGTCGAGCCGGCGCCGCAGGTACTCGATCGCCATCGCCCAACTGAGCGCGAACGGCACGTAGAGCCGCGCCTTGATCCCCTGCCGCAGCAGGTCGGCGAGGAAGCGTTCGCGCGGCACCCCGTAGAGCATCTGCACCTCGAAGCGGTCCTTGCCGACCCCGGTCTTCGGCACCACCTGCTCGACGAAGCGGCGCACGTAGGCGTCGTCGTGCGTCGCGAACTCGACGTAGTGCCCACGCCGCAGCAGCGTCTCCGCGTAGGCGAGCATGCGCTCCTTCATCGCCGGCTTGTCGGCCAGCGCCACCTCGGCCGGCTCGCGGTAGATGCCGATCACGAGCCGGACGCGACAACCCTTCGGCAGCGCGTCGAGGTCGCGCTCGGTGCGGTTCATGCGCGTCTGCAGCACGATCCCGACGTGGTCGAGCCCTTCCTGGTGCATCGCCCGGAACGCTTCGAGCGTGAAGTCCGTCCAGTGCCGGCTCTCCATGTCGATCGTGATGGCGACCCCCTTCTGCTTCGCGGCGCGGGCGATCTGGAACAGTGCCTCGCGCGACCCGGCGGCATCGCCGCCGTGCTGCATCGGCTTCGTCGTGTAGGACGACGGTTTCAGCGACAACGTCGGCCGGTCCTCGGCCGGTAGCGCCGCCGCCGCGTCGACCATCTGCAGGTAGGCCGTGAGGTTCTGCTGCGCCTGGGCGTCGGTGCGGATGTCCTCGGCCAGCAGGTCGAGCGTCGACCAGAGCCCGCGCTCGCGGCGCAGTTTCTGCACGACGCCGACGGCCTTCTGCAGCGAGTCGCCGGCCACGTAGGGGCTGGCGAAGAACCGCACCAGGAAGGAGGGAATGACGCGGATCAGCGGGTTCACAGCGGGGCGGGGATCATGCCGTGCGGGCGGGCCCGGCGCCAACGCGGCCGGCCGGGCTCAAGTTCGCCCATGCCATCGGACCGATCCAGGCAGTGGATCGGAGCACGGCCGCACCCGGCGGCGAAGGCAAAGGCGATGCGCATCACGTGGTTGTTGGAAGTGGCGGACCAGCTCTGGGGCGGCGTCAAGGTCGCGCTCGAGAACGCGAATTGGCTGCAGCAGCAGGGCCATCAGGTCACCGTCGTCAGTCGCTCGGGACCCCCTGCCTGGATGCAGCTGCAGTGCGCGTTCGTGCGCGTGCAGGACTTCCACGGCGACCACCTGCCGGACGCCGACGTGCTGGTCGCCACCTTCTGGACCACCATCCCGTGGGCCCGTTCGGCGCCGCCGGAGAAGGGCGTGCCGGTGCACTTCTGCCAGGGCTACGAAGGCGACGCCGAGGAGCACGCCCCGCTGCGCGAGCGCATCGAGGCCGCCTACCGCCTGCCCGGCGTGCGCCACGTCACCATCGCGCCGCACCTGACGCGCCTGCTGCAGGAGCGCTTCGGGGTCGAAGCCCACGAGGTGCCCTACACGATCGACGCCAGCGTGCACTTCCCCGCCGCCGCGCGAGCACCAGGTTCGCCGCTGCGGGTCGGCCTGGTCGGCCCCTACCAGATCCCGTGGAAGGGCCTCGCCACCGGCTACGCCGCGTGCCGCCTCGCCCACCAGGCCGGCCAGAAGCTCGTGCTGGTGCGCGCGACCAACACCGCCCCGGCGACCGAGGAGCAGCAGCAGCCGTTCCCGATCGAGTGGCACCAGCAGCTGCCGCCGAGCCGCATGGGCGAGTTCTACCGCTCGCTCGACCTGCTGCTCGCCACCAGCACCGGCGCCGACGAAGGCTTCTTCCTGCCCGCGGTCGAAGCGATGGCGTGCGGCGTGCCGACCGTGCTGACCGACGTGCCGTGCTTCCGCGACCACGAACGGGTGCTCGGCCACGACCGCTACGCGATGTTCGTGCCGCCGAACGATCCGGCTGCCCTCGCCGAGGCGCTCGTCGTCGCCGGCGCGATCCCCGAAGTGCGCACGACGCTGCGCCGGGAAGGCCTGGCCCTGGCCGGCCACTACCGCCAGGACCACCACGGCGCGGCGCTGCTCGCCGTGTTCGAGTCCGTCGCCGCCGCCGGCAAGCCGAAGGCGACGACCCCGCTGCGCCTCGTCGGCCAGGCCGCGACCGCGAACGACGCCGCCGTCGACACCCCGGAAGCGCTGGCCGAACGCCTGCGCCGCCTCGCCGTCGACGCCGAGCGTTGCTGTGACCTCGCCCTCGCGGCCCGAGCGTCGCTCGCGGCGCACGAACTGCTGCCCGACCACGCCGAACTGGTGCGCGGCGCGGCCGTGCTGCAGGGCCGCACCGGCAACCCCGCCGGCGCCCTGCGCCTCTACGAGCGCCTGTGGGAACTCGGCCACGACGACGCCGCCCTGCACCAGGGTCGCGGCGAAGCGCTGCACGCCCTCGGTCGCATGCGCGACGCGGCGCAGGCGTTCCGCACCGCGCTGGCGTCCGGCGACCGTTCGGCCGATGCCTACAACCGCCTCGGCGTCGTGCTGTTCCAGGCCGGCGATCTGCGTGGTGCCCGCCAGAACTTCGAGCGCGCGCTGGCCGTGCAACCCGGCCACGCCGACGCGAGCGCCAACCTCGCCGCCCTGCCGGCTGCGTAGGGATCCCTGCGATGCGCATCCTGACCAACCTGCCGCTGGATTGCTTCGACGAACGTGCGGCGTTGCACGGCGTCGAGTTGGTCACCTACGGTCCGCCCGAGCGCATGCGGATCGACGGCGTGCACTTCCCGTTCGACGTCGCGTTCGATCCGTCGAGCGGCAGCTGGGACGAACTGGCGCAGCGGCTGCCGGCAGGTTTCGTGCCCGACGTGCTGCTCGTCTACTGGCCCGACCAGGAACCGTTGCCGGCCGGGCTCGAACGCTGCCCGGTGCCGGTCGTCGGTGTGGTGTCGGACTACAACCTGACGCTGCCGCACCTCGCCGGCCTGTGGCCGTTCTTCGACGTGTTGCTGTGCGATCGGCCCGGCCAGGACCTGTTCGCGCGGCTCGGCTTCGCCGACGTTCGCTACTGGTGCCAGTACGCGCACAAGCGGCCGTTCCATCGCATCTGGCCCGACGCCGGGCCGCGCACCGTCGACGTCGGCTTCGCCGGAAACCTCAACCCGGCGGTGCAACGACAGCGCGCGCCGTGGCTCGAACGACTGCATCGCCTCGGCGAGCGTGGCATCGGCGCCGTCGTCACCGACCAGGTGCGCGGCGCCGACTACGGTCGCTTCCTCAACCGCTGCAGGATCGGCTGGAACCGCAGCATCCGCGGCGAGATGAACCTGCGCGGCTTCGAAGTCCCGGCGTGCGGCGCCGTGCTGCTGATGGAGCGCGAGAACACCGAGGTCGCCGAGTTCTTCGTGCCGGGCGAAGAGTGCGTGCTCTACGGCGACGACGACTTCGAAGTGGTGGTCACGGACCTGCTCGGCGACGACGTGCGCCTGCGCCGCATCGCCGCGGCCGGCCACGCCCGCGTGCAGCAGCACCGGCTCGGCAACCGCCTCGGTCAGCTCGCCGACCTGTTGGCCCGGCGCGGCCCGGGCCGGCCGCGCAGCACCGAGGCCGAACGCGTGCTCGGGCGCGCCACCGCCCTCTGCGCCACCTGGGCCGAACCGCGCGTGCTGGTGACCGCGGCGCTGGCCGCCCACGACCTGGCGCCCGACGATCCACGCCCGCTGAACCTGCTCGGCCTCGCGACGCTGCGCTGGCGCGGCAACGAAGGTGGGCAAGCCGCCTGGCGGCTGTGGGAACGGGCCGCCGCTGCCGATCCGGACTACGTGCCCGCCGTGCAGAACCTCGCCGCGCTGGCCGCCATGTCCGACAACGATAGTCTCATCGCCAAGGCCCGCGCCGAGTTCGAACGGCGTCTGGCGGCACCGGACTGGCCGGACCTCGACGGCCTGATGCTGCCGCTCGGCTTCTCGGCCCGCGCGGTCGACCGTTCGCTCGCGATGCAGTCCGCCGTGCGCCAGGGGGCCCCGGACGTGCTCGCCGCGGCCCTGCGCGACTGACTACGCAGTCGTTTCCCCGCGAGTATGGCTCGCGCCGGCTTGATCCGCGTCGGGGCGACGTCAAGCTCTCCGCCCCCTTCCTCCCGAGGGGCATTTCTCCCCATCTCGCCATGTCCACTCCAGCAGCCAAGCCAAGCTCTCATCGTTGGTCGTTCTACCGCGCCGGCGGCGTCGACCAGGTCCGCCTCGACAAGGGCGCGGACATCCTCAACCTCGACCAGCTCGACCAGAAGCTCTGGGTGGCGCTCAGCTGCCCGGTGAAGGGCCTCGAGATCGACCAGCGCACGCTCGAGCTGCTCGACTCCGACAAGGACGCGCACGTGCGGCCGCCGGAGATCCTGGCGGCGGTGAAGTGGCTGCGCGACGTGCTGGTGAACGGCGACAGCCTGGTGAAGGGCGAGGACGGCGTGGTGCTGGCCAACCTGCGCAAGGACACCACCGAGGGCAAGGCGCTGCTGGCGTCGGCGCAACACATCCTGAAGAGCCTCGGCAAGGAAGCGGCGGTGATCACCGTCGCCGACGCCGAGAAGACCGCCGAAGTGTTCGCCAAGGCCAAGCGCAACGCCGACGGCATCGTCCCGCCGGACACCGTCGAAGACGAGAAGGCGCGCGCGGTCGCGACCGACATCGTCGCGTGCCTCGGCGGTGCGGCGGACCGCTCGGGCAAGCCGGGCTACGACCAGGGCAAGCTCGACGCGTTCTTCGCGGCCTGCGCCGACTTCGACGCCTGGCAGAAGATCGCCGAAGCCGACGCCAAGACCGTGCTGCCGTTCGGCGACACCACCGGCGCCGCCTACACCGCGTTCTTGGCGGTGCGCGGCAAGATCGACGACTACCTCGGCCGTTGCCGCCTCGCCGCGTTCGACCCGCGCGCGCTGGCCGCGGTCAACCGCGAGCAGGAGGCCTACATGGCCGTCGCCGCGAAGGACCTGACGATCACCGCCCAGGAAGTGGCGCACTTCCCGCTGGCCATGGTCGAGGCGAACAAGCCGCTGCCGCTGCAGAAGGGCGTCAACCCGGCGTGGGCCGGCCCGCTGGCGACGTTCCGCGCCGCCTGCTGCAAGGACAAGGAGACGTTGACCGAGGCGGACTGGACGCTGCTGTGCCAGAAGCTCGACGCGCACGGCGCGTGGCTCGGCAAGAAGGCCGGCGGCGTGGTCGAGGGCCTCGGCCACAAGCGCGTGCGCGAGATCCTCGCCGGTGGCAGCAAGGCGGCCCTGCAGAAGGCGATCGACGACGACCTCGCGGTCGCCGTCGAGGTCGACGCGATGGCCCGCGTCGAGAAGCTGTGCCGGCTGCACCGCGACTTCGCGCGGCTGCTGAACAACTACGTCAGCTTCACCGACTTCTACGCGCGCCGCGGCGCCATCTTCCAGGCCGGCACGCTCTACCTCGACGGCCGCGCCTGCGACATGACGTTCCACGTCAACGACGCCGGCAAGCACGCCAAGATGGCGCCGATGTCGAACGCCTACCTCGCCTACGTCGACTGCACGCGGCCGGGCGGCGAGAAGATGAGCGTCGCCTGCGCGTTCACCGCCGGCGACAGCGACAACCTGTTCGAAGGGCGCAACGGCATCTTCTACGACCGCAAGGGCCGCGACTGGGACGCGACGATCGCCAAGATCGTCAGCAACCCGATCAGCATCCCGCAGGCGTTCTGGTCGCCGTACAAGAAGGTGCTGCGCGGCATCCAGGAGGCGGTCGCCAAGAAGGCCGCCGCCGCCGACGAGGCCGCTACCGCGAAGCTCGCCGCCGGCGCGCAGGCCGCCGGCGCGGCCGCGAAGACCGGCGCGGCCCCGGAGAAGCCGAAGTTCGACATCGGCATGGTCGCCGCACTGGGCGTCGCGGTCGGTGGCATCAGCACCGCCGCGGCCGGACTGCTGAGCGGCTTCCTCGGCCTCGGCGCATGGATCCCGATCGGCATCGTCGGCATCCTGCTGGCGATCTCCGGCCCGTCGATGTTCATCGCCTGGATGAAGCTGCGGCAGCGCAACCTCGGCCCGATCCTCGATGCGAACGGCTGGGCCGTGAACACGATGACCAAGGTCAACATCCCGCTCGGCGGCTCGCTGACCGACCTGCCGCGCATCCCGGCCGGCTCGGAGCGTTCGCTGGTCGATCCGTACGCGCCGAAGAAGAGCCCGTGGCCGAAGGTGCTGCTGTTCCTGGTCGTGCTCGGCTGCGTCGCGTTCGCCCTCTACAAGACGAACCTGCTGCACAAGTGGACCAACGGCTACGTGCCGCTCGGCCACGTCGAGACGTCGCTGCTGGCGGACAAGACCGAAGGGGTGGCCGGCGACGCGATCTTGCTGACGGTGCGCTCCGGCGTCCTGCAGCTGCTGGTGTTCGACGAGAACGACAAGCAGGTCGGCCAGCCGCTGCCCGTGGGTGCCGACGGCAAGGTCACGCTCACGATCCCGGCCGACAAGGCCGCCGGGCACCTGCGCGTCGCGGACGCCGCCAGCGACACGAACGTCGAGATCACGGTCAACAAGAAGCCGTGACCGGCGGCCCGGGCCTCAGCGCGCCGGCGACGCCGCGGGACGCACCGCGCCGGAGCGCGCCGCCAGGGCCTGCTGCAGCGGCACCGTGTCGACCATCGCGTCGACGTCGACGTGCTTGCCGCCGGCCCCGCCGGCGAACAACGAGCCGTCGCGCAGGAACGCGCGGATGCCCGACTGCTTGTCGAGGTTGCGCTCGCGCAGCGCCGCCCGGTCGTGCAGGCGCACGTTGGCGAGCATCGCCTTCACCTCGGCCGGCGTGACCTTCTCCTGCGCGAACACCCGCTGGATGGCGATGCGCGCGAACTCCTTCTCGTTCTTCGGCTCGGCGCACCACTCGACGGCCTCGATCCAGCCGACCAGCAAGGCGGTCCGCTCCTCGGGCGACATGCGGTCGTAGACCTTGCGGTGGGCGACCAGGCACTCCGGCATCACCCCGGGGAAGTCGGCGGTCGTGGCGATCACCTCACAGGCACCGCCGACCGTCGCCTGGGCCACGAACGGCTCGTAGCTGATCGCGCAGGCGAGGCGCCCGCTGACGAACTGGCTCGCCAGCGAGTCCATGTCCTCGACGACGACGATCTTGAAGTCGCCGACCGAGAGCCCTTCGGCCTTCAGCTTGGCGGCCAGGAACATCATCACTGCCGGCGAGTCCTCGTAGATGCCGAGCCGCTTGCCCTTCAACTCGGCGAGCTTCTGGCCCTTCTTCACCAGCATCTTGTCGCCACCGTGCGACCAGTCGACCTCGGCGAGCACCACCAGGTCGGCCTGACGCGACGCCTGCAGCCCGACCGCGGTGCCGGCCATCATCAGGGCGAAGTCCGCCTTGCCGGCGACGAAGCGCTGCACCGCGTCGCCTTCGGCACACGAGGTGACGACGACATCGAGCTGCGAGCGCTTCCAGAAGCCGACGTCCTGCGCGACCAGGGCCGGCGCCCAGGCGATCCAGGGGTCGATGGCGAGCCGGTAGCGCTGCGCTGGCGCCAGCGCCGACAGCGTCAACAGGAGCAACACGAACCTGGCGACGAAGTGCATCTCCGTCGCTTTCGGTAGCTCCACCCGGGCGCTTGAGGGTCGATCCGGGACGCCGCGGACGTCCCAGCGTGAGCCTGGGCGAGCCGCCGATGGCACGGCAACGTTCCCGTCAGCCGTGCGCGACGGCGATTTCGCCCGCATCGCCCGCGACCGGCGGCATCGCCGCAGCCAGCTCGAGCGCCATCGCCTCGGCTGTGGCGGCATCGGCTGCCGTCCACAGCAGGTCGGCCAGCCGCTGGTGCACCTCGGGCCGCGTGTCGCGCAACAGCCGCTCCAGCACCGACGGCTCGTCGCCGCCGTCGTCGAGCCGCGTCTGCATCAGCGGGTGGTTCTTCGAACTCTCGACGAACCGTTCCGCCGACAGGGGGCGGTAGCGGCAGAAGAACTCGAAGTGCCACGGCAGGAAGCGCATCGTCCGTTCCTTGCCCTTCTCGTCGTCGCGGAAGTGCTCCTTCATCTTGCGCGCGAGGTCGAAGTAGATGCCGAGCCGCTCGCTCGCCGTGGGCTCGAACGCCTGCTTCTCGGCGATCTCGCGGAACAGCCACGGCTTGATCAACGCCCCGCGACCGAGCATCACCGACGCGACGCCGCTCTGCTGCCAACGCGCGTGCGTCTCGTACCAGGTCAGCAGATCGCCGTTGCCGATCACCGGGATCGAACGCTCGGCGGCGATGCGCGCGATCGAGTCCCAGTCGGCCGCACGCGAGTAGCGCTGCTCGCGCGTTCGCCCGTGCACCGTCAGCGCCGCGGCACCGGACTCCTCGACGATGCGCGCGACCTCGGACGCGTTCTGCTCGCTCTCCGTCCAGCCGAGCCGGATCTTGACGCTGACCGGCACCGGGATCCCCTTCACCATCTCGGCGACCAGCTTGCCGAGATGCGCCGGCCGCTGCAGCAACGTCGCCCCCATGCCACGCCGCACGATGTCGTGGATCGGGCAGCCGCAGTTCAGGTCGACCCAGCTCGCCCCGCGCTCCGCCGCGGCATTGCCAGCCGCGATCGCGTCGCTCGCCTTCGACGCCGCGACCTGCGCACCGAAGCAGGTCTCCTCTGCATGCTTGCGCAGCAGCGCCAGTTCGCTCTTGCTGCGCTTGACCACCTGATAGCCGTAGGCCATCTCCCCCATCGTCACGGTGCAGCCGTGCGCAAGGCACAAGCGGCGGAAGGGGAGGTTGCCTCCCTTGGTCAGGGGGGCGAGGAAGACGCGGCCACGGAAGTCCATCCCTGCCATCCTGGCGCCCCCTCGGGCCCCTTTCACGAACTGATCCAACCGGTGTTGGTGCTCCCAGGGCTCTCCCTGAGCAACAACACCGGTTGGTTCAATCCGGGGAGCGTGGCGGCGCGGCGAAAGTGACGAAGCCGACGGGGTCGCCGACCACCGCGGTGTCGATCAGCTCTTCGCCAGCCTCGTAGTCGACCTCGGCCGCCGCGGCGCACTCGAGGAACCAGGGCACCTCCTCCGCGGACGTCGTGACGAGCCCTGGGTGCGCGAGCCGGGCGAACAGCTTGCCGGCCAGCGTGCGCGCCTCGTCGCGTTCCGCGACGAAGCGTTCGACGTCGATCTGCACCGGGGCGATGCGACCGTAGGCGACGTCGCTCAGCAGCGGCCAGGTCTCCGGATCGGTGAACACGCTGATGCAGCCCAGATGGTCGAACGTGCGCCCGGCCGCGATCTCGGTGGCGTCGCCGACGACGTAGCGCAACGGCAGGTCCGGCGCGGCCTTGTCGAGCGCGTCGTTCAGCACCTCGACCTCGCGGGTGCGCAGGTTGGTGGCGACGACGTCGCGACCGCGCAACAGCACCTCGGCGAGCAGCACCGGCAGTTCCGCGACGCCGGCACCGACCCACAGCGACACCCCACCGGCCTTCACCTTCGGCAGCAGTGCCCGGGCGAGCCGTTCACCCAGTTCGGCGATCGACGGCGCGCGCTCGGCCAAGAACCGTTCCCCACCCCAATGGAAGTAGATCTCCCCCAGAGCCTTGGCGTCACACGCGGCAGCGATGCGGCGATGCAGGGCCACGACGCTGCGCCAGTCGGGCCCCGGCTTCTTCATGCCCCCGTCCCGAGGCCGGCGAGCTGACGCAGCTTCGGCCACGCGAAGATCCCCGTCTTGTGGCCGTCGCTCCAGATGAAGCTGAGCCCGTAGCGCCCGACCAGCTCGGCGCCGAACAGCAGGATGTCGCTCTTGACGGTGCGCGGATCGAGCAGCGGCCGGCCGGTGCCCTCGTCGACGCAGCTGGCGCACGGACAGGCGAGGCGCAGATCGCGCGCCTGGTAGTCGGAGACGGCGCCGTCCTTCCACTCGATGCGGAACAGGAACGGCGTGACCAGATCGGCCTTCTTGGGCGTCGGAACCATCGGAGCAGCTTCGGAGTCGATCCAACCGGTGTTGGTGCGCAGGAGACCGCCTGTTCGCACCGACAGACCTTGGATCAGTCCAGAGGCGTAGCGTGGTGGCTTGCACAGCGCCCGTGGAAATCGGACAACGGCGGCATGCGGCTCGGCGCAGTGATCCTGGCGGGTGGGCGCAGCGTGCGCATGGGACGGCCCAAGGAGTGGCTGCCGCTCGGCGACGAACCGCTGCTCCTGCGCACCTGCCGCGTGGTCTCCGGGTGCGCCGACCCGGTGCTCGTGGTGGCCCGCGACTCGACCCAGCACCTGCCGCCGCTGCCGCCCGGGGTCGATCTGCTGACCGACGAACAACCGGACGCCGGCCCGCTCGCCGGTCTGGTCCAAGGCATGCGCCACCTGGCCGAGCGCCACCACTTCAACGACGGCGACGCCGTCCTGCTGACGGCCTGCGACCAGCCGTTCCTGACCACGGAGTTCCTGGCCGGCCTCGCCGCCCATCTCGGCGCGCATGCGCTGGTGATGCCCCGGCGCGACGGGCACTTGCAGCCGCTGGCAGCGGTCTACCGGCTCGGCCTGCTGCCGGTCGCGACCCGGTTGCTGGCCAGTGGTTCCGGCACGCCGCGCGACCTGGTCACGACCGGCTCGGCCTGGGTGTTGGACGGCGCCGACCTCGACCTTCTCGATCCGGAAGGCCACTGCCTCGGCAACGTCAACACACCCGAGGAGTACGACCGGGCCGTCGCGTGGTGGCGTCGGCATCACGGATCCGGTTAGGCACTGGTCTCGCCCGTGCCGATGCACGAAGGGCATGGACAGCGCCGTACTCGGAATCTGGTGCCAGGCCGCCGCGGTCGCCGCATGGGGAACGGTCGGCGGCGTGCTGGTCCGGCTGCGTGACGAACGCCCCGGCACGACCATGGTCGGTGCCGGCCTGTTGGTCGGCGCCATACTGCAGGCGATCGACACGATGCGCACGACCGGCCAGGCGATCCCACTCGCCGGGTTGGCCCTCGTCGCCACGGCCTGGCTCGCGCATGCGATCCGGGGCCCCGGCATCGCCCCTGTGCTGGCTCGCAACGGCCTGCGCCTCACGACCTGCGGGGTCGTGTTGCTGGCGGTGCTGCATTGGCTGCACGGCGTCATGCCGGCGCAGGTCAACTTCGGCCTGCCGTGGTTCGACGTGCGAGTCGTCGACGGCCCGCTGGCGATCGCCGGCTTCTGGCTGGCGCTGCGTGGGCACGCCATCGCGGCCGAAGTGCGCTTCCTGCTGTTCGCCACGGCGGCCGGACAGCTGGCCTGGTCCATTGCCGGCCCGCACAGCGTGAGCGTCGCGGCCGGAGCCCAGGTACTCGGCGCCATCCCGCTGCTGCTGCGCCGCCTCGCCAACGACCCGCCGGCCCTCGCGGTAGCGGCGGCGACGGCGGCGATGTTCGCGTTCACCGGCCTCGTGCGGGCCCAGGCGAACGCACAGCAGGGCGCTCCGCGCCTCGCCGGCATCGACGACCCGCTGTTGGTGATCGCGACTGGGGTCGCCCTGTTCGGGGTCGCGCTGCTGCGGGCCTACGGCCGAGAAGAGGCGGGCCTCGCCACGCCAGGGCATCCGCGAGACGCAACTGGGAACGAGCGCGCCACGGCAACCGCCAGCCAAGTCGGGGCACCGACGGAAGCGGCGCACCTGGCTTCGCACTCGCCGACTGCGAGGTTCGCGACAACGACAGCGCCGACCGTCGAGACGACGACGCCAATGCCGACGCAGACGCTGACGCCGAGCCCGGAACCGCGCGCCTTGTCGGCTCACGACATCGTTCGCGACCTGCGCGGCCCGATCACCAGCATGGTGGCCGCCGTCGGCCTGTTGTCGCCCGAAGCAACTGCCGACGAGCGCCGTCGGCAGATGGACTCGCTCCAGTCCTATGGCCGCCAGCTGAGCACGGCCCTGACCGATCTCGACGACTTCGAGCAGTTGCTGCGCGGCACCGTCGACCTGGCCGAAGACGCCTACGACCTGGGCCAACTGCTGCACAACTGCGTCGACGAACTCGCGCCGACGCTGGCCGACCGCGGCCTGCAGGTCCGGCTCGACGTCTCGCCGACCCTGCCGCGCTGGCTGCTCGGCGATCCGTCGCGGGTGCGGCAACTCATGACGCGACTGCTCCAGCTCGCCTCGCAGCCGGCGAACTTCGGGACGCTGGACGTCAGTGCCTCGGCGGACGACCACCTGCACGTTGTCATGGTGCACCAGGACGCGACGATGCCCGACGAGCGCCAGAGTCTCGGCTTCGTCTTCTGCGCCCAGCTGGCGCTGGTGCTCGGCGGCGAACTGCGGTTGCAGCCGAGCGGCGGCAACGGCTTCCTGCTGCACCTGGAGCTGCCGAAACGCCTGGCGCCGGCGTGGGAGGTCGACCTGCTCGAAGTGGATGCGGCGCGGCCCACGGAGTCCGGCGCACCGACGGCCGACCGGGGCGTGCAGGGCAAGGTGCTGCTGGTCGAGGACAGCCGCGACCACCAGCTGCTGCTCGGCCGGTTGGCCACGAAAGCAGGAGCGCAGGTGACGACCGCCGACAGCGGCGAGCTGGCCATGCAGCTCACCGAGAGCGAGACGTTCGACCTGATCCTGCTCGACATGCAGCTGCCCGGCACCGACGGCTACGCAACCGTGCGCCAGTGGCGCGAGCGCGGCCTCGCGACCCCGGTGATCGCCGTCACCGCGGACGCGAGCCCGGCCGACGTCGAACGCTGCCTCGCGGCAGGCTGCAACGGCCACCTGGCCAAGCCGGTCCAGCCGACCGTGCTCGCCCAGACTCTCGCCATGCACTTGCAGGCCTCGACCCCGGACTGATCCAACCGGTGTTGGTGCCCAGGAGGCCCGCCTCTCCTGCAACAACAGCGGTTGGATCAGTCCCAGCGTGAACCCGTTGGGGGGTGGGCGTAGAAGGGGCGCCCCCGAGATGTCCCCGGCCCCACCCCACCGCTCGCGCTGCTACCGCTGTTTGCGGCCGACGGATTCGTGCTACTGCGCCGACCTGCCCTCGGTGCCGACACGCACCCGCGTGGTCATCCTGCAACACCCGCACGAGCGGACCCACCCGTTCGGCACCGCACGCCTGGCGCGGCTCTGCCTCCCTTCGGCGAGCGTGCACGTACCGTGGGCCGGCTTCACCGGCACGTTGGAGGAACGGGTCGACGTGCCGGCCGATGCCGCCGTGCTGTATCCGCACCCAGACGCCCCGCTGCTCGACGATCTGCCGGCTGCCGAGCGCCCGTCGACGCTGATCGCGATCGACGGCACGTGGGCCCATGCGAAGCGGCTCTACAAGGAGAACGGTTGGCTCGCCGCCCACCGCCACGTGCGGCTCGATCCGGCATCGCCGAGCCGCTACCGCATCCGCAAGGAGCCGCGCCCGGACTACGTCTCGACGCTCGAAGCGATCGTCGAGGCGCTGCGCATCCTCGAGCCGGACACGCCGAACCTCGACGCGCCACTGTGGGCCTTCGATCGCATGATCGACCAACAGATCGCCCGCGCCAGTCGCGTGCAGCGATTCGGTCGGCACAAGCACGCCCGGCAGCGGCCTTCGAGGGCATTGTCCCCGCAGATCGGCGATCCGCGACTGTGTGTGGTCTATGCCGAGTCGGCGCTGCCCGGTGGCGATCCAGCGGCCGAACGCGCCCTCGTGCAGTGGGTGGCAGCCCGCCTCGACGGCAGCACGTTCGAGGCGTTGCTCGATCCCGGTGCCGTTCCGCCGTTGCCCCAGCACCTGGCCCACATGGGCCTCGTTCCAGCGGACTTCGTCGATGCCGAGCCGCTCGCGCACGCGGCCGCGCGTTTCGCCGCCTGGCTCGGCGGGGCCACGCCGATCACGGTCTGGACGCAGACGACGCTGGATTGGGGGCGCGCGATGCTGCCTGCAGCGAGCAGGACGTCCTGCTTGAAGACGAACTACTGCAACGTGCGCAACCACCGCGCCGGCTTCCTCGAGGACGTGCTGCGCAACGAAGGTCTGACGCCGTTCCCGACGCCGTGTCGAGGTCGTGCCCGCGCTCGCCTGGGCAACGCCCTCGCCGTCGCCCGCTGGCTTGTGGAGAGCGCTGCCCGGATTCCCAGCTGATCGATTCGGCCACCGGCGACGCTGCAGCGGCTGGCAGCGATCGTGGCGGCCGTTGGATCAGTTGTCCTGGGTGATCGGCACCGCACCGCCGCGGGCGGTGCGGTTGGCGTCGACCCAGCTGTCGAGCACGATGCCAGTGGTCGGATCGGCCAGTCGCTGCGCCAGCGTGACGCCGAGCGGGCCCGCCATGTTGGGGTCGGTGGACCCGTCGCGGCGGTTCGGGCCGAGGATCGGCCGGTTCAGGGGCTGGTTGCTGGAGCCGTTGCTGACACCCGTCGGATCGACCACGCGATCGAGGTCGTACTTCACCAGCGCCGGGTTGAACTGGTTCGCCGGCGCCGTGCCGTCACTGCCGTAGCGGTTCGGGTTGGTGTCGAGCGGGTTCTGCGCGGCACCGTTCGCGTCGAACAGCCACAGACCCGTGCCGAGGCCCGCGACCATGTGCACGAAGAACGGCGAGTCGAGCTGGTTGCCCGGGTTGCGGCCGATGTGCTGCTTCAGCAGCGTGAACGGCAGGTTGGCGAAGTCGTTTGCGTAGAGCGTGTTCCGGAACGACGCGTACTGGCTGCCATAGGTCGCAACCGAGTTGTCGGTCAGGTGGCACGACACGCAGTAGCGCGGGCCCTCGTTGGTCGCGGACACCCGCCCGCGAATGCTGTGGGCGAGGAACGCGTTGTGGCCGAGCGACGGGTACGGCCGCGCCTGCGTGTTGCCGCCACCGCCGTTGCGGTCGGTGAAGCCGAACACCGGCGTGCGATCGTTGTTGATGTCCTTGTAGCGGAAGAACACCTTCGTGTTGGTCGCCGACGTGCGGATCATGTTGTCCATGCCGATGCCGAGGAAGAACGGCACCGGCGACTGGTAGACGAACTCCGCGAACCGCTGGCGGAACACGATCCGCTCGCCGGTGATGTTGCTGAAGTTGTTGCCCTCGTTGTACTCGCCCTCGAGGTGGCAGCCGATGCAGCTGTTGCTCCACGACGAGTGGCACGCGGCACAGTTCATCGAGTCCAGGTGGCTGAAGCCCGCGTGCGGGTCGCCGGTCTGCTGCGGGCCGATGCCGGTCGCCGGATCGTTGTCGTCGCGCCCCATCGCGAACGAGCCCATCTTGGTGTAGATCGGCTCGCCGGTGACCGGGTGCGTCTTGCCGCTGTCGACGATCACGTCGCGCACCTGGCGCACGTAGTGCCGACGCCCGTCCAGCTTGCTGGTCAGCCAGAAGTTGCCCGAGCTGTCGCGCTCGACGTGGCGCAGCAGGTTGCCCTCGCTGTCGACCGCGAGCGTCGTCGCCTGGCCGCTGTAGTTCTCGCCGTTCGCCGTCGCCGCATAGGCGGTCGCCGAGCCGTGGCAGTCCTCACAGCGGATCTTGATGGCGTGGCCCATGCGACTGACGATGTCGCCACCGTTCGCCTGGCCGATGTCGCCGTGCAGGTCGGCGCTGCCGTGGCAGTCGACGCAGCCCAGGCCCGCGTCGTAGTGCACGTCCGCCGGCGTGTCGTCGCGACCGTCGCCGTCGTAGTCCTCGAACAGCAGGTACTGGTTGCGATTGCGCCCGTTGAACGTGTTGTTGTCCACGTCCGGGTCGAACAGGCGGGTGTCGCCGTTCGTGGTGCGGAACGTCACCGGCTGGGCCGGGTACTGGAAGCCGCGCACGACGTCCTGGTTCTGGTCGAGGCGGATGCCCCAGTACTGCATGACCATGCGGTTGCTGCCCTGGTGGCAGCCCGCACAGGTGTGGTCGTCGATGCCCTGCACGGTCGTGCCGTTGGCCAGCGTGCGGGCGACGCCGCGCACCTTGTGCGAACGGATGTGCGCGCGCTCCGGCTCGTCGATCGCGTCCGGGTTCAGCGGCTCGTTCTTCGGCACGTTCGGATCCTGGCTGCGGCTGCGGCCGTCCTGGCTGTACGGCATGTGGCACGCCGAGCAGCCCGACGGTCGGAAGTCGCCGTAGCGGTTGTTGGCGCCGCTGCTGCCGAGGTGGCAGTCACCACAGGTGAACGCGACCTGCTCCTGGTAGAGCTTGGCGAGGCGCGAGCCGCTGATCAGCGAACCGTCGGCAGCGACGTCGTTGACCAGGTTGGCGGCCGTGAAGGCCTGGTTGCGGAAGATGTTCTCCGGCGCCTGCACGCGCTTGCTCCACACCGGCGGCTCGATCAGCTTGCCGATCTTGCCCTCGACGTCGGGGTCGTGGACGTGGGTCGGATCCTCGACCGCGCGCCAGCCGTAGTCGGCGGCGTTGTCCTCGAACAGGCCCTGGTGCTCGGGGATCGCGTTCTCCATGCCGACCGCATAGAAGGCGCCCGAGAAGATGCCCATCTCGGTGCCGAGCGGCGAACGGCTGACGCCGGTGGCATGTGCTTCATGGCAGTCGCCGCAGCCACGCTGCCGGCTGGTGACGCGCAGGTCGCCCGGGTTGAGGAACTGCAGGTAGTCGATGCCGGTGTAGGTGACGCCGTCGACCGTGTAGTCGGCGACCTTGTCGATGCCGGCGAGTGTCAGCTTGTTGAACCACGCATGGGCGTCGATGTCCTGCTGCGCGCGATCGCCGATCGACGGCGGCGGCGGCACGTGGCTGGTGAGGGCGTCGACGCCGTCCGGGTTGCCGCCGTGGCACTGCGTACAGCGCAGGTTCTCGGCGTCGCCGGGGAACGCATGCGGGTTCTCGAGCCCCGGACCGGCGTAGTCGTCGTGCGTCGAGCCGTTGTGGCACTTCATGCACGACTCGGCCGTGGCGACACCTCCGGTGCGCCCCGACTGGTCGACGCACGACGTCTGCAACGCCGACAGCGCCAGCACCGAGAGGGTGCCGGCGACAGCGAGATGGCGAATCCGATGGTGCATGGGTCAGCTCCGCGGCGAAGGCGCACTCCTGCCGAGTGCGGTGTAGATCGACATACGAACGTCACTCCCACAGCCGGTCGTCCCGTTTCGGGATCCGGGCCGGCTCGGAGCGGGACCGGGCCTCATCGGATCTGGGCCGGCCGGAACGAGGTCGGCAGATGGCAACGGTCGCACCGGTCGACCCAGCCGAGGCCGATGTGCGGCGGGTTGGTCGTGCGGGCGGCTTCGTCGTAGTGGCAGCTGACGCAGTCCGGATCCGTCGGCCGGAAGTTGGTGACCATGGCCCCGGCGTGGCAGCGATGGCAGGCGACCTGCAGATGGGCCCCGGTCAACGGCAGGCGCGTGTGCAGGTGGGCGACGCGCGCGTTCGGCACCTTCCAGAACTGCTCGTCGTGGCAGCGTGCGCAGTCGAGCCCGAGCTCGCCGTAGTGCACGTCGGCATGGCAGCCGACGCAGCCTTGCGCGCGGAACGTCGCGACGGGGCCGCGGTCGTTGTGGCAGCGCAGGCAGCGCGCCTCGTTGTGCGCGCCGTTCAGGGCCACACCGGTGCGTGCGCCGTGGTCGAACACGAAGTCGTCGATCAGTTCGTTCCAACCGGAACCTTCGTGGCACAGCTTGCAGTCGGTCGGGAACGACTCGTGCGGCACGACCAGGCCGAAGCCGGCCCACCAGCGATGCAGTTCGCCGCGCTGCGGCGACACCACGGTGCAGGCGACGACCACCAGGGCCATCGCCAACGCCAGCAGCAGAGGACGGGAACGGAGCAGGTTCATGGGGGCTCCTCAGAAGTGCTTCTGCAGGTAGAGGCCGAGGCCGAACGACAGCTCCTCGTCCCAGAGCGTGCCGTCGCCGAAGAAGGTCGCGTTCCAGCCGGAGCCGAGCCCGGTGGTCCAGAGCGCGGCGAGGCGATGCTGCAGCAGGTCGTCGCGGTCGTCGGGGAAGCTCTCGTGGTGGACCAGGCCGAGCTCGTAGAGCAGATCGAGCCGTCCGCCGGCGAGGTCGCCGCCGTGCTGCAGGCGGGCGCCCAGCTGGCTGTTGGTCAGGCCCTGGACCTGGAACGCCGCCAGGGTCGTGCGGCCACGCTCGGAGAGTCCGCCGGTGAACTCGACGCCGAGCTCGGCCGCCCCGCCGGTGCGTTCCTCGTCGGACCAGCCGGTCAGCCGCACGAACCAGCGCGTGTCGCCGGAGTACACGTAGCCGTGCAGCGAGGCCCGGTCGACGTGCGCGTCGATTAGCGTCTGCGGCTGGATCTGCTGCGGCAGCTCGCGGCGCAGCTGGTCGGGGTACTCCTCGTGGTCGTAGAACAGCTCGAGCCCGCCGGCCTTGTCCCAACGCCGGCTGACGAACGTGTTGGCGCGCGTCACCTCGTACGACTGGTCCTTCTGCGTGTCGCTGCCGGTGTAGAGGTCGACGAAGACGGTGCCCTGCACCATCCAGCCGTCCAGCGGCAGGAAGCGGAAGCGCCCCACCACCAGGTCGCGGTCGATCTCGTAGCGATGCCAGGTCTTCTGGTAGCCGAGCGCCAGGCTGACGCGCTCGGCGACGTCCTGGTTCCACACGTACCACGCGGCGAACTGCAGGTCGGCACCGGACTCCATGTCCTCGTCGAGCTCGGGCAGGTAGCCGAGGCTCACCCCGAAGCGATCGCCACCTTCCGTGCGCCGCGCGATCGTGCCGCCGTCGAGCACGCCGAACTCCGGCATGTCGCGCTGCAGGAAGCGGCCGACCTGCCACCGCCACGGCCGTTGCCGCGTGCCGCCTTCCTCGTAGCTCGCTTCGTAGAGGCGCAGGTCCTGGCCGGTGCGCTCGGAGGTCTCGCGGCTCCAGTTGAAGTCGCCGTGGAAGTGCAGGATGCCGCCGCGCCCGCCGAGGTTGTCGACGTCGAAGTCGGTGCCGACGGTGAGGAACGAGTTGTTCCACGTGTCGAGCGTGCGCACCGCGTTGCCGGACACGTAGGTCCGGCCGTTCATCGTGCTCCGGCGCTCGTCGGGCCGCGGCGGCCTGGTCACGCCGAGCAACGGCATGCCCGGCTGCCACTCGTCGGGACCGGGCTTCGCCGGCTCCTGCCGCACCGGCGGCGGCACCGGCCGGCTCGGATCGTGCTCGGGCGGCGGCACGGCCGCCCGGCGCGCCTTCGGCAGCAGCGCATGGCCGCGCGTGCCGACCGGGACCTTGTCGTTCGGGTTGAAGAACGCGACCAGCGCGGTGCGCTCGTCGACCTCGACCACGCGCGCGTTGACGGCCGGGCCGTTGCGCGGCAACAGCACGACGCGATCGCCGACCTCGACGAGGTCGCGCCGGCCGCGGTCGACGACCACCTGGCCGTCGGGCCGCAGCGACGACACGCGCAGCGCCAACTGCTCGAACACGTCTTCCTGCGCGCTCGCCGCCGCGCACAGGAACGCCGCCGCGAGCCTCGATGGATGTCCCCACATGGTCATTGCCTCCGGCGCCGGAACGGCGCCCCTCCCTCTTCCCGGCCATGGCAGTTCACGCACTCGATCGGCAGTGGCAGGTAGCGCACTGCCTTCACGCCCCCGATCGTCTCGGGCTTGTGGCAGGAAGCACACGGCACCTTCGCGTGCTGGTCGCCGAGCGGGAAGCGCGAGTCGAGGTTGTGACGGAACGTCAGCGTCCCGAACGACGCGGTGTTCTTGTGGCACCGGGCGCAGTCGACGCGGCCCTGCCGCACGAACTGGCCCTGGTGCGGATCGGCGTGGCAGTCGGCGCACTCGCGCCCGCGCGCGCGGCCCGACGTGCGGCCGGTCGAGCTCGGCGTCGCCAACGCTGCATGGCAGGCACTGCACGACAGCTCGGCGTGCTTGCCGGTCAGCGCGTGCCCGGTGAACGCGGCGTGGTCGAAGCCGTGCGGCAGCGCCCGGAACGACGCCGTGTCGTGGCAGCGTTCGCACGACGTGCGGCCGTCGAGTTCGGCCGGCATCTGTGCGCCGTCGAACACGCCTTCGTGCGGATCGCCGTGGCACTCGACGCAACCGCGGAAGCCGGCCCCGTGGCGCGGCACGCGGCCGAACCGCCGCCCGGTGACGTCCGGCTGCTCGGTGCGCGCGTGGCAGTCGGTGCACTCGATCTGTGCATGCGCGCCGGTCACCGCGAAGCCGGTCCAGTCGCGGTGGTCGAAGCGTTCGTGGTCGAGCGTCGTGAACGCGGTCGTGCCGTGGCACTCGGCGCAGCTGCCGCGCGGTCGCGCCGACAGCTTCGCCGCGTGGTGATCGAACAGCCCGGCGTGCGCGTCCTGGTGGCAGCGTTCGCAGCGGTTCGGCGTGCCGTGGAAGACGCGCGCCTCGCCGGCCGCCGGCTCGACGTGGCACTGCGTGCAGTCGAGCTCCGCGTGCTTGCCGTCGAGCGGCAGGGCCGTGCGCGCATGGTGTTCGGCGTCGAACGCGTGCGGTGCCCAGTGCGCCCGGTCGTGGCAGGCGATGCAGCCGCCGCCGGCGAACGGCCCCTGCGCGAACTGGCCGTCGTGCACGTCGCGATGGCAGCTTGCACAGTCGTCGGGCCCGCGCCCCGGATGCCGCTGCGCCCACGGCTTGCCCGGCTCGTGGCAGCGCGCGCAGCCCTGCCGGTCGTGCGGTGCCGTCAGCGGGAAGCCGCCGTGCCGGTGCTGCTCGGGCGTCACCGACAGCCGCGGATCGGCGAACGACGCGTGGTCGAGCGCATGGCAGACGCTGCAGACGGCGCGCGGCGTGGTCGCGGCGGCCTTGGCGTTGCCCTGCAGGAACGGGTTGCCGTGCGGCGCCTCGTGGCAGTCGTTGCACTGGCGGCCACGTTCGCCGTCGCCGGGCCGCAGCGCCTCGAGCGCGTGCTTCGTGCCCGCCTCGTGGCACTGCCGGCAGTCGACGTCGCCGTGCGCTCCTTCGAGCGGCAGCCAGCGCTCGTGCTGAGCGACTGCGCGTTCGGTGAACGTCGTCTGGGTGTGGCAGGTCGCGCACGTGACCTTCATGCGGCCTTCGTGCGGATCGGCATGGCAGCTGGCGCAGTCCTGCGAGAGCCCGAGGAAGCGCTTCTGGCCCTCGGGCACCAGTTCGGCGTCCGCGAACGGATGGCACTCGTTGCAGGCCAGTTCGAGGTGGGCACCGGCCATCGTGAAGCCGACCAGCGCATGGTCGAACTTCGCCGGATCGGCGACGCCGGCCTGCGCGAACGCGAGGCGGTTCACCAGCCGGAAGCCGGTGCCGTGGTGCTCGCCGTGGCAGGTCGAACAATGCCCTTCGCGCGCCGCCGCCTGCATGCCGTGCAGGCCGCGCTGCTGTTCGCGCTGGGTGGCGATGTCCGCATGGCACTCGAGGCACGAACCCAGCATGTCGCCGAACCAGCCGCCGTGGCACGCAGCACAGGCCTCGCCACCGTCGAGCTCGGCGATGCGCGCATGCACCGCCGACACCGGGCCCGGCGACTTGCGTTCGGTTGCGGCCATCACCAGCAGCAGCACGGCGATCGTCGAGACGACGCCGAGCACGATGCCTGCGCGTGAGGCCTTCACGGGCGACCTCCGCTGAACGCGCCGTGCAGCGTGGCGACGACGACGTGCACCACGACCAACAGCACCATCAGCAGGGCGAGCCAGCGGTGCAGCCAGCGCCACGTACCGAGCAGCGCGCGCAGGTCTTCGAGATGCGCCACCGCGACCGCCGCACCGTGAGCCTGCCGGGCCCGCTGCAGGGCCGCGCCGACCGCCTCGGGTGCGGCTCCTTCGGCGCGACCGCGCCGCCGCAGCCGCCACGTCGTGCACCACAGGTCCCACTGCAAACCGACCAGCGCCAGCACCCGGCCGAGCCACGTCGACCGCCACTGCCGACGATCCAGCAGCCCGAGCACCTCGGCGTGGGCCGCTGCGGTGAACGCGTCCCCGCCCCGAGACCGTTCGGCGGCAAGTTCGCGCCGGAGCGCCTCGAGTTCGAGCTCGTGGCCGTTGGCGCTGCGCGGCAGCCAGGCGTAGAACCAGCGGCCGATCGCACCGGTGACCAGCAGCACCACCAGCGCCCAGAACGCGTAGCCGCCGATCGTCGTGCGGGGCGCCATCGTCGCGTGCAGCATCGCCAGCAGCACCGCCGCGGTACCGGTCGCCACGTGCAGGGTCATCCAGGTCGACAGCTGGCCGAAGCGCACGCCGAACCACTGCTGCCGCCGCACCAGGTAGGCGAGGTTGGCG
>Ga0075160_10000524_pt1 | contig 24297 bp, 22 predicted proteins | sample JI91814C2DNA_FD_70969 | JGI IMG/M metagenome (GOLD analysis project Ga0075160, IMG submission 70969) | Wastewater effluent complex algal communities from Wisconsin, to seasonally profile nutrient transformation and Carbon sequestration -... | ecosystem: Engineered > WWTP > Effluent > Algae... | reverse complement strand
AAGGATCACCGAAGGCGGTTCGTTCCAGGGCTTGTCCTTGAAGTTGCTGATGTCGAGCTTGCGGCGCAGGTCGGCAGGCAACACGTCATCGATGTTCTGCAGCCAACCCGTGGCGTCGAGCACGTAGTGGTGCGGCAGGTCCAGGTCCACATCGAAGGTTCCGAAGTCCCCGTAAAGCTCATTGCCCAGGTGCTGCTGCGTGTCCCAGCCCATGCGTCGGTCATACACGGCGATCCGCGGATACCAGTGCACACCGTCGTAGTGCTTGCTGCCCCAGGCGTTGAAGAGCTTCATACGCCGCTGCACATCCATGGCCCAATGGGTGGTGAAGCGGATGCGGAAGGTGGCGCGCTCGCCCGGTGGCAGCGGGGCATTGAGCCACACCTTCACCACGGTGTTGTCCTGCTCGGAGCGCAGCGGGGTGGTATCATCCGCGATGCTGTGCACTACCGTCCCCACACGGTCGGCGCGCGGCGATGAGGGCTTTCCCTCGTTGTCCAACAGGTCCGCGTAGGATCCGGGTTCATAGGCCTGCTGGTAGAGGTGGAAGAAGACCCAGCGCAGGGTGTCCGGGGAGTTGTTGTTGTAGTACAGCGTGAGGTCCGCGTCCAGTTGGTCGCGCTCGTCATCAAGCCGGCCTTTGATCACATAATGGACATCCTGCTGCCAGTAACCTGCATAGGGCGGACGGTTCTTCCAATAGTCAGGATTGTCGGCATTACGGTAGGTGTTCGGCGGTCGTTTGGCATCGAAGGGTTGAGCCGCAAGACCGAAAGCGGTACAGAGCAGGAGGAGCAGGGCGGAGGGGCGCATCACCGGCCAAGTTACCCGATCCCGGAAAAGGTGGACCTTCACCTGCGAGCGACCAGTTTGCCACTGCGTTGCCCGCGGGCCCGGGCGATACTGATGTTCAGTTCATAGCCCACCAACAAGGCGATCATGTTGAAGTAGATCCATAGCTGTACGGCCAGTATGGCTCCGATCGAACCGTAGAGGGCGTTGTAGTCGGTGATGTTGCTGAACACGAAGGCAAGGCCCTGTGAAACGAGAAGAATGAGGAACACGGCCAGGATCGATCCCGGTGTGAATGCTCTGAACCGTTTGGCGGTGGGGTCGCCAGCTGTATAGAGTAGCGAGACGGAGGTCATCACGAGCAGGATCGTCAGGATCCACTTGGTGGCGATCAGTACATAGACTTCGAATGAAGTGGTGAGAATGGAGAGTTCAAGCAGTCGGGAAAGGATCAGGTCACTGATGGAGAAGACCGGGATCGCGATGACCAGTAGTATGGTAATGGCCAATAGGAGCCCCAAGCTGAGCAATCGTTGTTTGACCGCACTGTGCCATCGGGTCAGGTTGGTGCTCCCGCTGAATCCTTCCAAGATGGCATTGATGCTATTGCTCGCGAGATACAACCCGGTTACGAAACTGATGGAAAGAAGAGTGCCGTGTTTTTTCACCAATAGGTCATGCAGTGTGCTCTCGATGAAATGGAACACTTCGACCGGCATCATCTCCCGGAACGTATCCAACAGCCTGGTCTGGAAGTCCGGTATCGGGATGAAGGGGATCAGTGTAAGGAGGACGATGACAGCTGGGAAGAAGGCAAGGAACAACTGAAATGCGATCGCCGAAGCGCGCGTGATCAGCCGACCCTGAGCCAGAGCGGACAGGAAGAACCGGAGGATCTGGTAGAGATCGAACCCCTCGAAACCAGGAAAAACGATCCGTTTGGTCCAGCCAAGCAGGGAACGGAACCAACGGGAATAGAGCAGCTTCCTGGCGATGCGCTCCAACATTTTGTCCTAAAGGGCTTTCAAACTCAGGTCCAGGCTGGTGACACTGTGCGTGAGGGCACCCACCGAGATCATGTCCACGCCGGTCTCCGCATAACTGCGGATGGTATTCAACGTGATCCCTCCTGAGGCCTCCGTTTCGTAGCGACCACCGATACGATCGACCGCGGTCTTCAGTTGTTCAGTGGTGAAGTTGTCCAACATGATACGTTGAACGCCTCCGGTGACCAACACTTGCTCAACCTCTTTCATGTTCCTGGTCTCGACTTCGATGGGCAGGGTCCTTGACGTCCTATGCATATAAGCATGGGCGGAAGCGATGGCTTGGGAGATGCCCCCGCATAGATCGGCGTGATTGTCCTTGATCATGATCATATCGAACAATCCGGAACGATGGTTGTGACCACCGCCAATACGCACGGCCCACTTTTCCAAGGCACGCATGCCGGGTGTGGTCTTTCGTGTATCAAGTACCTTACAACCCGTATCGGCCACGGTTTGGACATAACGATCGGTCATCGTTGCCACCCCGCTCAAACGCTGCATGAAGTTGAGCACCAGTCGTTCGATGGTCAGGATGCTACGTGCGGGGCCCATGAGCGTGAATGCCACGTCCCCGGCTCTCACGCGAGCCCCATCCTCCAGAAAGATCCGCAGATGTAGATCGGGGTCGAAGCGCTGGACGATCTCACGTGCCAGTTCCACGCCGGCCAGGACCCCGTCTCCCTTTACCAACAACCGGGCAGCACCGCGTGCATCCTCGGGTATGGTGGCAAGTGCAGAATGGTCGCCATCTCCGATATCTTCACGGAGGGCGAGATCGACCAGTTCGATCGTTCCTGTTGGCAGCACGGTCAAAGGTCGTTCTTACTCGCTTCGATACGCAACTGCTTCACCTGCATCTGGTCACCGTTCTTCTTCAGGAAGAAGGTGACACGGAAGTAACCGTTCCGGGTGCGAAGGATACCGATGAAGTACTTGTCACCGAATTTGCTCACCCCACTATGCTCGATCACCAGGTCCACGGGCGGATGGTCATTGAAGAACTTCCGAATGATCTGCTCTGCTTGGGACCGGCTATAGACCTCGGAGGTCTCTTTCACAGTGAGGTCGATATTGGGAATGAACTGAGCGGCCAGGTCGGTGGCATTCCCGGTACGCATGGCTTGTACCACCTTGTCACGGGTGACATCCTGGGCTTGAAGGCCAAGGTTGAACACCAACGTGAGTAGCAGCACAAGAAGGCGGTTCATGAAGTGGTTCATTTGTGGCGAATTTTGCAAATACCGGGCCAATGATCGACCAAGGCCGTGTAGGAGTTTCCAACAAGCGCAAGTCCATGAAGGTCAGAATGATATGGGTTGGTCGCACGGTACGGGGGTACGTGGCTGATGGGGTGGCCGATTATGTGGCGAGGCTCAAACGGACCATGGTCGTCGAGGAATTGGTGGTCGCCGAGGCTGGGACGGGGGCGCCGACCTACCAACAGAAGTTGGAGGGCGAACGGTTGTTGTCCGCGCTCAAACCGGGCGAGAAGGTGGTGGTATTGGACGAGCGCGGAATGACGATGGGGAGTCCGGAGTTCGCTGGCCTATTGGGCCGTTGGCAGGACCAAGGTGTGCGCCAAGTGGCTTTTGTTGTGGGGGGGGCGTACGGCCTTTCGGACGCAGTTCGTCAACGGGCGGACCTGGTCCTGTCCCTGTCAAGCATGACGTTCCCGCATCAATTAGTGCGGATCACTTTGACCGAGCAGGTCTATCGGGCATTTAGTATCCTAGGCGGTTCGGGCTACCATCATTGACGGCACCTAGGGTGAACGTCTGTACCAGGCTTTGATCGTATCGCCCTTCCCGAGTATGCCGAGTACGCTGTTCGCGAGTGATTTGGCAATGCCAAGGGCTTTGGAGGATTCTATGCGCCTGCGCAAGCGCTCGTCATCGTTGTTAGGGTCGACGTTTTCTTGTTGTCTACCGGTCATGGAAGAACGCACTCGGCTGATGCTGATACCTGTGGTGGTCAATCTATCCTTTTTGAACCCATGCGCACGTAACAATCGGTCCAGCGACGAGGGTGTGAAGTAATTCAGGTGCTCTGGATAGTTTATGATGTTCCATGTTGGATGGGACAACCACCGACTGAGGGCATTGAAATTCGGGGTGGTTATGTAAAGTAGACCTCCGGGTCGTATCGACCTAGCGAATTTGGATACCTCTGCTTGGGGGTCCATCACGTGCTCCAATACCTCGAAACTGGTGATCGCATCGAAGGATCCGACCTCCCATGCGTCAGGGTCGAACGAGCCTTGTTGCATGGTGATCCCTCGTTGGGCACAAGCATGAACGATGGCGGGGTCGTACTCCACACCATACACCGACCAACCTTGTGTGGCAGCCACGTCCAGGAAGAAACCACTCCCCGAACCTACATCAAGAATGCGTGTCGTGCGCCGATAAGCCTCCATTCCGCCCAAGAGTTCGAGGAAACGAAGGCGTGTGATCGGGCTCAGGTCTGCCTTGATCGGATAGGAACTGTACAGGTCATCCAATTCCTTATCCGTTGGTCGGACGGTGGCGTATACCATGGAACAGGACCGACATGTGCCCAAATGATGCTTACGGTATGCTGGGATAGGGTCGTTCGTGCCGCTACCGCACACCGGGCACGTCCTTGACACGTTGGTCATGTGGGGAAAGATAGCGCTTCTCAAAAAGCCTGGAAGGGGTCCTGGTATCGCGCGATCCTTAGCGTCGGCCCCTTGGCCGCTCAGTAAGGAATATGATCACGAAACCTTTGATATCGGTCGAAGGTATGGACCGGTCAATTATCCCTTCAATGGGGAAGAAGCGGGTGATGGGATAGGATGGGCGTACGCAGTAGGATCGAGTTTGGAGCCCCTGCCGTACAGTACCTTCTGATCCAGGATGATGTCCCGGAGTGGACACGCGTTCCTTACCTTGGCCACGGTGCTGGGTGATGTAATGAACCTGCGAGCTGTCCTTGAGGTTGCCTTTTTGAGGGCCCTTGGTGGTCGCATTGAAGTGTATGGCCCACCTGCTGGGTCAGCATTGGCCTTCTGTTACCGATCGATGCCCCAATGAAGTTCACTGCTTCATGCCCGGAAGAGCGCATAGCATAATCGACATCCAGGCATGGGAGTTCATGCTTCTGGTGCTATACGTTTTCCTGGTTGCTGTGGTGTATGCGCGTCGAAAGAACGTCCGTATCGCCAAGAACCCGGAATACAAGTACTATCTCTGGGCGCTTTATGCGAAGATCCTTGGCGGGTTATCTTTCGCCTTGATCTATGTCTATTATTATGGCAATGGCGATACGATCAGTTTCTACCTCTCCAGCGAACCCCTTGCCGAATTGCTTTATCGGGACCCACTGAGTTACCTTGATGCATTGTTCGCGCCCAATACCGTGGAAGAGAGGTTCAGGCTTTTCGACCCCTATACGGGCTATCCAATGGGCTACGTGTATTCCGATGCAAGAACCTACTTCCTTGTCCGTCTGATCAGCCCACTGACCGCGTTGACCGGTAAGAGCTTCCTGTTGACCGGAGCCTTGGTGAGCACGGTGGCTTTCAGTGGTGTTTGGAAGTTGTATCTGACCCTGGTCCGCTATTACCCGAGCATCATGGACAGGCTGGCATTGGCGGTACTTTTCGTTCCATCCTCATTATTCTGGGGTTCGGGGATCATCAAGGATACGTTCACATTCTCGGCCATGTGTTGGTACATACACGCACTGGACAAGATCTTCTTCCGGAAGGTGGAACTGCTAGGCTCGTGGTTGGCAGTGGTTGTCGCTTCGATCATCATCATCGCTATGAAGCCTTATATCTTCATGCTTTTGTTCCCTGCGAGTCTGCTATGGTTGCTCTATCATCGTATCGCGAAGATCCGAAACGCATTGGTCCGCTTCTTCGTGCTCCCCATAGGTATCATACTTTTCATTGCGATCACCCTATGGACACTGGATTCTTTGGGTGATAACCTGTCCAAATTCTCCTTGGACAAGGCACTGAAGACGATGATCTTGAGCCAGGAGGATATGAAGCGAAGCAGCCAGTATGGCGATAACTACTTTGACATTGGTGAGTTGGATGGAACATGGGGAGGCGTTTTCTCGAAGATACCCATTGCCACGTTCGCCGGTCTTTTCCTTCCATCTTTGTTTCACGTGGAGAATGTCGTGATGCTCATTGCTGCATTGGAGAATTCGTGGCTCCTGATCTTGTTCCTGTCGATCCTATGGAGAACACGGGTCTTCTTCTTCTTTGTATTACTGAGGACGAATCCGCTTCTACAGATGTTCTTCTTCTTCGCCTTCAGTTATGCGTTCATGATCGGCGTCACAACCCCGAATTTCGGAGCGTTGGTCAGGTTCAAGATACCTTTGTTGCCACTCTTCGTTGCGGGTATGTTCATCGCAGACCATATCCTGCGTGAGCGCATGAAGGTGCTAGCACACGGAAGGCGCTTTCGGTTCGAGTTGTTCACCGATGGTGAGCCAGGCGCAACTGCCGCAGGAGTGGTCCCGATTTCGCGGTCAAGAAACTCCAGGTCATGATATTCGAGAACGAAGGGCAGGAGGTGGGACATCGGATCCTCTTCTTGAGCTATTGGAGCGCCGATGAGCCCTTGGTCAGAAGCACCATAGTGCCCTATCTGCGGATGATGTCCGAACATCCCCGTATCGAAAAAGTCATCTTCTATACGGTTGAACGGGGTGGGCGCACGCACTTGGAGGAGACACAAGGGCTTCAAGGTGTTGAACATCGGTTCTTCCGAATGCGGTTCAACAAGTTCAAGTTGCTGTCCAGATCATACACGTTCCTGTTCATTCTCTTCGATCTGTTACGCACCGTTCGTAAGGAGCGGGTCACCATGATCGATTCGAAGGCTGCGCTGGCTGGAGGGATCGCATACCTGGTCCATCGCCTCAGTGGGACACCCTACATGGTCGAGTCGTTCGAGCCGCATTCGGATTATATGGCGGATTGTGGAATATGGTCACGTCACGGGCTATACTACAAAGTGTCTCGTTGGTTGGAGTTTGAGCAACGGCGCACGGCCAAGTGGCTCATCACGGTCACTTGGAACTATTACCGGTTCCTGCTGGAGAACGGCGTGCCCAAGGAGCGTATCAAGGTGATCCCCAGCATCACGGACCAAGTTCAATTCAAATTCAACCCGGATGCGAGAGCGCGTAAGAGGAGGGAATTGGGGTGGACCGATATGACAGTGGGGATCTACGTTGGGAAATTCGGCGGATTGTACTATGAACAGGAAGCCTTTTTGATATTCCGGCAGATGATGGACCGCATGGGGTCCAACTACAATTTGATCATACTGACGAATGAACCGATCGTGAACGTCCGCGAGTGTTTGACCCGCGCTGGGATACCTCATGACAGGGTCCTGGTCAAGTATTCGCCACACAACGAGGTCCCGGACTGGTTATCAGTCGCGGACCATGCGTTCTCCACCATCCGCTACAGCCCGAACGGGCTCTATCAGTCACCGGTCAAGAACGGTGAGTACTGGATGAACGGCTTGCCCATTCTCCTGACAGAAGGGGTATCTGATGATCACTTGCTGATCCGTGAGCGCCCTTGGTCCGGTGCGGTGTTCGATCTTTCCAAGGAAGGTTCGGTCGAGAAGGGCATCGAGCATATGGCAACCTTGCTTGTTAGCGGTGTGGACCGTCAAAGGATAATGGAGATGGGCAAGGAGTTCCGCTCCATGGCGATCGCAGAACATGTATATGAAGAGGTGTTCGGCGCGAAAGACCGACAGAGGTCATCTCCATAAACGGAGCAAGGCCTTGATCGCGGCAAGGGGGCGCATCTCCTTGAGATAGGACCGCAGCATGATGCCTTGAACGCGTTGACGTAGTGCCTTGAATTGACCCTGTGTTACCCCGGGTATCTCGTTGCGTACCAATAGAAGGAGCCGCACATAGCCGTTCAATTGTCCTTCAAGGTCGGACATCGCCGAGCCGTGCCCGGTCCGGTAACGTAGCACGACTTCGTTCGTCGATCCATAGTATCCCTCCCGGCCCAGAAGTAGGTAGAAAGCAAGGTCCTCGGAGTGGCTCATGCCGATGGGGAACCGGACCTCGGTCCCCGGTGATCGCCTGACCATCCACGTGTTCCCAATGAAGCAGGACGGGTCGATCCGGATAAGCCTTTCGAACGGTGGACCGGAGTAACCGGGAGTGACGGTGGTGATCAGGCTCGTCATTTCCGCGTTCCAACGTTCCATCGCACCATCCGCGAACTGCAACTCGGGTCGGGCAAGCAGGATGCTCGCCCGTGCCTCCAGTGACCGGGGTGGAAGCAGGTCGTCGGAATCGAGGAACGCGAAGAACGAACCTCGCATATTGTCAAGGCCCTTGTTTCGGGCATGGGCCACCCCTCGCCTATGTTCCAGGAAAGACCGGATGCGCGGGTCATTGAACTCCGAAACGATCCGTGCCGTGTCATCCTGGCTGCCGTTATCCACCACGAGCAGTTCCCAGTTCTGCCAGGTCTGGTCGAGTACCGAACGGATCGCATCGCCGATATGGGATGCCGCGTTCAACGCCGGCATGATGACGCTGATAAGTGGTCCGGTGCTCATTTTTCGCGGCCATTATCCACTTCGAGCAGGCGTGATAGGCGCTTCCCGAGATCGGGTCGTTCCGTGTTGCCGCCTTGGACCTGTCTCTCAAGTTCCAGGCCTTTCAATAACTCGCTCACGGAGTGCGCTTGGACCACCAGGCCCTGATCCACAAGTTCCGGATAGATGCTCTGGGCGTATGGGTCCAGTGCGATGGAGGGTATCCCCATCATGGCCGCTTCAAGGATCACGGAGGAGTATAGGGTGATGTGGATCCGTGCGCGTGCAAGGGACCTTGATAAGGGCACAGTTGCAGGCATCTCCACACATACACGATCGCTCAGGTGCTCGCGGGCGGCCCAGGACCTCACAATTTCCGCATGCCGTTCGGTTGAAGGATGGCAGCGGAAGACCCATTTCTCCTGTTGGTCGGTGTGACGTATGGCCTCCGCCAGGTGATCGGGGATGGGGCGGTCCACTGGCTGCATGGTGAACAGGATGCAGCGGTCCTGTACATCCACTGTGTCCACATTCCCATGCTTCGCCTCGAACCATGGCGACCCGCCTTCGAACACCTTTGGACCTGCAGTACCGGCCCAGGAGCGGATGTGCTGTGCGCTCGCATCATCCCAGCACCAGAAGGAGGATGGCATACAGGTCCACGCTTGCACCTTTTCCGTCACCCAGTGGCCATAGGCAAGATGCGCCTGACCCTGCACCCCGTGTTGAAGGTCGGTGCAAGGGATCCCATGTTCATGACAGGCCTGGGCCACGGCCATGTTCTCAATGGAATACCAGCACGTGACGAACGTATGTTCCGGTCGCAACGAGTTGATGAGCTTCCGATAGGTCCGGAGGTGCATGCGGTAGCTGTGCACGGCTTTCGCGAGATGATCGGCCACAGCATCTCCGAGCGTATCGGCAATTGAACGCACGATCTCAGTTCCAAACGGCAGACTTGAGAACGGGACCCTTCGTTTTCTCCAATGGACCAGGTCCTTGAGCGCAAGCATCCGCCCGATGTCCTGGATGTGGAGGCCATCCCGGTGTTTGAGTTCAGCATTGTGCCGCTTGGTCCTGACCAAGAGCAGGCTATCCTTGCACGAAGCTCTGGCCGGATCGATGAGGGGCTCGGCGAACCGATCCACCCAACCTTTCGCGGTTTGGGCCTGGTAGATCCGATCGGAGAAGAAAAGGAGCCGGCCACGGGGGTGTCGCGCAATGGCCAGTTCCTGGAGCCATCCTCGAAACATCAGCACAAGTACTTGCCAATGTGATCGCTTACTTGGCTGCGATGGACGCTGCATTTGGGGAAGAACGGCCCTGCTTCCGGCCACGATCCGGATCAGCGGCCAAAGGGGTGCTCCGTCGACCTGTAGGTGCTCCACGGGCATGGAACGCTCGATCGCCAGCAGTGCACCAAGTAGTTCAGCCCGGTCCCTCATCACCAGATGCGTGCACGTTGTACCTCGAGTTCCTGCCTGATGCTGGTAGATCTGCGCTGGAAGAAGTCGGCGATCCGCTCCTTTGCCTCGGGGTCAAGATCACCTTGTGAACGCATGGCATTGATGGCGCGCAAGTTTGGCGAACCCTTCAGTGTGGCGACCACATCCTTGAGGTCGGGCACGCCCGGGTGCAATGCGAAGATGGCGCGCATCAGTTCCAGGTCCTCCGGATAGTCCACGGTGAGTCGCATCTCCGGCAAGTAGAGGTCTGCTCCAGCTTCGAACATGACCACATTGAAAAGCTCGGGGCGGTTAAGGAAATACCCCCAGAACCCCGTGTCCTCCTCTTCCTTCAACGCCAGTATGGTCTCCAATGCTGCTCTGCTGATCGCATAAGGGGAGCATCCGATCGGTAGTCCTGTTACACGCACGAGATCGGCCCCTTCCAGGATCAGGTCGCGCATGCGAAGGCAGTGGTCCAGTTGGAAGATGGGGTTCTCACCGGTCTGCCCTACGAAGCCCATTGCTTTCCGTTCGCGGCAAGCGCCGCAGAGCCGAAGCAGGATATCCATGGGATGTCCGCGATGTACCTGTATCCCGTGCCGCTCGGAAACGTGCACGAGTTCCTCGTCGCTGGCCAAGGGAGATGTGCACAGGACCACCCGGTCCGCTCCAAAGGCCTTGATGCCACGCTCGATGACCTTGCTCACCACTTCGGTGCCATCCAGTTCCCGCAGAAGTTTCTTCGGTAGGCGAACGCTGCTCAAGCGCGCTGTGATGAGGAAGGGAACAATAGGACCGGAATTCATGGTCGGCGTCGGTTGGTTGCACGTTCCTCTCGCAAAGGAATGGATGGTTCAGGGTTACACAAAAGAACGGTCAGCGCCGCAACGGTTGGCGCCGATGTCAATGGGATGGGCCATCGTGCATGCCAGCGCGTTGCAGGTCATCGTGCCTTCCGATATCGAACCAATACCCTTCGATCGGGAACGCATGTACGCGACCCTTGCTGTCCAGTATGTCCTGGAGGAGCTCGGTCGCGTTGTAGGGGCGGCCCTTTGGCACCCGGGCCAATGCGCGATCGTGGATCAGGTAGATACCAGCATTGCAAGGATAGGAGAGCGATGGTTTCTCGCGCAGGGCCACGACGGTGTCCTCATCGAGGTCCATGACGGCGTAAGGCAGATCGACCACATGGGCCGTGGTGGCCACCACCAGGTCGGCATCGCGTTCCTTGAACAGGGAGTACATGGATGCCAGGTCGATGTCGGTGAGAAGGTCGCTATTCATCATGAGCACATGACCCGGAGCCCGGTCACGCAGCATGTCCAAGGCTCCTGCCGTACCCAATGGCATGTCCTCTTCCAGGTAGCTCAAACGCAAGCCATACTGCCGGCCATCCCCGAGGTGGTCCTTGATCATCTCCCGGAGGTAATTGACCGAGATCGACACGTCCTCGATACCGCTTCGACCAATAAGCTCCAGCGCATGTTCGATGATCGGTCTTCCCCGGACGGGGATGAGGGGCTTGGGGAGCGAGTCGGTGTAAGGCTTCAGACGCATTCCCCGGCCACCTGCCATGATCAAGGCGCGCAGAGGGAGCACGGAATCGATCGTGGCCAGGTCCACCACCCGCAACAAACGTTGGTTCCGGTCCACGATGGGGAGCGATCGGATGCCTAAGGCTGTGAGTTCCTTGACCAGTCCGATCGCTTCCTGCCCCTGCACCAGCTTTCGCGGAGCAGGGTTCATGGCTTTGGCCACGGAGGTGTCCATGGTCACATCGGACAGCATCGCTCTGCGGATATCGCCATCGGTCACGCTGCCACAGAGCCTACCATCCTCATCGACCACTAGCACGGTCATTGGACCATCGCTTTGGTTCAAGGCCTCCAAGGCTTGGCGTATCGTGGCACTTGGGGGAATGGTCCGGTGTTGGATCGCTTTCATGGTCAACGCAGCAACATGGATACCATCCGTTCGGCCGCATGACCGTCACCATAGGGCGAAGGGAACCTGTGAGCAGGTTCATGTTCGATACGGTCCGTTGCGGCAAGGATCGCAGGTGTTTCGATTGGACAGCGCACGATGTTCGGGGTGACCAAACGACCGGTCTGTCGATCCCCTACATCTATGACGCGTTTCCCAAGAAAGGATGCCTCCACATAACCGCTGGAACTATTGCCGAGCAGGAAGGCAGCGTGCTTCATGCAGGAGAGATAGCCAAGGGCACCAAGAGAATCCACGGTCATGATATCGGGTAACGCGTTCTTCAGTTCCTTCCACCGTTCGCGCAGGCGCAGGCCTCCGGTATCAGCGTTGGGGAGGGTCACGATCAAGGCATAGCGAGTTGCCAGCACCTTCAATGCGTTGGCCCACTCTTCCCAGAGGCGATCGGCCCGGTCCACATACACCGTTTCAGGATGATACGTGATGAGCACCGTGGGCCTGGCGAGGTCAATGCCGAAGCGCTGATGGATGGCCTCCACGCTCAATAGGTCCAGGGTCATCAGATTATCCACACTCAGCGCTCCGGTATTGAACACCCCCGTATCATGCCCCAGCATCCGGACCACGCGATCACGATAGGCATCTGCGCAAGTGAAGTGCATGTCGGACATATGGGAAATGGAATGCCTAAGGGCGTTATCGATCGCGCCCAACGTAACCTCCCCACCATGCACGTGCGCGACCGGGATCCCGAATGGCAAGGTCGTGGCAACAGCAGCGAACATCTCATAACGATCGCCCAATGCAATGACCCGGTCAGGCCGATACTGTTGCCATACGGATCCGAACTGTTCCATGGTTCGTCCCATTGCAGTGGCGATATCGCAGGGCAGGTCTCCTACGAGGACGGGCGGGAGTTCGATCAAGGATGTGGTGACACTTGCGCGAACCTCAGCGATCGTGGAACCAAATCGGGGGTCGAGGTGGCTGCCAAAGGCGATCACGTCGAGTTGGCATCTTGGATCGGCTTGCAGCGCCTTGATAAGGGGCAATTGGATGCCGAAGTCGGCCCTGCTGCTCGTGAGAAGACCGATCCTCATATCAGGTCGTTCCATTGGAGCATGTGACCGGCTTCAAGGTCCTTCGCTAGAATTCGTCCGATCACTTCATCCATTTGCATGGGTGAAATTCCGGACCCGGGTCGGAGCATGATCAGGTGTTGCTCCTCAAGGACTTGTCCCTTGAGGCCCCTTCCAGCTATATGGATGCTCTTCCGGGCGACCACGATGTTCGCTCGCTCGCTAGGCGATGGCGCTTTCTCGGCACTGCCTAAAGCCACGGAGATGTTCCGTATCGCATTGACCATCGCGTTCAACTCAGCCGGTTCCAATGACGCTCGATGATCGGGTCCTGGAAGGGCTCGGTCCAAAGTGAGGTGCTTTTCGATGATGGTAGCGCCGAGTGCCACGGCTGCGATAGGTACCTCTATACCCATCGTATGATCGCTGTACCCGACCCTGGTTCCGAAGGTATCGCGCATTGTGCACATGGCAAGAAGGTTCACATCGGACATCGGTGTAGGATACTCCGTTGTACAGTGGAGCAACGTGATCCTCCCCAAGGACGCACCAGCGGCCTCCAGCACCGCCAGCGCAGTAGCAACTTCGCGCATGTCGGCCATGCCAGTGCTGACGATGAGTTCCGGGAACGACCTGGCCATGGCGCGCAGGTAGGGTAGGTTCGTCAGTTCCCCGCTCGGCACCTTGCCCACCGTGATACCCATGGCATGCAACTGCTGGATACTCATAGGGTCGAAAGGGGTGGAGAGGAAGGCGATCCCGCGTTTCTCTGCATGGGCCTTGATCACCAAGTGGTCTGATGCACTCAGCTCCAATGCACGTATCATATCCAATTGGCTTTCTCCCGCTGCTGTGTTCTGTTGTTGATAGAGCGCCTTCGGAGCATTGCTCGAAACGAGTTGGTCACTCTTGAACGTTTGGAACTTCACAACATCGGCGCCGGCATCTGCTGCAGCATCCACCAAGGCCAATGCACGGGAGATCTCACCATTGTGGTTCACCCCTGCTTCGGCTATGATCAATACCCCTTGGTGGTCCGTGATCATCGGCGGAGAGGTTTTGCAGGTGATCCGACCATCGTGGAACCTTCGGGAACATCACGGAGGACCAATGACCCGGCGCCTATGACCACATCATTGCCCAATTGTACACCTTGAACAACGATCGCCCCGCTACCGATGAAACTGCCCCGACCGATACGGCAACCACCATTGACGATGGCGCCGGTGGACACATGCACATGGTCACCGATCACCGCGTCGTGTTCGATGAGGGAATTGGTATTGATGATGCAGTTGGCACCGACATGCGCACCCGTGTTGATGATGGCACTATGGCCAACGGTGGTACCAGGACCTACGGTAGTGCCAACAGCCAAATAAGCCGAAGGTGAAATGCAGGTAACGAAGTGACCGCCGGCCAGTTGCACTTGAGCAAAGAGACGTTCGCGCAAGTCGGAGCGGCCGATCCGACCCGCTGTGATGAGGAAGACGAACCTCTGCTGAACGAGGCTCTTCAGATCATCATCAGTGCCTATTACCTCGACGCCCATGACCTGCTCACCTACCAGATGGGCCAGATCAACGATACCATGGATCCTGCTACGACCTTCGGCAAGTACAAGGTCAATGACGGCTTTGCAATGACCGCCACCTCCAACTAGGACGATCCCGGATGAACTCATGGATGGGCACTACTTGGAATATTGACGAGTCTGTCCTGAATGCTGCGCGACATGGGCAAAGGTGCTTGAAGCGCTTGTTGATACATAGGTAGGTCGGTGGCCAATTCCCACGCGGGTCGGCATTGGATCCCGACGTTGTTCGCAGCCTCCAGGAAAGCATCTCGTTCCTCGCGGTCACGAAAGAGGATGGCATTCAGCCAATGATTGCTGATGGTTCCTGAAGGATCTCCCACGAGTGTCCATGGCGTGGAAGCAAGTAGGTGGGAATAGCGGTGATGGAGCTCCCGTTTGGCGGCCAGATTGTGGTCGAGCTTTCGCAACTGCGAACGTGCAAGAGCAGCGTTCAAGTTGGGCATTCTGTAGTTGTAGCCCGTGCGGTCGTGTGCGAACGACCAAGGATGGGGCACTTTGGCCTGAGTGGTGAGGTGTTTTGCCTGTGCCGCCAGCTCGATGCTTTTGAACAGGACAGCTCCCCCACCACCACAAGTGATGACCTTGTTCCCATTGAAGCTCAACGTTCCAATCGGTGCGAAGGTTCCTGCATGGCGTCCATTGCGGCTGGAGCCCAAGGCCTCGGCGGCATCCTCGATCACGGTGATCCTCCATTCCTCGCACAGGTTCAGGAGTTCAGTGATCCGCATCACCATCCCGAAAGTGTGCATGGGGATGCAGGCCTTGACCCATCGTCCGGTATCGCGGTGCCTGCATTTCCCATCGTGCATTTCGCATTGCTCCTCAAGCCAGCGCTTCACCGCTTCCGGCGAAAGACCCAAGGTGTCAGCGTCGACATCGATGAACACGGGCTGGGCGCCGGTGTACCGGATGGCATTGCAGGTGGCAATGAAGGTGAGGGCTTGGGTGATCACCAGGTCGTTGGTCCCCACGTCGGCCATCAGAAGAGCAGTATGCAATGCCGCCGTGCCATTCACCACGGCCACTGCAGCTGAACAACCGGTCCGTTCACAGAGATCCCGCTCAAACGCAACGATCTCCGGACCTACAGAGGACACGAAGCTCGATCGAACGCACTCAACAACGGCAGCTTCATCGTCGGCGTCGAACCATGGAGCATGCAACGGGATCTGTCCATCCACATGGTCATGTATACTTCGGATACCGGCCAACAACGTTTCAAACATTGTAGCGGTCCCATTTGTAACCGGCGCGATTGGTAGGTTCGTTGAACCAATCGATGGTCTCACGAAGACCCTGTTCCAACCCCACCAGGGGTTTCCAGCCGGTCAGTTCGTGCAACTTCACTGCACTGCCCAACAGCCGCTCCACCTCACTCCCAACGGGCCTTAAGCGTTCATCACTGGTCACTATGGGAGGCATGTGCCCGACCATACCCATGATCATTGCGGCCAGGTCCCCAATGCTGATCTCGTTCTGGGTCGCGATGTTGATCTCTTCACCGATGGTGCGGTCGCTCTCCGCAATTGCAATGAAGCCTTGAGCGGTATCCTTCACAAAGACCAGATCGCGGGTGGGGTGTATGGATCCAAGTCGAAGCTCCTTCACACCGGCCATGAGCTGGGTGATTATGGTGGGAATGATGGCCCGTGCACTTTGGCGCGGGCCATAGGTGTTGAATGGACGTACCACCGTTACGGGAGTACCGAAGCTCAGGTGGTAGGACAGGGCCAGGTGGTCGGCGCCGATCTTGGTGGCGGAGTAAGGGGATTGCCCTTGTCGTGGATGGGATTCGGTGATGGGGACTTCGCGCGCAGTACCGTACACCTCGCTCGTGGATGTGATCAGGACACGAGAGACATCCGCGTCACGTGCGGCCTGTAGTACGTTCAGTGTGCCCTTGATGTTGGTGTCCACATAACTGTCGGGCGCGCTGTAGCTGTAGGGAATGCCGATCAACGCGGCCAAGTGGTGCACGTGATCGATACCGTTCATGGCGACGCGCATGGCATTCGGATCGCGCACATCACCGGTCACAACTTCCAGCTCGGATCCGATCTCGTTCGGCACATGATCCAACCATCCCCAGCTATTGGTGGAGTTGTAGCGAACGAGCGCACGGACATCATGGCCTTGTCGCACAAGGGCTTCGCAGAGATGCCCACCGATGAACCCCCCTGCTCCTGTGATCAAGATCTTCCTGGCCATGGTCCAAATGTAATTGCCTTATACCGGGATGATGTCCCACGTGAACCGGGGTCGAAGAGCCCCTTTGATCACGTAGTGCGATGGAGATCGGGTCGAGGAGTTCAGATCGTCCATGATCTGGATGTTCATGACGTTCTCTTGGACCTGGTGTACAGTATGGGGTAACCACGTGGTAAGCCAGATACTGACATAATAGGTGTCCTCATTGAACAGGTCAGGTGGGAATCGGAGTATGGTACAGTGTGTTCCAAGTCCCTGACCCAATGGTGCATCGAGGCCTGCAAAGGAGGTGAATACGAGGTCCCCTTCAGAGTTGTGAAGGAATATCACAGGTTGCGGTCGAACGCCAGCCTTATGTACTTCATAAGTGATCTCGAGCCCCAACGCATCGGTCACCTTTGACCGGGAGATCGTGTTCCCTGACAGGTCGACCCAGCGCATGGACCTGAGGCTTGCAGCGCCGTCACGTGTGGGTGTTTTCTCACTGAACTCGCGTAGGCCGGTGGGAGCATCGTCGTTGAAGTGCACATAGCGATTGATGATGGTGCGGGTATCACCCTCGGCCTCGACCATTCCATCGCTGAGCAACATGCATCGCTTGCAAAGACTATTGATGGCGCTCATATTGTGGCTGACGAACAGGATGGTCCGGCCGTTGCTGGTCACATCCTTCATCTTGCCCAAGCACTTTCGCTGGAATTCCAGGTCGCCTACAGCGAGCACTTCGTCGATGATGAGCACTTCGGGCTCCAAATGGGCCGCTACCGCGAAAGCGAGCCGCACTTTCTGCCCACTGCTATAGTGCTTCACCGGATTCTCCAGGAAACGCTCCACGCCGCTGAACTCCACGATCTCGTCCAGCTTTTGTTTGACCTCCGCCCGCCGCATACCGAGGATGGTGCCATTCAGGAAAATGTTCTCCCTGCCGCTCAATTCGGGATGGAATCCGGTTCCTACTTCAAGCAAGGAACTGACCCGCCCATTGATACTGAAGCGCCCTGTGGTGGGCATGGTGATGCGCGAGAGAAGTTTCAAAAGAGTGCTCTTGCCAGCCCCGTTCCGACCGATGATGCCCAAAGCGTCCCCGCGCTCCACGTTGAAGCTGACATCCTTGAGTGCCCAGAAACTTCCTTGCGACCGTCCCAACAACGCCTTCGTGTTACGCTTCAGTCCTCCACGCAGATCAAGCCCCTTGTTACCTCCCAAGTGATACTCCTTGCCCAGGCCCTCCACGGATATCATCACCTCGCTCATCGTGCGCTATGGATCGGGACGATGGGTACGTTGCAACAAGGAGGGAGCGGCTCGGTGGCCCTTATGCGGATCCATGGGCCATGGCAGGCAGTATGGGTCATACAAGATCGGCTATGAACCGTTCCACGGAACGGAAATAAAGTAAGCTTGTGATCGCCAGGAAGAGCGTGGCCGCGTACGAAAGCAGACAAAGGCCGCCAGGGTCTCCCACGCCAAGGAGGCTCCATCGATAACCTTCAATAAGGCCAGCCATGGGATTCAGGAAATAAAGCACCTGTGCCCATTGCGGTAATGCCTTTGAGACCAACTGTGCCGGGTATGCCACCGGGGTGACGAACAGACCGAACTGGATCAGGAAGGGTACCACATGTTGAAGGTCCCTGAACCGTATGGTCAGTGCGCTGATCCAGATCCCGGTGGAAACCGATGCCAGCATGATCCCCAATAAGTATGGTATCGCAAGTAATGCGTTCGGCCCTGGCACGACCTGATGGTACACGAAGAGGGCGGCCATTACCAAGAGTGCAACGGACAGGTCGACCAATCCAACGGTCGCCTTGCTCAACGGGATGATGATCCTGGGGAAGTAGATCTTGCGCACCATTTCCTGCGCACCGATGATGGAATTACCTGATTCCTTGAGAACATAGGCGAAATACGCCCACGCACTGATCCCGGTGATGGCGAACAGCGAATAAGGTAGACCCGCGGTATCCACCTTCACTGCTCGGTCGAACACCAGGATCATGATCAGTAGGGTGGCCATGGGTTGCACAAGCGCCCAGGCGAAGCCAAGGAATGTTTGTGCATAACGAACGCGTATATCCCTGTAGGCCAGGGTCAAGAAGAGGTCACGATGCGCCAACAGCTCACGGAGGTCAGGGATGGGCTTCCAACGTTTCGCGTCGACTTCGATCCGCATGCTCATGGGGTCATCCAATGATGCGCGGCGAGGTGGCCGATCATCGAGGCGAAAGTACGATCTTTCACCACCATGGAACAGTTGGTCATTTGCACATCGAATGCCGGCAAGCTGGCTGAATTCAGGACGCTAATGCCGCAGGAGATCGCATTGTTGACCCTCTCCGAGGTGGGTATCACGGATGAATTGCCCGAGACCGGGTCGACCCTCGAGCAGAATGCGCTGCAAAAGGCGAGGGAGGCCCATCGCCGTTGTGGCCTGCCCTGTGTCGCGGATGACACGGGCCTTGAGGTGGATGTTCTGGAAGGAGCACCTGGTGTTCGGTCGGCCCGATACGCGGGTGAAGCCCGCAGCTCCCAAGCGAACATCCAACTGCTGATCGAAAAGATGAATGGCCTAAAGCCTCGAACAGCACGCTTTCGGACAGTGCTGGCCCTTGTTGATGAACAAGGTGAGTACCTCGTTGAAGGAGCCGTGGACGGATCGATCACGACCGCACCTAGAGGGATGGGTGGTTTCGGTTATGATCCGGTCTTCCTGCCGGTCGGTTCCGAGCGAACGTTCTCCGAAATGAGCGCCTCGGCCAAGAATTCGATGAGCCACCGGGCCCGAGCGGTTGCACAATTTGCAAAATTTCTGGAGGAGCGAATGACTAGAGGATCACTCACCTGAGGACCGGTCTTCCTCGTGGGTGGTAATTGTGCATCGTGAGGATGAACTGACGCCAACGTTCCATTTGGTGTTCCCAAGTGAATTCCATCAAGGACACCAGGTCCGGTTCGTGTGTATGCACGTGTCCGTTGCGCCACGAAAAGATACCATCCAACAGAACGTTCAATAGTGCATCAGCATCTGAAGCCACAATTCCTGTGCGGGTCCGCTTCAGGATCGCTTCCTGTATGTCATTTCCGGAACTGACTTGGATGATGGGCACCTCTGCGTGGATATACTCAAGGAATTTGAGTGGGACGATCCCTTTCTTTCCGCGGAAGCCCAAATGCAGAAGGCGGTCCGCGTCGCCCTGTGCCTTGATCGTGGAATCCCGGTCCATCCGTTTGATCGCTGTGATGCACGGTTCCTTATCGATCATTCGTTGGACACGTTCCATGGTCGGCACGTGTGTGGAGGTTGCCCCGATCAATAGGATATGCAAGTCCCGGTATTCGCTCTGGTGGCTTATCCTCATCCTGCTCAATGCATCGGACAAAAGCTCCCATTCCTGTTCCCAGTAGACAGAGCCGGTATAGACCAAAGTGAATCTTTCCGTGGGCGACGACCGACGGGGATGATGTATGGCTTCGTGGCCATTGAAGACCACTGCTGAAGGCCGGTCGCCGATAACGCTCAATGCGTTATCAAGAAATGGAGGAGTCGCTGCTGTGATTCCGTGGGCATGCCTCGTGAACCTCCTCTCCAAACGGCGCATACGATGTTCCCTCAGCCAAGCGAAAGGAGGTTTGCCATGGTGCGACAACACGAAGAGGCCTACCTCGGGCATGTCCACACTCCATGGATCCCGATAATCCGGTAGAAAGAGGCTATTCCATTCCCGGCTCACCAGGGCTCCGAACTCGAACATGGACCAACCGGGCCCAGTGGCTATGACCACATCGTGCCTCTTAATCCGCTGCTGAATGTCGTGGGGTCCGATATCCAGACGTGATCTTGGGTTCAACGGGAGGAGAAGATCAGTGATCAGATCAATCACAGGTCGCAGGGGGGTGAGGATCAAGCGCCAATGAACACTTAATAACCATCGTTGCCAGAAAGGGGCGCTTTTGAGTTCCCGTGACACGGGGAAGCGGACGACATCCATGCCTTGCAGGGATGTGTTCCAATCATCTCCAGGTCCTGTTTCCTGGGTCACCACTGAAACTATGTGACCTTTACTGGCCAGGTGCCTAGCGAGGTAGTATGGACGACGGGCAGCCGTGCGGTTGAGCGGCGGGAAGTGCTGGCAGATGATCAAAACGCTCGGTAGCTCCTCGATACCAAGCTTTTCGATATGCGGGTCCTTCATCAGTGATGTGTCAGGGCCCGGGAATTCGGCTGCACGATCAGGCTCTCCACCATACGCGCCAAAGTAGCTTCCACTCCCAGTCCACTTACTTCCAGCATCTTCGGATAGATACTTGCTTGACTGAATCCTGGAACGGTGTTGATCTCGATGGTCACGAGGTCGGATCCGGTCCAGAAGTGGTCCACACGGATCATGCCCTTGCAATCCAACGCCTTTGCAATACCCACCGATCGCTGTTGGACCAGGGCGGTCACATCCGAAGGTAGTTCGGCCGGAATGGTTTCAACAGTATCCTGGGCGTGATACTTCGCTTCATAGTCGAAGAATTCACGACTGGTCGATATCTCACAAACCGGCAATGGAGTGTACGTACGGTCCGTGATAAGGACCCCGCAAGTGAGTTCCCTGCCCTTCACGGCTGCTTCGATCATCACAGCATCACATTCGAGGAAGGCCTTGTCCAGTGCGGCTCCAAGGTCATCGGGGCGAGCGACTTTCGAGACTCCGAGACTGCTGCCACTCTGGTCCGGCTTGACAAAGCAGGGATAGCCAAGCTCGAGGGATCCGGGGTCGGGTCGTTGGCCATGTGAACGCACCAGGACGGACGGAGCGACATGGTAGCCCTGCTCGCGGAGCATCGCAGTAGTGGCGAATTTGCTGAACGTCATGGACATGGATAGGACGCCCCCGGTTTGATAGGGAACACCCACCATATCCAAATATCCTTGGAGTGTACCGTCCTCTCCAGGAGGGCCATGCACGGCGATCAATGCAGCATTGAACTGACGTGACCGACCCTCGAACATGACCGAGAGATCCGCCCTGTCCAGTGGGAACTCGGAACCGGCCGCATCGTGACAGGACCATACGTTGCGTTCGATGGTGACGAACAGAGGTTGGTATCTCGATGGGTCCAAGGCGGCAAGCAAACGTGCAGCGCTTTGGTGGCTGATCACCGACTCTCCTGAATAGCCACCACGGAAAACGGCGATGAGCGGTCGTTCTTGAGGCATGATCGATGGTTGACTTCAGTGGACGAAGATGAGCAACATCGGCCAACCGACAAGTGCGATGTTCTTGCCGGATCATGAACTCGACCGGGGCCGGTCTTGCTGGGATGCCTGAGACCTACATTTGCCGTTCGTCCATATCGTTCCGGGGCGAAACAGATGAGCCGGTTCCGATTTGCACTTCCGATCGTCCTGTCCGTGGTCGCCCTTTTCATCGGGTGCCTTTGGCTGCGGTCGTACACGCGGCATTCAACGGTGAGCATCGTGCCTGATCTTACCGGTCTGAACGTGGTGGATGCGCAGCAGGCCTTAGCGGATCGGGATATGGTGGCCATGGTGATCGATTCGGTGTATAATGATCAGGCCGTAAAGGGCGGGGTGGTCAGCCAGGATCCATTGGCAGGTGCCGAGGTGAAGCCGGGTAGGAAGGTCTATCTCGTGCTCAATGCGCAGCGGCCGCCTATGATCGACATGCCCGATCTTGTGGACCTTTCGAAACGCCAAGCGTTGTCCGTCATGGAGATCCTTGGCCTCAAGGTGAGTGGCTTGGAGTACAGGCCGGACCCTTGTGTGGACTGTGTCATTGAGCAACGCATCGACGGGGATCGTGTTGCGGCAGGGACCAGGGTGCGCAGGGGAAGTTCCATTGCCCTGGTGCTGGGCAGTGGCGACCAGGGTGAGCGTGTACCAGTTCCGGATCTGCGAGGTCTGACCTTTGCCGAAGTGGGGGCTGTTTTGAACATGGCATCGTTGAACCAAGGAGTGCTCGTCTCTTGTGAAGGTTGCAATACGAGCGTCGATTCCACGTTTGCCCGGGTGTTTCGCCAATCCCCGGGAGCAGGAGGTTTCGATCGGATCGCCATGGGTTCAAGCATAGACGTTTGGTTGACCATGGACACTGTCGGGTTGGCCCCGGTTAGCGGTTGGAACGATCCAGTGCATTTTGAACCCAATGAAACGAACGATACGATCCATTGAGCTGCTAGGGTCCTTGCTGGCCTTGTTCGCGACGACCAGTGTATACGCACAGGGCGAACGGTTGGAAGCGCTTTCGGTCAGGCCTACGGAAGTTCTTGAGCAGGCCGGTCGAAAATCCACGCTCAATACCCATTTCCTGTATGACGTTCTGCCTCAGGTGCTGCCCCTGATGGATGATTTTTCCATCGACCGCACCCTGAAACGTTGGGCGTCAGCCTCGGACCCCGGTGTCACCCTGGAAGAGACCATCTATGCGCTGGAAGTGGGCGGAGCATCCACCGCTGATATGGTGTTTGCCGACGACACCACGTTCCGGTTCACCATCGACCTGACCGACCCTGATGTGCCCGTGGTGACACGCGCTCCGCTACCGCTGGTGCAGCTCACCGTGCGGAACGTGACCAGCTTCCCCCCTGAAGTGACATTGGTCGATGCCTGGCCGGCATACAACATCTTCGATACCCTTCAATCCCTTCCCGAGGACACGTTGCGCTTCCTGTCTCCTCCCCTGGTGCAGGATTCCCTGTTGGTCTACCGCGTCCCAGCGGATGATCGAACGTACATCATGAACGGCTCGCCAACTCCGTTGGTCCTATGGGAGAATGACGATGTTCATGTGAACGGCACGTATCCGATCGCCCCACCCACTGTCGGGGTGGCCACCTTTGATGGACTGGCGCGAACCGGCTATCCCTACAATTTCGAGCAATTCAGCTCCTATGGCATAGCTGATCACCTCACCTCGGTCCCGATCGACCTTTCCTATTCTCCTGCGGATTCCGTTTACCTGAGCTTCTTCGTGCAACCTCGTGGATTGAGCGGTGATTCCGAAGCCCAGCCTCAGGACAGCTTGGTCCTGGAGTTCTACGCTCCTCAGGAGGATGCGTGGGTAAGGGTATGGCGCACACCCTACTATACCAGTGATACGTTCGATCAGGTACTCCTGCCCATTCTGGAGGACCGCTTCCTTCGCGATGGTTTCCGAATGCGATTCCTGAACTATGCAACGCTCAGTGGATCCTTCGACCATTGGCACTTGGATTACGTTCGCTTGGCCGAGGCACGGGCATTCGACGATACCGTGATCGTGGACATGGCCTACGTGGAGCCCGCCAGCTCGCTCCTGCAGACGTATACCTCCGTCCCGTTCCATGCCTTTGAGCAGTCGCCGGAAGCTTACATGGCGAACTCCTTGAGCTTGCCGATCCGCAACCTGGATGTGAACGATCGTTTCATTACATGGCGCATGCAGGCCGGCATCGATGGAGGAAGTGTCCTCTTCGATCCTACCAGTTACGGCAATAGCACGTCCGGGAATGCGTCGAGCATCATCAGTAGCGTCCATCCCATCAATAGCGAACCGAACAACTTCTTCTACGAACCCTCGCTGAGCACGGATGCGGCCTTCTGGCGCGTGCGTTTCCTGGCAC
>Ga0075160_10000522_pt1 | contig 24323 bp, 20 predicted proteins | sample JI91814C2DNA_FD_70969 | JGI IMG/M metagenome (GOLD analysis project Ga0075160, IMG submission 70969) | Wastewater effluent complex algal communities from Wisconsin, to seasonally profile nutrient transformation and Carbon sequestration -... | ecosystem: Engineered > WWTP > Effluent > Algae... | reverse complement strand
GACCCCGAAGCCGCGCTGCAGCTGGCGCGCGAACACGCCTGGCTGATGGCCAGCGAAGTGCGCGCCACCGGCGTGGACCTGAGCTTCGCGCCGGTGGTGGACCTGGGCCGCGGCAACCTGGCCATCGGCAACCGCGCCTTCCACGCCGACCCGGCCATCGTGGCCGCGTTCACCCGCGCCTACGTGGCGGGCATGCACGAGGCGGGCATGGCCGCCACGCTCAAGCATTTCCCGGGGCACGGGTCGGTGCTCGAGGACACGCATTTCGACGACGCCACCGATCCGCGGCCGATGGACGAACTGCGCGCCAACGACTTGGTGCCGTTCGTGGCGGGCATCGCCGCCGGCGCCGACGCGGTGATGATGGGGCACGTGAAGTACCCGGCGGTGGCGCCCGAGAAAGCCGGCTATTCGCCGCTGTGGATCAACGGCATCCTGCGCGGCGAAATGGGCTTCCGCGGCGTGGTGTTCTCCGACGACATCGGCATGGCCGCGGCGGAGTCCGCCGGCGGGGTGAAATCGCGCATAGACGCGCACCTGGACGCCGGCTGCGACGTGGTGCTGGTGTGCGCGCCGGCGCTGGTGGAGGACTCGCTGTTGGCGATGGACGCGCGGCCGGTGTCCAACACCGCCGCGATTTCGGCGCTGCTGGGTCGCGGTCCGGCCGGCTGGGACGGGCTGCTGGCCGATCCGCGCCACGATGGCGCCATCGCCCGCCTGGCCGGGCTCGATACGGGAGTCGCCTGACATGACCAACGACCTGGCTTCGGCCCTTGCCCAGTCCGAGCAGCTGTTCGACAGCGCCGCCATTGACGAGCACGTGCGGCGCATCGCCGCCGACATCGACGCCGACTATGCCGGCGGCCCGCGGCCGGTGTACCTCACCATCATGCACGGCGGCATGCTGTTCGCCTCGCGGCTGGCGCTGGCGCTGCGCACCGACCTGGAGTTCGACTACCTGCACGCCACCCGCTATCGCGGCGCCACCACCGGCTCGGGCCTGGCCTGGCTGCACCGCCCGGCCACGCCGCTGCGCGGCCGCCGCGTGCTGCTGGCCGACGACATCCTGGACGAAGGCCATACCCTGAAGGCGGTCAAGCGCTGGTGCGAAGACGAAGGCGCCGCCGACGTGCGCATCGCCGTGCTGACGGTGAAGCAGCACGACCGCCGCGTGGACGGCATCCACGCTGACTACGTCGCCCTGGAAGTGCCCGACCGCTACGTCTACGGCTACGGCATGGACTACCACGAACAGGGCCGCAACCTGCCCGGCATCTACGCGCTGGGGGCTTGAGATGGCCGACATCGACCTGGCGATCATCGGTGGCACCGGCGTTTACCGGCTCGCGGCGCTGGAGGGCGCCGAGGCGGTGCAGGGCGACACGCCCTACGGCGCGCCTTCTGGCCCGGTGCGCGTGGGCCGCCTGGCCGGTCGGCGCGTGGCCTTCCTGGCGCGGCACGGCGAGGGCCATTCGCTGCCGCCGCACCGGGTGAACTACCGCGCCAATCTCTGGCAGCTCAAGGCGCTTGGCGCCCGGCGTGTGCTGGCCATCAACACCGTGGGCGGCATCACCGATCGCTTCGGCCCGCGCGTGCTGGCCTTGCCCGACCAGTTGATTGATTACACGTGGGGCCGCACGTCCAGCTTCTGGGACGGCGAGGGCGGCGAGGTGCTGCACGTGGATTTCGGCGACCCCTACACGCCGTCGCTGCGCAAGGCGGTGCGCGAAGCGGCGGCACGTTCGGGCACGGCGCTGGTGGACGGCGGCTGCTACGGCGCCACCCAGGGCCCGCGCCTGGAGACCCGTGCCGAGATCGCCCGCATGCGCCGCGACGGCTGCGACCTGGTGGGCATGACCGGCATGCCCGAAGCCGGCCTGGCGCGCGAACTCGGCCTGGACTACGCCTGCCTGGCCGTGGTGGCCAACTGGGCCGCCGGCTGCGGCGACGATGCCGAAATCACGCTGGCTGAAGTGCTGGCCAACGTCGAAGCCGCCAGCGCCGGTTTGCCCGGCCTGCTGGATGCCCTTCTGGGCTGATCGAGAACCCACGTACCAGGTACATTTTCATTGTCGTTGAGACTGCGTCTCAACGACAATGAAAATGTACCTGGTACGACATCCTGGCGGGGCGGCGTTTCCTTGAAGATCGCGATCGTGGGCTATGGCACCGGTGGCCAGGCAGCAGCGCTGGCGCTGTCGCGCGACGGACATTCGGTCGAAGTGTTCGAACAGGCCGAAGCGCTGCGGCCGGTGGGCGCGGGTTTCCTGCTGCAGCCCACCGGGCTGGCGGTGCTGTGGGAATTGGGCCTGCTCGACAAGGCGCTGGCGCAGGGCCGCCGCATCCATCGCCTGCACGGCGAAAACGCATCGGGCCGGCGCGTGATGGACATGCGCTACGAGCGCCTGGACGCGCGGCTGTTCGGGCTGGGCATGCAGCGCGCTTCCCTGTTCGAGATCCTGCGCGATGCCTGGGGCGATCACGCGGGCGTGCATACGGGCACCCGGATCGTCGCCATCGAGGACGAGGGAAGGTGGCTGCGCGACGCATCCGATGCCCGGCACGGCCCGTTCGACCTGGTGGTGGCGGCCGATGGCGCGGCGTCGCGCCTGCGCGCAGCCGTGGGTACGCCGCGCCTGGACCAGCCTTACCCGTGGGGGGCGCTGTGGTGCCTGTTGCCCGAAGGCGCCTGGCCCTGGCCGGGCGAACTGCGCCAGCGCTACCGGCAGGCGCGGCAGATGGCGGGGTTCCTGCCGGTGGGTGGGCGGCCGGGCGATCCGACGCCGCGCCTGAGTTTTTTCTGGAGCCTGCCGGTGGCCGAACTCGAGCGCTGGGACGCGCAGGGCGTGCCGGCATGGCGCGCCGGCGTCAGCCGGCTGTGGCCGGAGTGCGCGCCGTGGCTCGAGGGCGTCACCGAGGCGGGGCAGCTGGCGCGCGCGGTGTATCGCGACGCCACTCCCGCCGCCTGGTCACGCGGGCGCGTGGCGCTGCTGGGTGATGCGGCGCACGCGATGAGCCCGCAGCTGGGGCAGGGCGTCAACATGGCGCTGATGGACGCGCTGGCCCTGCGCGACGCGCTGCGCGCCCACCGCGATCTGCCGCAGGCCCTGGCCGACTACGGGCAGGGACGTCGCCGCCACGTGGCGGTGTACCAGTTCTGGAGCCGCTGGCTGACGCCGCTGTTCCAGTCCGACCACGACGCGGTGGCCGCGGTGCGCGACCTCAGCTTCCTGCCGCTCGGGCAACTGCCCGGCGGTCGCGGCCAGATGCTGCGGGTGCTGACCGGCACGCAGCGCGGCTGGTTCGGGCGCCTGGCGCTGGCGCCCGGCTTCCTGCGCGCCATCGCCGGCTGAGAGCCGGGAATTCGTACCAGGTACATTTTCATGCTCGATGAGACAGCGTCTCATCGAGCATGAAAATGTACCTGGTACGAAAGGGGTCAGTGGTTGAACTGGAGGCGGGCGAGTTCGGCGTAGAGGCCGCCTTGCGCCAGCAGTTCGGCGTGCGTGCCCTGGGCGACGATGCGGCCCTTGTCCATCACCACGATGCGGTCGGCCTGCAGCACGGTGGCCAGGCGGTGTGCGATCACCAGCGTGGTGCGGCCCTGCATCAGCCGCTCCAGCGCCTGCTGCACCGCGCGTTCGCTCTGCGCATCCAGGGCGCTGGTGGCTTCGTCCAGCAGCAGCACCGGCGCGTCCTTGAGCAGCGCACGGGCGATGGCCAGCCGCTGCTGCTGGCCGCCTGAAAGCCGCGCGCCGCGCTCGCCCAGTTCGCTGTCGTAGCCCTGGGGCAGGTCCATCAGGAACTCGTGCGCTTCGGCGCTGCGCGCCGCCGCCTCGATTTGCGCTTCGTCGGCCTCCAGGCGGCCATAGCGGATGTTCTCGCGCGCCGTGGTGCCGAATATCACCGGGTCCTGCGGCACCAGCGCCACCTGCCGGCGAAGCGCCCCGGGCTCGATCGCGCGCAGGTCCGCGCCGTCCAGCGTGATGCGACCCGCGTCCGGGTCGTGGAAGCGCAGCAGCAGCTGGAACACGGTGCTCTTGCCGGCGCCCGAAGGGCCCACCAGGGCCACCGTCTCACCGGGCTGCACGGTCAGGCTGAAGTCCTCCAGCGCCGCCGTGTCGGGCCGGGTGGGGTAGTGGAAGCCCACGCCCTGCAGCACGATGCGGCCCTGCAGAGGCGTCGGCAGCGGCGTGGGCCGCGAAGGCGTGGCCAGCACGGACCGCTCCTGCAGCAGTTCGTTGATGCGCGTCATGCCGCCGGCCGCGCGCTGCACTTCCGACCACACCTCGGTCAGCGCACCCACCGAACCCGCGCCCAGCATGGCGTAAAGCAGGAACTGCCCCAGCGTGCCGGCGCTCAGGTCGCCCGACACCACACCCTTCGCGCCCAGCCACAGCACTGCCGTGATCGAACCGAACACCAGCACCACCACGATGGCCGTCAGCATCGCCTGCAGCCGGATGCGCCGGCGCGCCGTGCCCAGGGCCACGGTGACGGCGGTGCCGAAGCGTTCGCGTTCGTAATCTTCGCGGGCGTAGCTTTGCACGGTGTGCATGGCGCCCAGGGTTTCGCCCGCGCGGGCGTTGGCGTCGGCCACGCGGTCCTGGCTGTCCTTGGCCACGCCGCGCACACGGCGGCCGGACAGCACCATCGGCAGCACCACCAGCGGGATGCCCAGCAGCGCATACAGCGCCAGGCGCGGGCTGGTCACCGCCAGCATCACCGCGCTGCCCACCACGGTGATGCCGCTGCGCAGCGCCACCGACATGCTCGACCCCACCACGCTGCGCAGCAGTTCGGTGTCGGCCGACAGGCGCGACAGCAGCTCGCCCGTTCGCGTGCGCTCGAAGAAGGCCTGGTCGAGCGACAGCAGATGGCCGTAAAGCGTGCGCCGCAGGTCGGCAATGACGCGTTCGCCCAGCAGCGACACGAAGTAGAACCGCGCGGCCGTCGCCATCGCCAGCACCACGGCCACCGCCATCAACAGCGCGAACCACTGGTCCACCGAGCCGCCGGCGCTGAAGCCCTCGTCAATCATGTACTTCACCGCCACCGGCAGGGTCAGCGTGGCGCCGGACGACAGCGCCAGCGCCGCCAGCCAGCCGGCCAGCAGCGGGCGGTGCGGCTGCAGGAAGGGCAGCAGTCCGCGCAGGGAATTGACCGGCGGTCTGGCGGCGGCGGTGTCGTCGCTCATGCGGAAGGGGTCTCGAGGAGGTGCAGGCGTGCGGCGCCCCGGCTCAGGTCTCGCAGCCGGTCGCACAGTGCTGGATAACTGGAGGCGGGCAGGCGCAAACGCAAGTGCAGGCCGTGTTCGTCGAAGTGTTCGTGCAGCTTCTGCGCACCGGTGGCCTCCAGCAGGCCATGCACCGCGCCCGACAGCGCGAAATCGCAGTCCAGGACGGCCTCGCGCCAGTCCACGAGTTCGCGGCGCGGCGCCGTGCGCAGGCATTCGGCCGCGGCGCCGCCGTAGGCGCGCACCAGGCCACCGACGCCCAGGTTGGTGCCGCCGTACCAGCGCGTCACCACCACGGCCACGTGGTCCATGCCCTGGCCTTCGATGGCGGCCAGGATGGGTCGGCCGGCGCTGCCGCCGGGCTCGCCGTCGTCGCTGGAACGGTACTCGGCGCCGATGCGGTAGGCCCAGCAGTTGTGGGTGGCGTTCGGGTCGGACGCCTGCTGCAGCCAGGCCATCGCCGCGGCCGGTGTGTCCACCGGGCAGGCGCGCGCGAGGAAGCGGCTCTTGCGTGCCTCCAGCGCGAACTGCGCCGGGCCGGCCAGTGTGGCCAGCGCCATCAGCGCAGGCGGGCCAGGTCGCTGGGAAGCGGCGCGTCGGGGTATGCCTGGACGAACAGCCGCAGGCTGGCGCGCGCGCCGGCGCTGTCGCCCTGGCGGCGCCGCTCGCGGATGCGATCCAGCCAAGCGTCCGGCGCCAGGCCGGCATCGTCGGCCACCGGCGGCAGCGCGGCGCCGGCCGCATCGGCTGTGGCGTCGGCCATCGGTGCAGCGGCTTCGGCAAGGGGTGCAGCGGTGGCGGCCGTCGCGGGGGGCGCTGCCGGTGCCGGTGCGACAAAGCCGGCCTGCGGCAGCGCCTGGCTGGCGCCCGCGGCATTGGCCGCCGACGCCTTCCGCGCCGAGTTCGAAGCCGGCGCCTGGGCCTGGGCCTCGGCCTGCGCCTGCGCACGCCGCGCATAAGCTTCCTGGTGGACGCGGCGCGCCTGGTCGGTGGCCTCGCTGCGCACGCGCGATTCGCGCTGCACTTCGGCGCGCTCCGCGGCCGCACTTTCCATGGCTTCGACCCGTTCGGCGACGTCCGCCGGCGGGGCGACCACGGCGGGCGCCGGTGCAGGGAATGCCTCGGCCTCCATCGCGGGCGCGGCCGGGGCCGGCGGCGCGGGCGGCGGAGGCGGCGGGGGCATTGGGGTCGGCGGACGCAGCGTCGGCGGTTCGGACGGGGGCGGCGGTGCCGCGGCCTGGTCGGGCTCCACCAGGTCCACGCTCAGCCGTTCGCGCGCCTGGGGCTGGGGTTTGACGGTTTGCGATGCGGGGGCCGGGGCTGCCTCGGAATGCAGCGGCGGGCGCAGCTGCACGCCGATGCCCACCGCCAGCACGGCCGCCGCGGCCGTGCCGATGGCCCAGGTGGGCAGCCAGCGCAGCCCTGCGGCCGGCTTGCGCCGCCCCGGTGCGACGGCGTCGGTGGCCGCGCGCAGGATGGCGTCGTCCACGCTGGCGGGCGGTTCGCCGGCGGGCAGGGCGCGCAGCACCCGTGCCAGGGCGACTTCGTCGTCCTGGAGCGGGTGTTTGCGCGGGTCCTGCGGCTGGGTCACGGCAATGGCTTCACGGTTGGCTGATGTTGGCGGCGGTTTCGCGGGGGGTGCCGAGCGCACGCGCCTGCGACACCAGCTGCAGGAACTCGCTGCGGTAGCCCCAAGTGTCCTCGCCGCGGGCGCCGCGCGCCAGCGCTTCCACCTGGTCCCAGGTGAAGCCGGCAGTGTTTTCACCGCCGCGCAGCAGGTCCGCATAGGCCACCACGGCGGCGGCGAAGCGCAGGCTTTCACCGGCCTGTGCGCGGATGTCGCGGCGCGTCACCGGCTGCTCCATCAGCACGCTGCGGTCGCTGCCGGGGAGCTTGTAGCGCAGCTTCAAATGGGCCAGTTCACCGCCCGCGCCGGGCATCGGCCGGGTGGCCGCGTAGCGCAGCGGGTCGGACGCTTCGCCGCCCGAGCCGACCAGGCTGATCTCGTAGATCGCCGTCACGTCGTGCCCGGCGCCGATGTCGCCCGCGTCCACCTGGTCGTTGTTGAAGTCCTCGCGCGCCAGCAGGCGGTTTTCGTAGCCCACCAGGCGGTATTCGGCCACGGTGGCCGGGTTGAACTCGACCTGGATCTTCACGTCGCTGGCGATGGTCAGCAGGGTGGAGGACATTTCCTCCACCAGGACCTTGCGGCCTTCCATCAGGTTGTCGATGTAGGCGTGGTTGCCGTCGCCCAGGTCGGCCAGCGTCTCGGCCATGGCCTCGTTGTAGTTGCCCTGGCCAAAGCCCAGCGTGGTGAGCGCAATGCCGGCCTCGCGGCCGTGCACGACCTTGGTTTCCAGCGCGCGCTGGTCGTACACGCCCACGTTGAAATCGCCGTCGGTGGCCATCACCACGCGGTTCACGCCGCCTTCGATGTAGGCTTGCTTCGCCATGGCATAGGCCAGGTCGATGCCTTCGCCGCCGTTGGTGGAGCCGCCGGCCTCCAGCCGGTCCAGCGCCGCCAGGATGTCGTCGTGGCGGTCGCCCGCGGTGGGCGGCAGCACCAGGCCGGCGCTGCCGGCGTACACGACGATGCTGACCCGGTCCTGCGCGCGCAGGCGCGGCACCATCTGGCGGAAACTTTCCTTGAGCAGGGGCAGCTTGTCGGCGTCGGCCATCGAGCCGGACGTGTCGATCAGGAACACCAGGTTGGACGCAGGTATTTCGCTGCGGTCCACGTCGTAGCCCTGGATGCCCACCTGCAGCAGCAGGCGCTTGCCGTTCCAGGGCGCCGGCGCCAGCGCCGTGGTGACCTGGAAGGGCTGGCTGCGACTGGCCGGGCCGGGGTGGCCGTAGTCGAAGTAGTTGACCATCTCCTCCACCCGCACCGCGTCCCTGGGCGGCAACTGGCCCTGGGCCAGCATGCGGCGCACGTTGCTGTAGCTGCCGGTGTCGACGTCGATGGAGAACGTGGACACCGGCTGCTCGCTGGTGCGCACCACGCCGTTGTCTTCGAAGGCGGCGTAGTTCTCGGTGTTGGGTTCGGGCGACGGCTGCACCAGGGCGGACGACGGCAGCGGCGCGTACGCCACCGAGGCGGGCGCCGGCGGTGCGGGGGGCGGCGGTGGCATGCGCATTTCGACCACGGCCGGCAAGGCCTGCTGGCGCTGGGCGTTGGCGCGGAGTGCGTCGAGTTTGCTGGCGTGGGCCGCGGCCGCGTCGGCCTCGCGTGCGACTGCGCCGCCGTCGGCCTTCGCGCCGGCGGAGGGTTCCTGCGGGCGGGTCACTTCCGCCTGGCGGGTGCAGCCGGCGGCGATGGCGAGGGCGAGGCAGCTGATCATCAGGGTGCGCATGGGGTGGCTCCGGTTGGGATGGGCCCCACCTTCAACGCGCCAGCCCTGCAAACGGGGTTGGGCCGTCATGGCCGCAGCCTCGCGCGCAGCTTGTCCATGGCGTAGCGCAGCCGCGATTTGACGGTTTCGCGCCCCGCGCCGGTGATCTCGCCGATTTCCTCCAGGCTAAGCTCCTGTTCCAGGCGCAGCAGCACCACTTCGCGCTGGTCGTCGGGCAGTTCTTCCAGCGCCCGCTGCAGGCGGCGGCGCTCCTCGAAGGCCGACAGCGTGCGTTCGGGCGTCTCGGGGTCCGGCACGCGCTCGGCCAGTTCGGCGGCGTCGTCGGGCGCGGCGGGGCGGTGCTGCCGGGCGCGCCAGTGGTCGGTCACCCGGTTGTGGGCGATCTGGTACAGCCAGGTGGCGAACTTCGCCTCGGGCCGGTAGCGGTCGCGGGCGCTGATCACGCGCTGCCAGGTGTCCTGGAAGAACTCCTCGGCCAGGCCGGGGTCGCGCAGCTGGCGCTGCAGGTGCCGGAACAGCGGGCCCCGGTGGCGGGAATAAAGCGTCTGGAACGCGGTGACGTCGCCGGCCGCGTAGGCCAGCATCAGTTCCTCGTCCGTGGGCTCGGCCTGCATGCAGGAAGCCTACGGGCTTTCGCGATGGCGGTGAAGCCGCGACCGGCCGCCCCAGGCCGGGGCCGGAGGTGTAAATTGCCGCGATGCCCTTGCGCCCCCTTCGAATGCCGGCCCAATCCAGCTCGCGGCCCCTTCGTTCGGGCGCGTGGCTGCGTCCCGGACGGCACCTGGTGGCGGGCCTGCTGGTGCTGGCCATGGGCCTGTACTTCAGCTTCAACGCCGGCCACCTCGAACAGCGGCGCGAGTTCAGCGAGCGCCAGCGCGAAGTGCAGGGCGAACTGGCGAATTTCCGCGCGCGCTTCGAGCGCGACATCTATGCCAGCGAAGCCCTGGTGCGCGGGCTGGCCGTGCAGGTGGTGCTGCACGAAGGGCTGTCGAGCCAGGAGTTCCAGGCCATCGCCGAGGAGCTTTTGCGCGGGCAGTCGCACATCCTCAGCCTGTCGCTTGCGCCCGGCTTCGTGGTCAGCGACATCTACCCCGCGCGCGGCAACGAGGCCGTGATCGGCCTGCGCCTGCTTGACCAGCCCGGCCAGAAGGACGCCGTGCTGCGCGCCATCTCCGAAGACGGGCCGGTGCTGGCGGGCCCCTTCACGCCCGTGCAGGGGGGGCAACGCGCTGGCGGTGCGCATTCCGCTGTGGGTGGACGTCGAAGGCGTGCCGCGGCTGTGGGGCACGGTGAGCATCGCCCTGGACCACGAGCTGATGCTGGAGCGGGCCGGCCTGAGGCGGCTGGAAAGAACGACGAGGTTCGACATCGTCGGCAGGGACGCCACCGGGCCTGGCGGCGGCGTCATCCGCGGCCCGCGCATCCCGGCCTCGGACCGGCCGGTGAAGATGCCCGTGTTCCTGCCGGGCGGCAGCTGGCTGATGTCCGCCGTGCCGGCCGAAGGATGGACCAGCCACGCCTGGTGGCAGTCGCCGGCCTTCATGTTCCGCGCCCTGCTGAGCCTGCTCGCGGCGCTGGCCACCGCGCGCATCCTGCACGATCGCTCGCGCATCCGCCTGCTGGCGGGCATTGACGTGCTGACCAACCTTCCCAACCGCCGCTGGGCGCTCCAGCAGCTCGGGCGCTTGATTTCCCGCGGACGCCGGGGCAGCGGCCGATTCGCGCTGATGTCGTTCGACCTGGACGGCTTCAAGCCGGTGAACGACACCTACGGCCACGCCGCCGGCGACAGGCTGCTGGAAACCATCGGCCAGCGCCTGACCGGCGCCGTGCGGCCCGGCGACCTGGTGGCCCGCATGGGCGGCGACGAATTCCTGGTGTTGCTGCCCGTTGACGACCGCGCCGACGAGGACTGGCTGCGGGCCGCGGCCCGCCGCGTGCAGGCCGAGATCAGCCGGCCGGTGGCGATCGATGGCCATTGGGTGGTGGTGGGCGCCAGCATCGGCGTGGCGCGATTCCCCGAGGATGGCGACGAGGCCGAGACGTTGCTGCGCAAGGCCGACGAAGCCATGTACCGGGCCAAGAACGGCGACAGCCACGGCATTGCGTTCGCGGCGCCGGCGCTGATGGCCCAGGCCGTGGGCTAGCGCGCGGCGTCAGGCCTCGCTGTCGTCCACCCGCAGCCTGAGCGTGCCGTCCGCCAGCCGCGCGCGCAGCCGTTCGCCCGGGGCGGCATCGGCCGGACCGCGAACGACGCCCGCATCGGATTCGCGCTGGAGGATGGCGTAGCCGCGAGCGAGCGTGGCCAGCGGGCTGACGCCCGACAGCGCGCGCGCCAGCCCCTGCAGCTGCAGGCGCTGGTTGGCCAGCGTGCGCGGCGGCGCTGCGTGCAGGCGCTGCCCGAGCCACTGCAGGCGGTGCCGGTGCTCCTGCAGGCGGCGGCGCGGGTGGGCCTGGTCGAGCCGTCGCAGCAGCCTGGCCATGCGCTCGGCGCCGCTGGCCACCGGCTGGGACAGGGCCTGGTCCAGGCGATGGCGCAGTGCGGCCAGGCGGCCGCGGCCGCGTTCGAGCCGCAGCTGCGGGCGCAGCGCCTGCAGCTTGAGGAAGGCCTGGTCGGCGCGCTGGGCGCGGGCGGTGTTCATGCGCAGCAGCAGCGCCTGCAGCTGCCGGTGGCGCTGGTGGATGCGGGCCGCCAGTTCACCGCGCTCGGGCACCAGCAGTTCGGCGGCGGCCGAGGGCGTGGGCGCGCGCAGGTCGGCGGCGAAGTCGGTGAGGCTGGAGTCGATCTCATGGCCGACGGCCGACACCACGGGCACCGGCGAGGCGGCCACCGCGCGCGCCAGCGCCTCGTCGTTGAAGGCCCAGAGGTCTTCCAGCGAGCCGCCGCCGCGGGTGAGCAGCAGCACGTCGTAGCGGCCGCTGGCGGCGGCGCGGCGCAGCATGTCCAGTATTTGCGCCGCCGCGCCGTCACCCTGGACGGGCACCGGCAGCACGTCCACCGGCAGCAGGGGGAAGCGGCGGCCCAGCACGCTCAGCACGTCGCGCACCGCGGCGCCGCGCGGCGACGTGATCACGCCCAGCCGCCGCGGGAACGCGGGCAGCGGCCGCTTGCGGGCCGCGTCGAACAGACCCTCGGCGGCCAGCCGGGCCTTGAGCTGTTCGAACGCCCGGCGCAGCGCGCCTTCGCCCGCTTCCTCCATGTGGTCCAGGACCAGCTGGTAGTCGCCGCGCGCTTCGTACAGCGTCAGCCGGCCGCGGGCCAGCACCTGCAGCCCGTCGCGCGGCAGGAAGCGCAGGGCCTGAGCCTTGGGCTTGAACAGGGCGCAGCGCACCTGCGCGCGCTCGTCCTTGAGGGTGAAGTAGGCGTGCCCGGACGCGGGCCGCGAGAAGTTGCTGATCTCGCCCTCGACCCAGACCTGGGCGAAGCTGCCCTCCAGCAGGTCGCGCGCCAGCGCATTGAGCTGGGACGGGCGCAACACCTGGCGTTCACGGGCGAGCTGGGACATGGCGGGTGCCGGGGACGGCCTGACAGGATAGCGCGCCGCGTTTGCCGATGGGGGTGGGGGACGGCGCCGTCCCGGTCTAAACTGTGGCGGCCACGAGGACGAACGATGAGCGAAAGCTACAAGCGGCTGGGCGAAGACCTGCCGAACCGGACCGACGGCGGCGGCGTCTTCGTCGCCGACGCACGCAAGGTGAAGGCCTGGGTCGCAGCGCTTCCGCGCGCCAATGCGCAGGCCAGCGAACAGGAGCTGTCCCGCGCGCTGGAAAGCCTGGTCGGCCAGCGGCTGTCGGGCACCCAGCGCTTGTCGGCACTGGAAGAAATCCGCTCCGCCGTGGTTGAGTCGGTGAACCTGCTCGAGCGCCAGTTCTCCAGCAACCCCCTGCCGCTGCCCGCCGACAAGGCGCGTGCCGCCGCACTCGCCGAGACCTTCCACCTCATGCTGGGCCACGGCTACCGCCGGGCCGCGCACGACATCTGCGCGCCGGCCGGCGCCATTCCGTTCCTGAAGGCCAACAGCGTGCTGCAGGCGCTGGAACGCGCCGCGTGGCACTACTCGCGCGCACTGGCGCTGGCGTGGCGCGTCTATCGCCCCACCGGGCCCGGTGCGTGGCGGGGCCTGCACCGCGTGCACCGGTTCGCGGCCCAGCTCAAGCTCGACCGCAAACGGGTGGAGGACGCCTCCGCCGGCGCCGCCCAGGACGTCAACACGATCTATGTGCAGACCCTGCTGCTGGCGGCGGTCAATCCCTATGCCTTCGGCCAGTCCGAGCAGGACGCGCTGTGGCCGATCACGCGCGGCTATTCGGCGCGCTGCGGCCTGAGCGAACAAGCGCCGGACAGCCTGGCCCCGGTGGTGCCCGAGGACGCCGACCGCGGTCCTGGCCCGGGCGCCGGCGAGGAATCGCACTCGCTGTGGCTGGACCTGCGCGCCTTCGCCGACGACGTCGAACGGGCGCTGGGCCGGGTGCGCGACGGCCAGGCCGAGCTCAGCCCCGGCCCGGGTGCCGGCGTGCGGGTGGGCAACGACCTGCTGATCCGCCTGCGCCGTGCCTTCGGGCAGATTGCGGCGCGCGGCCTGGTGCGCCTGCCGGCGGGGCACCGGCTCGATACCGTGCTGGGTTTGAGCGGCCTGCACTACTTCCTGGCCGGGCAGCGCGATTTCGACACGTTCATGAGGCAGTCCGCGCAGGGCACCGTGCACGTGATCGCCGGCGCGGCCTGGACCCAGGGCGCCGCCGGCATGACCCGCGTGCCGCGCTTCACCGGCAAGGTGCTCGACCAGAGCCTGGGCGGCTACCGCATGGCCTGGGAAAGCGCCGAACAGGCGCGCGCCCGCGTCGGCGAGCTGGTGGGCCTGAACTTCGGCGACGAGGGTGACGAGCAGGAGTGGATGGTCGGCGTGATGCGCTGGCTGCGCTACGAGGACGACGGCAGCCTGTCGGCGGGCGTGGAGCTGCTTTCGCGCCGCGCCAGCGCGGTCGCCCTGCGCGTGGTGAGCGCCGACGGCGGCAGCCGCCAGGTCAGCCGCGCCGTCGAGATTTTCCCGATTGACGGCACCCGCGGCCGCTGCTTCGTCTCCAACGCCAGCATCGGATCGGGCAGCCGGGTGGAGGTGATCCACGACACGGCCAGCCAGTTCCCGGAAATGTCCGCGCGCGGTCCGGACCTGCTGCCCGAGGTGGAGGTGTTGCTCAACGCGGGCGACTACGTGCTGATCGGCGAGCGCCAGGGCGATTCCACGGAGGCCGCCGCATGAGCGACGCCACGGCAAGCCCCCGGCGCGCCACCCGCGCGGTGGCGGTGGACAAGGTGGTGATTGGTGGCGGTGCGCCGGTGGTGGTGCAGTCCATGACCAACACCGACACCGCCGACATCGCCGCCACCGTCCGGCAGGTGGCCGAACTCTGGCGCGCCGGCTCCGAGCTGGTGCGCATCACGGTGAACAACCCCGAATCCGCCGCCGCGGTGCCGCGCATCCGCGAGAAGCTCGACATGATGTCGGTGCCGGTGCCGCTGGTGGGCGACTTCCACTACAACGGCCACCAGCTGCTGGCCGACGAGCCCGCCTGCGCCGAGGCGCTGGCCAAGTACCGCATCAACCCGGGCAACGTGGGCTTTGGCAAGAAGAAGGACAGCCAGTTCGGCGCCATCGTCGAAACCGCCGCCCGCTACGGCAAGCCGGTGCGCATCGGGGTTAACTGGGGTTCGCTGGACCAGTCGCTGGCCGCGCGCCTGATGGACGAGAACGCCGCCCGCGCCCAGCCCTGGGACGCGGCGCGGGTGCTGCGCGAGGCGCTGGTGGTGTCGGCGCTGGAATCGGCGGAAAAAGCCGTGGAAATCGGCCTGCCGCGCGACCGCATCATCCTCTCGGCCAAGGTCAGCGGCGTGCAGGAACTCATTGCCGTGTACCGCGACCTGGCCACGCGCTCGGACTTCCCGCTGCACCTGGGCCTGACCGAGGCCGGCATGGGCAGCAAGGGCATGGTGGCGTCCAGCGCCGCGCTGGCGGTGCTGATGCAGGAAGGCATCGGCGACACCATCCGCATCTCGCTCACGCCCGAGCCCGGCGCGGCGCGCACGCTGGAAGTGGTGGTGGCCCAGGAGCTGCTGCAGACCATGGGCCTGCGCGCCTTCACCCCGCTGGTCACCGCCTGCCCGGGCTGCGGCCGCACCACCTCGGAGTTCTTCCAGGTGCTGGCCCAGCGCGTGCAGGAACACGTGCGCGGCCAGATGCCGGTGTGGAAGCTCAAGTACCCCGGCGTCGAGAACCTGTCGCTGGCCGTGATGGGCTGCGTGGTGAACGGCCCCGGCGAATCGCGCCATGCCGACATCGGCATTTCGCTGCCGGGCACCGGCGAGGCGCCGTCGGCGCCGGTGTTCATTGACGGCCAGAAGGCGATGACGCTGCGCGGCGAGAACATCGCCGACGACTTCGTCGCCGTGATTGACGACTACGTGGCGCGGCGCTACGCCGGGCCGGCACGCTAGGCGCGGCCGGCGGGCGCCGCCCGGGCGCGACTGGGGCGCCGTGCAGGGCGCCCCGCCGGGGGGGGGGCGCAGCCGCGTGAGCGGCGGGTGATGGACGAAAGGGGGGTGACGGTTCCAGAATCGGGTCTTCACAACCCGCCAAGGACCACCATGCGCCAGACTGCCCGTTACCTCGTCGCCTCGATGCTGCTGCTTGGCGTCGCGCTCCCCTCCGTCGCCCTCGCCGATGCCTCGGTCAAGACCCGCCTCGACGCCCGCGGCATCAACTACGAAGTCGACGGCGACGGCGACTACAAGGTCACCTACTCGTACAAGTCCGAGGGCCGCACGCAGCTGGTGTTCGTTTCCGGCGGCACCGAATCGGTGGGTGGCTTCAAGGTGCGCGAAGTGTTCGCACCGGCCGCCAAGGACGGCATCAACGGCGCCAAGGCCATCGAGCTGATGGGCGAGAGCCGCAGCAACAAGATCGGCAGCTGGGAGCTGCAGGGCGACGTGCTGTACTTCGTGATCAAGCTGCCCGATTCGGTCGACGCCGCCCAGCTGGAGTCGGCGATGGACATCGCCGCGCAGACCGCCGACAACATGGAAATCGAGCTGTCCGGCGACGAAGACGCGCTGTAAGCCGGGTCCGTTCGCCCCGCCGGTGCGGCCAGCGGCCGCATCAGCGGGGTGACGGCGTCTCGGGGTTTATCTCGGGGTCGGTCACGGCCTGCCGCGCCAGACGCGCCTCGCGCCGCGCGATGTACACGTTGGAACCGAAGATGATGGCCGCGCCCAGCACCGTCCAGCGGTCCAGCGCCTCGCCGAACAGGAAATAGCCGAACACCGCCACCACCAGGATCTGCAGGAAGCTGATGGGTGTGAGCATGGACGCATCGCCCAGCTTCAGGGCGCGGGTCCAGAACATGTGCGCGGTGGTGCCCAGCAGTCCCGCCAGCACGATCCACAGCCAGGTGATGCCCACCGGCGTCTCCCACACGAACAGCGCCGGCACCAGCGACATCGGCACCCACAGCATGGTGGTGTACAGCACGATCGCGTCGGGATGTTCGGTGCGCGAAAGGAACTTGATGCTGATCGCCACGCTGGCGCTGGCCACCGCCGCCATCAGCGCCACCAGGCTGCCCGCGGTGAACGCGTCGCTGCCCGGCCGCACGATCAGCACCACGCCCAGGAAGCCCACCAGCACCGCGGTCCAGCGCCGGGCGCGGACGATCTCGCCCAGCACCAGCACCGCGCCGATGGTGACGAACAGCGGCGTGGAGTAGGACAGGGCGATCGCCTGCGCCAGCGGCAGGTTCACGATGGCCCAGAACCCGGCCAGCATGGACACGATGCCGATCAGGCAGCGCAGCAGGTACAGCGGCAGCTTGCTGGTCCGGAACAGCGACGGCCCGTGCCGGAACAGCATCGGCAGGATGAACACGAAGCCGAAGAAATTGCGGAAGAAGGCGATTTCGAACGGATGCAGCTGGCTGGACGCCAGCCGGATGCACACCGCCATGCAGCCGAAGATGACCGTGCTGGCCACCATCAGGCCCACCGCGCGCTTGACGTCGGCAGCCCGCGACGCGGGCGTGCTGGCGTTCAAGCGTGGGCGTCGTCGAAGCGCGCGCCGATGATGCGCGGCTCGGGTTCCAGGGCGACGCCGAAGCGGTCGTGCACGGAGGCGGCGATGCGGCGCGCCAGCGACAGCAGCTGCCCGCCGGTGGCGCGGCCGTGGTTCACCAGCACCAGCGCGTGCTGCTCGGCCACGCCGGCATCGCCTTCACGGAAGCCTTTCCAGCCGCAGGCCTCGATCAGCCAGGCGGCCGACAGTTTGCGCTGGCCCTCCGGTCCGGGGAACACCGGCAGGGTGGGGTGGTCGGCCTTCAGCGCGTCGGCCAGCGAGGCCGCCACCACGGGGTTCTTGAAGAAGCTGCCGGCGTTGCCCAGCACGGCCGGGTTGGGCAGCTTGCGGGTGCGGATGCGGCTGATGGCCTCGGCCACGTGCACGGCCCGCGGCGCGTCTACGCGCATGGCCGCCAGTTCTTCCCGCACGCCGGCGTAGTCGAGGCGAAGTTCGCGCTGGCGGGGCAGGCGCAGCTCCACCGCGGTGACCACCCAGCGGTCGGCCTCGCGCTTGAACAGGCTGTCGCGGTAGCCCAGCGCGCAGTCCTCGCGCGCCAGTCGCTTCACCTGGCCGGTGTCGCGCTGGAAGGCTTCCACGGTTTCGATGAACTCGCCCACCTCGACGCCGTAGGCGCCGATGTTCTGGATCGGCGACGCGCCCACCGTGCCCGGGATCAGGGCCATGTTCTCCAGCCCCAGGAGGCCGCGCGCCAGCGTCCAGGACACCAGGTCGTTCCAGTTCATGCCGGCTTCGGCGCGCACCAGGGCGGTGTCGCCGTCGTCCTGCGCCACGCGCACGCCGGCCATGGTCAGGCAGATGGCCACGCCGGGGAAATCGGCGGCGAACAGCAGGTTGCTGCCTTCGCCCAGCACCAGCACCGGGCCGTCGCGCAGCGAGGCGAACTCGAACAGCTCGGCCAGCGCATCGGCACGGGAAACGTCGGCCATCATGGCCGCGCGCGCCGGCACCCGGAAGGTGTTGCGGCCGGCGAGGGACACGTCCTCCGCCAGCTGGTAGCCGCTCATGCCGGGCCGCCCTCGCGGCGGCGGCGGATGGCGTCCACGCACTCGGCCACCAGGTCGGGGCCGCGGTAGATCAGGCCCGTGTAGAACTGCACCAGCTGCGCGCCGGCGGTGATCTTGCCGGCCGCGTCGGCGCCGCTCAGGATGCCGCCCACGCCGACGATCGGGATGTTCACGTCGAGCCTGGCGCGCAGGCGCCGCAGCACGGCCGTGGACTTGCCGTACAGCGGTGCGCCCGACAGGCCGCCGGCTTCGCGCGCCAGCGGGTGGTGCTCCACCGGCAGCCGGTCGGTGGTGGTGTTGGTGGCCACCACGCCGTCCACCTGCAGGTCGCTGAGTACGCGCGCGCAGGCGTCAATGTCGTCGTCGGACAGGTCCGGCGCGATCTTCACCAGCATCGGCACGCGCTTGCCGTGCTGCGCGCCCAGCTTTTCCTGCGCCTCGCGCAGCGTGCCCACCAGCTGGCGCAGCTGCTGTTCTTCCTGCAGCTCGCGCAGGCCCGCGGTGTTGGGCGAGGAAATGTTCACCGTGATGTAGTCGGCCAGCGGGTAGACGCGCTCGAGGCAGAACAGGTAGTCGTCCACCGCGTTCTCGTTCGGGGTGTCCTTGTTCTTGCCGATGTTGATGCCCAGCAGGCCCCGCTGGCGGCGGGCCTTGCCGACGTTGCGCACCAGCGCGTCCACGCCTTCGTTGTTGAAGCCCAGGCGGTTGATGACCGCGCTGTGCTCGGGCAGGCGGAACATGCGCGGCTTGGGGTTGCCTTCCTGCGGGCGCGGCGTGGTGGTGCCCACTTCCACGAAGCCGAAGCCCAGCGCCAGCAGCGCGTCCACGTGGGCGCCGTTCTTGTCCAGCCCGGCGGCGCAGCCCACCGGGTTGGGGAAGCTCAGCCCGAAGGCCTTGGTGACCAGTGGCTTGGGTCGGCGCCCCAGCAGCGGGTTGAGCCCGGTGCGGTAGGCCAGTTCGAGCGAACGCAGGCCCAGGCCGTGCGCGTGCTCGGCGTCGAGGTGGAACAGGAACGGTCGCGCGAGGGAGTACATCCGGTCAGGTGCTCACAGCTGGCCGCTCATGCCGAGCGCCCCGAGCAGCACCGCCAGGCCCCCGAAGAACAGCACCACCGCCAGCACCGACAGCACGGTGATCACCACCAGCGACCAGCCCAGCACCAGCCCGGCGATCGCCATGCCGTCGCCGTCGAGCGCGCCGGCGTTGCGGCGGATTTCAGCGCGGGCCATGTGGCCGCAGATGATGGCGCCCAGGCTGCCCAGCAGGGGCAGCAGGGTCCAGCCCAGCAGGCCCAGCACCAGGCTGACGATGGCCATGGCGCTGGTCTGGCGGGCGACCGGTGCGGGAGCAGGCGCCGGGGGCGGCGCCTGGACGGGAGGGGCAGGCGGCAGGGTGGGTTCGGACATCGCGATTCCTCAGAGGTCGAACTTGATGCCCTGGGCCAGCGGCAGCGCGTTGGAATAGTTGATGGTGTTGGTCTGGCGCCGCATGTAGACCTTCCACGCGTCGGAGCCCGACTCGCGGCCACCGCCGGTTTCCTTCTCGCCGCCGAACGCGCCGCCGATCTCGGCGCCCGAGGTGCCGATGTTGACGTTGGCGATGCCGCAGTCCGAACCGGCCGACGACAGGAACTGCTCGGCCGCGCGCAGGTCGGTGGTGAAGATGGACGACGACAGGCCCTGCGGCACGGCGTTCTGCAGCTCGATGGCCTGGTCCAGCGTCTGGTACTTCATGACGTACAGGATGGGCGCGAAGGTTTCGGTCTGCACCACTTCGGCGCTGTTCTGCAGGCCGGTGACGATGGTGGGCAGCACGAAGTTGCCCGGGCGGTCGATGCGGGCGCCGCCGGTCTCGATGGTGCCGCCGGCGGCCCTGGCCTTGGCCACGGCGTCCAGGTAGGCGTCCACGGCGTCGGAGCTGTTGAGCGGGCCCATGAGGTTGGCCGGGTCGGTCGGGTCGCCGATCTTCTTCTCCACCTGCTTGTAAGCCGCCACCAGCTTGGCCAGCACGTCGGCGTAGATGGACTCGTGCACGAACAGGCGGCGCGTGGTGGTGCAGCGCTGGCCAGCGGTGCCGACCGCGCCGAAGGCGATGGCCGGGATGGCCAGCTTCAGGTCGGCGGACGGATCAACAATGATCGCGTTGTTGCCGCCCAGCTCCAGCAGCGAGCGGCCCATGCGGCGCGCCACGCGCTCGCCGACCATGCGGCCGACCTTGGTGGAGCCGGTGAAGCTGATCAGCGGGATGCGCTTGTCGTCCACGAAGGTGGAGGCCAGTTCGGTGCCGCCGTCGTTGAACAGGAAGAAGATGTCGGGGAAGCCGCCCGCGCGCAGCGCCTCGTTGCAGATCTTCATGGACGCGATGGCCGACAGCGGGGTCTTGGGCGAGGGCTTCCAGATGCAGATGTCGCCGCAGACGCCGGCCAGGAACGAGTTCCAGGCCCACACCGCCACGGGGAAGTTGAAGGCGCTGATGATGCCGACGATGCCCAGCGGCTGGTACTGCTCGTACATGCGGTGGCCGGGGCGCTCGCTGTGCATGGTCAGGCCGTAGAGCTGGCGCGACAGGCCGACGGCGAACTCGCCGATGTCGATCATTTCCTGCACTTCGCCGTCGCCCTCGGGCTTGGACTTGCCCATTTCCAGCGCCACCAGCGAACCCAGCGCGTCCTTGTGCGTGCGCAGCGCATCGGCGCACAGGCGGATGGCTTCACCGCGCTTGGGCGCCGGGGTGGTGCGCCAGACCTTGAAGGCGGCCTGGGCGCGCTCGAGGATCAGGTCGTAGTCGGCCTGGGACGAGGCGTAGACGCGGCCCAGCACTTCGCCGCTGCTCGGGTTCACGGGCTCGATGACGCCGGCGTCGCGGGTCTGGGACCACTCGCCATGGCCGAGGTAGGTGCCCGATTCGTTGCCGGACAGGCCGAGGGCGGTGAGGACGGGATGGGTCATTGCGGGCTCCAAAAGGTACGGCAGGCCGATAGCGGCCAGGAAATGGCGGCCCCGATACGATTCGAACGTACGACCTTCCCCTTAGGAGGGGGACGCTCTATCCAGCTGAGCTACGGGGCCAGGCCCGGGAATTATCGCAGAAACACCGGCCCGGGTTCCGTGCCCCGGCGCAGCGCCGTGGCCAGGGCCGCCTCGTCCGCGGGCAGTGGCTCGGCCTGGCTGGGCCGGGCCAGCATGGCAGCGAGCGCAGCGGGCAGCGCCACGTCCGTGCCCAGCAGCGGCTCCACCACCTCGGGAAACTTCGCGGGATGGGCCGTGGCCACGATGCAGGCGTCCCCGGCGAGCCCCTGCGCGCGCAGCCGCTCCAGCAGGACGGCGGCCGTGGCGGTGTGCGGGCAGAGGGTTTCGCCCAGGCGCCGGTGGGCATCGCGCACGCCGCCCCGGATTTCGGCATCCGCCACCGAACCGGCCAGCACGGCGCGGCGCCGCTCCGCGGGGTCGGGGTACAGCCAGGCGAGCCGTTCGTAGTTGCTGGGCGCGCCCACGTCCATCGCATTGGCCAGCGTGGCCACGCTGGCGCGCGGCCGGTAGTCGCCGCCCGCGAAGAAGGCAGGCAGAACGTCGTTGGCATTGCTGGCCAGGGCGATGTCGGCGATCGGCAGGCCCATGCGCCGGGCCATCAGGCAGGCCAGGCCGTTGCCCAGGTTGCCCGTGGGCACCACGAACGACAGCGGCCGGCCGGTGGCGCGCCAGTGCGCCAGGCTGGCGTGCGCGTAGTAGGCCATCTGCGGCAGCAGGCGCCCGAGGCTGATGCTGTTGGCCGAACTCAGCGGCACCTGCGCGCGCAGCGCGGTGTCGCCCAGGGCGGCCTTCGCCAGGCGCTGGCAGTCGTCGAAGCTGCCCTGCACGCGCAGCGCCAGCACGTTGTCGCCAAAGCAGCCCAGCTGGTGCGCCTGCCGCGGCGACACGCGGCCGTCGGGGTACAGGATGACCACCCGGAATCCGGGCCGGCGATGGAACGCCGCCGCCACCGCGGCGCCGGTGTCGCCCGAGGTGGCCACCAGGATGGTGAGCGCCTGGCCGGGTTCGGACTGCGCGGCCAGGCAGGCGGCCAGGAAGCGCGCGCCGTAGTCCTTGAAGGCGGCGGTGGGGCCGTGGAAAAGCTCGAGCACGTAGTCGCCGGCTGCGCCGAACGCGCGCAGCGGCGGCGCCACCGCGAAGGCCTCGCGGCAGATCGCCGGCAGCTGCGCGGCCAGCGGGTCGCCGTGGAAGAAGGGCTGCAGCAGGCGCGCCGCCACCGCAGGCAGGTCGTCGAGGCCGTCGAAGTCGGCCGGCGAAAACGCCGGCAGGGTCTCGGGCACATACAGCCCGCCATCCGGCGCCAGGCCGGCCGCGAGCGCCTGGCCGAGCGATGCCGGCGGCGCCAGTGCGCGCGTGCTCGGGAATTTCACGCCAGCACCTCGGCCCGCGGCCCGGCCACCGGTGACACGTGCGGGTCGCTGCCCAGTCCGGCGGCCGCGAAGGCCGCCACCATCGCCGCCGCGGCCGATGCCGCCGCGTCGCGCCCCTCGAACCACGCGAACACGCTGGGCCCGGCGCCGGAAATGCTGGCGCCCATTGCGCCCGCGTCCAGGGCCGCCTGCCTGACCGCGGCGAAGCCCGGAATCAGCGGCGCGCGGCGTGGTTCGACCAGGTGGTCGCGCAGCCCGGCGCGCACCAGCGCCGCATCGCCGCGCTCGCAGCCCAGCAGCACCTGCGCCAGCGCCGCGCTTTGCACCACGAACTCATGCAGTGCGAACGGTGCCGACAGCGCCGCGCGCGCCACCCGCGTCTCCAGCGCGAAGTGCGGCCGCACCACCGCGCAGTGCCAGTGCGCGGGCACCGCCACCGGCACCAGCCGCTCCGCCGTTGCCAGCACCAGTCCGCCCACCAGCATCGGCCCCACGTTGTCACCGTGCAGCCCGCCGCTGGCCACGGCTTCGCCGGCCATCGCGAACGGGTATAGCGCTTCGCGCGACAGCGGCGCGTCCAGCAGCGCGTTCGCGGCCACCAGCGCGGCCACGCAGGACGCCGCCGACCCGCCCAGCCCCGAGCCCAGCGCGATGCCCTTGTCGAGTTCGATCTCGAAGCCGTGCGCCAGCGCCAGCGCCTCGCGCAGCGCGATCAGCGCCGCGCCGGCGGTGTTGTCGGCGGCGCGCATCGGCAGGCCCGGCACGCCGCCGCGGATGGCCGCCATGCGCACCACCGGTTCGGCGATGCGCCGCACCGTGGCCACGTCGCCCGGGCCGGCCACGGTGTGCCCCAGGATGTCGAAGCCCACCGCCACGTTGCCCACCGAGGCCGGCGAGAAGGCCTGCGCGCTGGCGGGCGGGCTCACAGGCGCGCTCCCAGCGCCGACGCCAGCCGCAGCAGGTCGGAGAAAACGCCGGCCGCCGTCACTTCGGGCCCGGCGCCCGGGCCCTGCACGATCAGCGGATTGTCGCGGTAGCGCCGGGTGGTGAATTGCACGATGTTGTCCGTCAGTCGAAGGTGGGCGAAGGCGTGGTCGCGCGGCAGTTCCGCCACGGCCACGCGGGCGCTGCCATCGTGCCCGAGACGGGCCACGTAGCGAAGCACCTGGCCGCGTGCGGTGGCGTCGGCCAGGCGCCTGGCCATGGGTGCGTCCAAGTCTTGCAGCGAGGCCATGAAGCCTTCGCGGGAGGCGGCGCGAAGGCTCTCGGGCACCAACCCTTCCACGTGCACGTCGTCGAGCGACAGCGCGATGCCGGCTTCGCGCGCCAGGATCACCAGCTTGCGCGCCACGTCCATGCCCGACAGGTCATCGCGCGGGTCGGGTTCGGTGTAGCCCAGTGCGTGCGCTTCGCGCACCAGGGCCGAGAACGGCTGCGTGCCGTCGAAGCGGTTGAACAGCCAGGCCAGCGTGCCCGACAGGATGCCCTCCACCGCGACCAGTTCGTCGCCCGTGTCGAGCAGGTCGCGCAGGGTCTGGATCACCGGCAGGCCGGCGCCCACGGTGGCCTCGTAGCGAAGGCGGGCACCGCTGGCCTCGCTGGCCGCGTGGATGGCCTGGCGCCGCGGCAGCGGGCCGGCGACGGCGTGCTTGTTGGGCGTGATCACGTGGATGCCGGCGGCCAGCCAGCCGGCGTAGCGGTCGGCCACCGCGTCGTTGGCGCTGCAGTCCACGATCACCGCGTGCGGCAGGTGTGCACCCAGCAGGTGCGGCGCCAGCGCCTCCAGGTCGCCATCCGCCGCATTGGAAAGATGGTCGCGCCATCCGCCGGGAGCGCCGTGTTCGCCCAGCCAAAGGCGCCGGCTGTCGGCCAGCCCGCGCAGGCGCAGGTCCAGGCCCGCGCCCTCGCGCAGGCGCGGCATCGCGGCTTCCACCTGGTCCAGCAGCGCCGCGCCGACCTTGCCCGGCCCGATCACGGCCAGCGCCACCGTCTGCGGCGACAGCCAGAAGCTGGCGTGCGCAGCGCGCAGTGCGCGGGTGGCGTCTTCGGCCGCCACGGCCACCGAGATGTTGCGTTCGGACGCGCCTTGGGCGATGGCGCGGATGTTCACCCGCGCACGCGCCAGCGCGCCGAACAGCCGCGCCGCCACGCCCGGCGTGCCGGCCATGCCGTCGCCCACCGCCGCCAGCACGCTGACGCCGTCGG
>Ga0075160_10000516_pt1 | contig 24412 bp, 18 predicted proteins | sample JI91814C2DNA_FD_70969 | JGI IMG/M metagenome (GOLD analysis project Ga0075160, IMG submission 70969) | Wastewater effluent complex algal communities from Wisconsin, to seasonally profile nutrient transformation and Carbon sequestration -... | ecosystem: Engineered > WWTP > Effluent > Algae... | reverse complement strand
AGCTAGGTAGTGACTCGATGGCAGCTTCGGCTGCGACCTTGGGAGCGTCGAACGTGGATTTCGCTGAAGAACAACTTGAACCTGCTCCTGGATATCATCAGGCGCTCGAGTTCCTTCTTGGCCGTGTCAATTTTGAAAAGACCGGTCATAAGCCCTACTCTGCGAACCATTACAAGCTCGGTCGCATGCAATCCTTGCTGGAATCGTTGGGCAATCCACAACATCGGCTACCAACGCTCCACATTGCCGGAACCAAAGGTAAGGGTTCTACGGCCACTTATCTGTTCGAAGTTCTGCGAGCTGCCGGATATCGAGTCGGACTCTTTACCTCTCCACATTTCCTGAAACTGGAAGAACGCTTCACGGTCGACGGAGAGTTCTGCCCGCCAGAATTGTTGGTTCAATTGGTAAATCGATTACGCGAGGCCGAAGAGCGGCTGGTTCAAGAAACGGGTGAGAACGCAACCTTTTTTGAACTCTCGACCGCGTTGGCTTGGCTTTATTTCGAAGCAGCTCGCGTGGATGCAGTGGTCCTTGAAGTTGGTTTGGGCGGCCGACTCGACAGCACCAACGTTTGTTCCCCTTTAATCACAATCATCACTTCGATCAGCTTGGATCATCAAGCTCAACTAGGTAACACGATCGGTCTGATTGCGGGAGAAAAAGCGGGCATTATCAAAGACGGTATCCCGGTGATTTGTGGCGCTCGTCATCCGGATGCAGTAGAGGTTATTGTGGCTCAAGCGAACGCATGTCAGGCTCCGCTGAGGCAAATCGGCATCGACTTTGAGGCCGTATGGCAAGGACCGCGTCAAATCGCTAATACTTCAGCCTCAGCCGTGCCCAGGTTGTGCGGTGAAGTGGCATATTCCGAAAAATCGCCCTCATATCGGTTCCCAAATGTGACACTTGGGATGCCCGGTCAGCATCAATGCGACAACGCAGCCATTGCGATCTCAGCTGGACGTTGGTTGGCTGAGAAAGGTTGGAAGATCGACGAGTCACACCTCCGTCTAGGTCTACGAACTGCCAACGCCCGCGGACGCTTTGAGCTCGTGGGTGTCCAACCTTATCGCATTATCGATACCGCCCATAATGAAGCTTCGATCCTCTCACTATCCAAAGCCATGGAGGAGTATTTTCCGGGTGTACGAAGGGTGGTGATCTTTGCTGCGAGCCGCGATAAGGACTTGCGTGTGATGCTGAAGGAGTTGGTTGTATCGGCCAACGTTTTGGTTCTTACACAGTATCGCGAAAACCCCAGGGCTGTGCCAATTGCCCAGCTTCAGGAGATTGTGGCCGAACTGGCTGCTTCAGAGGGGCCTGCTTTTGCTAAAAAAATGCGGGCGCACACGATAATTGCTAAAGATCCAGCCGAAGCGTATGAGATGGGTTTGCAGCTATGCGGACCAGACGATTTGTTGTGCGCGACCGGATCTTTCTTTCTCGCAGCTGAGCTCTTTCCCATAATCAGTTTGAGACGTTTTGAGCGGCTGACCGAAAACAATCGCAATACCGAAGGGGAACCTTAAGCTGATTTCAGCTTGCCCCCAATCCCCGGAAGTTCACGTCTCAATTCTCAGCTTTGACAAATTTTTTCTGATGCATTTCAGCTTGGACCTAAGGTGTCCTGGCATTCGCGATTATTACTGCAGGCAAGAAGGGAGTCGCTGAAACAAACGTTTCAGCCCAACTAATCCTTAAGCTCTGGCGTAGTAATCACAAAACACGAGATTGAATCTCACAGCCCTGCAAGGCTGCAGCCCCCTGAAATGCAAGGAAGTTCTCCATGGCCAAGTTTTACGTACAAAGTGGTACAGTTCGTGCAGTTATTGATGCTGAAAGCCAAGATCGGGCTGCCCTGTGGGTGGTTCATCGTGCGATGCAGCAGATCATGCCCATCTATGATGACAATGATCTTTCCGCTCAACAAAAATGCGATAACGCATTGGTTGAAGGCATGCTGGTACTCGATGCTCGTATCAAGTTGAGCGAAGTCGGCTTCGATCGACCTGATTGTTTGAGCTTAGATACTTTCGAGATCGTTGCCGAATGGCATCGCTTGATGGTAGCGCTCGAACGTTTGCAACGCATGTTGGATTCACAGTGATAGATTCGCAGTTTTAGATTCGCCGTGATGGCGAATGGATGCGGATGCGGGTCGCAAGAGGGAGCGACTACATGTGACCAGCCTGAGCGAGCAAGGTGAGAGCAGCCACGGTGAGAGCAACCAGTGTGTGCAAGTGGCTGAGGTGTGCAAGTGGCTGAGGGCCACGTTTTTCGGGGAAAGCTGTCGTTGCACCGCATGACGGTGCAACGAGCAGAGCTAATAATGATCTTCGCTAGCCTGCCTTGGGCAGGTTGGGCATCGCTAATTACCAGCGATCGCGACGGCCACCACCACTGTTGCGTGAGCTGCCTTCGTAGGAGCGACTGCCCCGTTCTTCTCGCGGCTTAGCTTCGTTGACCTGCAAGCTGCGGCCACCGTTGTCTTTGCCGTTCAAGCCATTGATGGCTGCATTGGCTTCTTGTTGGTTTGACATTTCAACAAAGCCAAAGCCTTTGCTGCGACCGGTGTCACGGTCCATGATGACCTGTGCACTGACCACATCACCGTATGCAGAAAACATCTGCTCAAGCTGTGGCGAGCCAACGCTGTAGGCCAAATTGCCGCAATAAAGTTTGCTACTCATATCCATTCTCCAATAACGGTTCTTATCACAAAATCAATCAACAAGCCAAAGAACCATCAAGGATCTTATTGAAAGGTGCTTGCTCTCAGTGGAGAGCTAAAATTGGATGACGCATGTAGCCAAGTTGTGCACTCAGCTGATGCGGCTCCAGTTATTTCTTATAGGGAGCTACGAAACCGTTGGTGTTTCAAGCGTTTTCGAGACAGCCGTAAAAGGGTGTTCTGTCTCAAGGTGGCGACGGACTTTCTTTTCGCGTTTGCGGGCTGCTTTGTCACGTTTTTGTGATTCGCGCTGCCGCTTGGCCATAGTGTCTCTGTCTTTTGCCATGGTTGTTCTTTCGAAGTGATTGCATTCAGAAAATGGCACTAGAAAAAACATGTCTTACAAGCACAGCACTTAAGGCTTGCTCGTTTTGACGTGCAATTTTCAGAATGAATTAGAAGGGCTTCGGAGAGGCGCCAAAACATCCGTAGGCGTCGCCAAGAGTCCAATGAAAGAGCTGCTTAAAATTCTTAACAATCCACCCGGATTGCATATCGCAGCGAATGAGGACTCGAAGCACAAAGAAAGAACATACCTGTTCTTAGCATAGAACTGAAAGAGCTCAGACGAAAGGATTATACCACGTTAATCTCAGTAAGGCCAGCGATATCCGAGATTTGGTTTCCGAAATTCGGCGATTGAAGACAAAAGGTCTATTACTGCTTGATATGCGTAGCCATGGGTGGTGGCTCTAAATGCCCCAGCGCTCCACGATCGACCATCCAAATGACTCGCTCGGCTCCATGGATCAATTGAGCTGGATACAAATCAGGATTCCGTGGCCCGTGCCATATTTGTTCCAATGCTCCTGTCTTGCTGCTGCCGGATACCAAGAAAACGACCGCGTGAGCATGGTTAATCAATGGCGCGGTAAATGTAATTCGCTGCGTGTTTAACTTGGGAACATGATTGGCGATCACATTACGAGTTTGTTCTTTCAAGCCGCTCGTGCCAGGAAATAGTGAGGCGGTGTGGGCATCGTCTCCCAATCCAAGAAAGATCAAGTCAAAGGCAGGTCGACCATTGACGCGTTTAGGGAGTGAAGCTTCGATAAGCTCTTCATACGCCGCGGCTGCGACGGCGGGTGCGTCCACATCGATGGGAACCGGGTGAAGTAACTGTCGTGAGAGTGCGGCTGGTTGGAATAAAGTGCGATCTGCCAAGCCGAAGTTGCTATCCGCATGTTCGATGGGGACATTGCGTTCGTCACTGACGTACCAATGAGCTCTCTCCCAAAGCGCCACATCTGCTTTGTTCTGTGTCATACGCTCGTATAACCGCTTGGGAGTAGAACCACCTGACAGCGCAATATGCGCGAGTTGGTCCGCTGCTTGATGGCGGAGCAACTCTTGCAGAAAGAGATAAGCCCAATCGGCCAATTGCGTTCCATCCTGAGCAATCCAGCATTCGAGTGCAGATTTTGGTGAGGAGGCAAAAGGTGATGTCATGGGGGCCGTTCTTGGGCAAGGGTGTACAAAGCACAGCAACATCGCCGTGCGCGGTCCCATTACGATAAGCGACTGGCGATTATCGGTCTACCGTGCTTCCGCCGCCGCGGAGATTCCCCAGTCTACGGCGTAATAGACTTTGCGCAGGTTGATTCGCCGTATTTGGTGAGTTCCCTTTACTAGAGCCTTTTGCATTATTCGCAGAGGTTGGCTTGGCCCCATCTTGAAGCGCCGAGTCAGCGGCTGAGTTGGTCGCATTTGGGGTAGCCTGAACTTCGCGCGAGCCGCTGGTGCTGGCGGTCAGTGGCACATAGCGACGCAGATATTCGCCCCAATAGCTTCTCCAAAGTCGATCAATTTCATCCAGGCGCACGGTGAGCTTGGGATCGCGGAATGGTTCGCTGGCAGCAAAAATCTCATTTCGAATTAGATTTCTTTCGTCAGGGTGTAGGTAAACATCGTAAGCCTTCACTTCGTCGACATAGATGGTGCCGCTCCCAATCAAATCGATTTCAACTCGCAGTTCATCGATCCCAGACGCAGGTAAGTCAGACACTAGCAGTACCAGTGGAGCTGTTTCCCAACGGTCCGAGATCGGGGCGTCCTCGACATCTTTGCCTAAATATCGTGAGCGTTCATAACGTGTTCCATCACTGTGACGTCCTTGCAGCATAAGGCGAACTTTAGGCTCGTCTGTTCCTGCTTCTTTGCGTATCCATAACTCCACTGCCATGCGGCCTGTCTTGGGAAGACGGAGTGGAGTGCTTTGTAACCACAAAGGTGCATTGCCACCACTGTTGTTTTCCAACCGCAAAGACGACGCTCCACGAAACGCATTATTGGATGGCGTGATCTGCGCGTTCGGTAAGGTTGACATGGTCCAGCCTTCGGGCTTTCCATCTTGCGTGAAGTTTTCGAAGCCGCCGTTCACCAAAGATTCCGAAGCCGCCAAGCGAGTTGTGTGCAAGCGTTTTACTCGTTCACTGAGATCCAGCAATTTGGCTTTTGCAATTTCGACCGCAGCATCTTCCGGCTGATGCGTCCAGTTGACTAACTCCAAGCCAGCGGCGTCGATACAAATGGTTTGCCACTCGAAGGGCTGCAAATCAACGGTCCATTTTTTGCTTGCCCAGGAATCGGGTATCGCCTCTCCAGACGCACTCACCCAATCGATCTGTTCAAGTCCGGGTGCTTTATTCCATTCGATGGAACAGCGTTCTGCCCAAGGTGCCGCATTGATCAATAAGATGTACGTCTTTTTTTCATATGTGGCAGTGCGGAACACTACCGAGTTCGATAACGGTTGCCCCATGCTGTAATCGGCGGTCTCTAATCGCACAGGCGGCAACTCGGTCCAGCGTTGGGCCGCATCACGCATCCACTGCTCCGTGCCATAATTGGGAGACCAACCACCGCTAGCCATCAGCCATGCATCATCGACCAACAGTCGTTGACACCATGTCGATATGACACTCGGTGCATGAGGGGCCACTTGATGAAACGTCCAAACTTTAGAGGTCGAGAGGTTAAGCGGCTGTTGTTTTTCAACCGCAGGCCAATTGCGACTTGTAGGAGGCAGCAATAATAACGCACCTCCGCGCGGATGAGAATGTTCGCTGGATGGAGTGATGGCTAGATCTCGAACACCATAACTCCAACGTTGCTGCGGTAACGAATGCAACGGAAACCGCACGTCGGCTTGTAGTAAGTCGATCTCAGGCACTTGGCTCAAGCCATTCAAGTCAAGGCCTCGGCTCAGGGCAATATAATCCGCGGGCATCCACAGTTCGGACCATTCGACAAAGTCGCTTTCCATCGGTGGTTGTTTGGCTAAGCCGGCGGTGGATACAACAAAACGCAAATCGGCTCGATCTCTGCGGAGATTCTGCGCCATTTGTTGAAGAGCTAGAGTAAGTTGGTTGGCCCGCCATTGCATGAATGAGTCACGCAAGCGACTTTGGACGACGGTAGTTAGTTCTTTGAGATCCGTTGGGAGCTGAGCGTTTAGGCTCTTGGCAAATGCCTGGACGCTGGTGGCATCGTAACCCCAGCGGTCACCCGCAAAACTGAGATGTCCGGTACCTCCCATTTCGATCACCACACCGCGAAAGCTAGGGTGCTTGCCGTAACGTGTGACGAGTTCTTGAAGTGATTTCGAAATCTGTTCCTGTACCACTTTGTGCAACGGGTTATAACGCGGCGCTTGAATGGCAGATGTGCTGGTGGGGCGAGACCACTTTCTACCTTGCAAGTCGATGAGCTCAACGGGATCGGTAGAGTTCACGTTTCGAATCAGTTGATTTCCCATCGCGCCATCGAAGTGAATTCCGAGCAGTACATGCAGGCCTTCACGATCCAGCATCTTGAGCAATAGCTCGACAACATCTTTCTGAACGGGATCTCGACCATCAGCAAAGAAGCGGCCTCGATCAAACTTGGGGTTCGGCAGCAATGTTTCGCTTGGGTAAAGCGAGCCACCCTCCCCTGCCACAAACAAAACCACGCCATTGTGTCCCGACCATTTGATGTACTCGATCAAATGTTTACAGGCTGAGTAATACGATTGCCAAGCATGTAGCCCTCGACCTGTGGCTTGGTCCAAAACTTCCGGGCCCCCAAAATACTCGGCAAGCAGTGGCTTGTCCAAATAGATCGCGGCCATTCTGGGAACTGAGCCTACGTTGGCTGCAGTGGAGTTAGGAGTTGCTGCGGTGGTTGAGGACGCATCGTCTATCGCTTCGCGATTCTCTTCGTCTGAAGAAAAGGGAACGAGGTTGGCATAAGATTCAAGTTCATTTGGCCCTGCGTAAAGTTCATAGCCAAGCAATTGCAGCGAATGTTCGCTATCAGGATTTGTGACTAACAGACTGGCTGAATTTGACTTGGGCCAGAAAATGATTTCCGTTTCGCCTTTACCATTGATCTGCCGCAAGTCATCGCTAGATAACTGAACGCCCGCATTGATGCCCAATGGTGATAAGACACCTTCACCGTTTGGTTCGAGGATCGTTAATCCTAATTGCATAGGTTGTGCACATGAGTAACGCAGGACTAAGCGATGAGGTTTACCGGCCGCCTGAATCTTCAAGGGTGTCAAGTACCAGTCGTTTGGTCCCATAACACTTTCGCCTCGTTCCACCGTTTGGTTATTGAGCGGACTACGAGCTGATTCGCGAGTTGAGTTATTCCACCAGCCACCACGGTTGCCCAAGTTGCGCCATGTAAGCCAGCGGCCTTTATCAGCCGAATTGGCCAGGTTGCCATCACGGTTCTTGTTTCCATTTTCTTGTACGGCATCCATCGCAGCCGGCTCCCAAGTTTCGATGGAAGTCCAAGGGACTTGAGGCACAGCGATAGGTGTTGTTTGTAAGACAACAAATTCCAGAGCGCGCGTAACGGCGGAGTCGGAAAGAAAACTGCTCAGCACCCGACGCACGTCCGCTCGAATCTCAATGCGATACACACCTTCTTCGCGCGGTGCGTAAAATGTGCCTGGCGATGTTTCGGCAAACGAACCAAATTTATCGGTTGTTACCGAAACAGTTTGGGTTTGCAAAACGGCCCCAGTCGTATTTTGAATTAGCGAAAAGGTAAGCCGCAACGCTTGATCGTTACCGAGTCCAAGATGATGCCCCGTACAAGAAATAGGGATCGCTTCATCAGGACTAAAGATCATCGAGGAACGCTGCAATATGGGGCGAATTTTGTCGGGCAGTGGACGCTCGATAACTACCGAACTCCCTGAATTGTCCAACGTGATCGAGCGGTTCTGTTGAAGGACTTCGGCTAAAGAAACATCCAGTATTTTGGGACCATTGGCAGGGTCAGTGCGATTGGAATCACTTAAGGCGATTCGAATTCTGGTCTTTTCTGAACCAACAACTTGGAACTCGGCCCCGCCATAGCGAGTAGGAGAACTTGGAAGAACATCGATGGTGCGGTTATCCTTCATGACCACCGTATGCGAGCTGTCCGCTTGCATGCTGATCGGCATCAGATTCGTGGCCTGACCATCTTGGATCGAAATGCTACCGATATACTCCCGGTTGTTAGGGCCACCCCATAACACACGGACTCGGATATCGAAGCCTTCAGCGCAGAACGCCAGCCGCGTAGGTGCACTCGACCCAAAAACGAGCCATAATACTAAGACAATGACCCATGACTGACTTCGATTAGAACCGTTCCCGACATTAATTCGTCTGCGATCAACTGTCGTTTGCGGTCCTCCGTGACCCAACTCCAAAGCAACATCCTCAAGAAGTACGAAATCCCTCTCGTGAATCGACCCCGCCCATGCTGGCAAAGCAATTCCTGCTCCCTCCTGAATACTATCTGGATTTCCCGTTTCATGACTACCTGAAATCGCTCCAAATCGACGTTTTCTCGCCGCATAATGCAGCGAATCGTCGCAGTTTCATTTGACAGCAAATGCTGGCTGGATGATGCTAGCATTAACGACTCCCAGAAGAAGTAATAGCGCTCGACACGCACAAGAATCGGATCGAATATGGCACTGATTGAATTACGTAACGTCAGCAAGGTGTATAAGCTAGGCGAAGTTGAAGTGACCGCCCTGCGAGATGCGACTGGCGACATTGATAAAGGTGAGTATGTCGCGTTGATCGGTCCCAGCGGTTCGGGAAAGTCCACCTTGATGAACACCTTGGGCTGTTTGGATCGACCTACATCGGGGAGTTACAAGTTAGACGGCCAGGAGATTGTGACGATGGGGGCCGCCGAACGAGCCCGTATTCGCAATCGCCAAATCGGCTTCGTTTTTCAAAACTTCAATCTCTTAGTACGAACTTCGGCTGTCGAAAATGTTGAGCTACCTTTGATGTACGGTCCGTATCAAAGCGCTCGAGCACGTCGCGATCGAGCCGTCGAACTCTTGAATCTAGTGGGCCTGGGTGATCGTCTCGATCATCATCCCGGCCAGCTCTCCGGCGGCCAGCAGCAACGCGTGGCCATCGCGCGGGCGTTAGCGACGAATCCGAATATCTTGATGGGTGACGAGCCGACCGGGAACTTGGACACACGCACCAGTCGTGAAGTTATTGAGCTCTTCAAAAAACTCAATGAAGAGCAAAAGCTCACCGTGATCTTAGTAACACACGATCAGAACATCGCTCGAAATGCGCGTCGCAATATTGTGCTTCGCGATGGAAGTGTTTTGTGCGATACGACGAATCATGAGGAAGCGGCGAGAGCGATAAGGAGGGAGGAAGTGGTTCAGTGATTCAGTTTTAAGTGGTTCAGTTTTCAGTGATTCAGTGGTTCAGTTTTTCACACTTCACACTTCAAACTTCTTGAGATACTTTTTTAGTTGTAGTTTTTTGAGGGTGCTGTCGCTCGACATGTAGCGGATGGTGCCGAAGATGGGGCGTTCGGGACCCCAGGGACGATCGTATCGACCGAGTACCCAAAAGATACCGCTGTAAGAGTTGGGGTCGCGGCCATCGAGCGCATATTTGTTATTGAGCTCTACCATAATGTCGAGCGCTTCTTCGGGTGAACGACTCCAGTGCAAAATCTTCTTGCCCCACAACATTCTCAGATAATTGTGAATGCGGCCTTCCTTCACCAATTGCCGTTGAGCTGCATTCCACACCGGATCATGCGTGCGCGCTTCTTCGAACTCTGACAGTGAGTAAACATAGTCGCGTTTATCGGAAGCATGTTTCTGCAAAGTCGCCCGCACCCAAGTAGGTAGCGAACGATACGAATCATAATGACGATCCAGAAAACATTGGTTAAAGCCGATTTCGCGCCAAGTTAGCAATTGGTCAAGAAACGCTTCGATCGACGGACTGACGTTCCAAAATCCGTTCACCTTTCCATTGGGCCTAGCTAGTTGTTCGACACGGAAATTCTCATGCTCCAAAACATCAAAAAACATTTCGTGAGCCGAGATGTGACCAAAGTGCAAATAGGGTGACAGAGCGCTGCTACCGTCGCTATCAGGATGGTTTCGATCTTCGTCATAGCGAATCGAACGCAGCGATAGAAAATTCTTCCAACGCCGCAAGGCTTCTTTTCTGCCGCCGACGATTTCCGTAGGAGCAACGGAATGATCGATGTCGAAATCACTCCAGTCGAACGGCTTGTTGTTGAAGACGATTTCAGCGATCGGCCATTTGCGAAGGATTTCCTTGGCAATCGGTTGGGGGGCGGGCAATTGAAAGTGAGACAGCACTTGAGTGAATGGCCGTTGTGCTAAGAGCGTATCGACTTGCTTTTGCATGAACCGTCGATACGAATGCGCAACGGTGAAAATTTTGTCCGGGATTCGCAGCGGCATCAGGCCATTGGAGTCGACAATTTCATATCGACAGCTCGCTCGGGCGGCAAACCACTTCGGTAGATGTTTGAGAAAGAAACAAGGATACTCGTCACCTATCACCACTGCGGCTTTGGTGGCAAGCGCTTCAATTAGTCCCGATCCTTCACCTCTCTTTTTTTCGAGGTACGGATAGTAAGTGACCTGCTCTTTTTGCAATGCAATTGCATTATCGCGCATACCGGCCACGACAAATTGATGCATGCGATCATTGGCCCAACGATATCCAACCCGCAATGGCTCAAGAATTATCAGCGGCTTCTTGAGTTCTTCACTCCACTGGGCTGCCCGTTGCAACGCATAATTCGAATCGGTACGACGATAGGCGGTCATCCAATACAACACATACTCGCCCGACATATTGGGCATGATGTCGTGTGGCGCCGTGATGCGGATTTCAGGAATATCGCGCGGAATGGATGTTTTGGGCATTGGCGAATGGAGTTGGTTGGTGCCGCTGAAGGATGAAACTTCGCGAAATCGATGGGGGAACCATATCGGACATTCACATCACTATAGAGGTGTGGCTAGAATAAACCCCAATGTTCTCCCCTTTCCTTCGCATTCTCCGATAGAAATCCGGCCACTATGTCCGCTAGGCGACGACGACGCAGAACCAATTGGCCGTATTCGCTTGTCCAAATTGCCCTGGCGATGTTTCCCATTATCTATGTCACTATCGATGTGGGGATGATCTACTTATATCGGCCACGCCAATATGGAGGGGCTGGTGAGTTCATTGGCTCACTTTTCGATGCGGTGGTGATTCTGTGGGGGTTTGCTGTCGGGGCCTGCCTGGGGAGTTTCTTGAACGTGGTGGCCTTGCGAACGCCCCGTCATGAAACCATCGGTGGCGGTTCTTATTGCCCTTATTGCTGTGTCCCCATTCGTTCGCGAGACAATATTCCCATTCTCGGGTGGTTGAGTTTGCGCGGTCGATGTCACGCTTGTCGTTTGCCGATTCCACCTCGGTACATGATCATCGAGATCATTGCTGGAGCATTGGTGTGCGCTTTGGTCTGGGTACAAGTTGTGTATGGAGGTTTCAATCTTCCTCTCGATGGCTACAACGCGCATAGTCCTGCCCGGCTGGTGATGCGGTGGGATTCTTTGTTGGTGGGACGCACGTTGTATTTTGCATTGACCTTGTTGTATTTGATGACAACCGCATTAGTGGTCGGCAATCGCTTGTTGCTTCCACCATCGATGGTTTATTCCGGATGGCTATTGGCTCTGGTCCCTGCTCTCAGTTATCCGAAGCTCCTGATTTACAATTGGAAATCGGAGTCGATGAAATCGCTCGAAGGGCAAGAACTTTATTTAGTAGGTTTGATGACCGTGATTACCGGCGTGATTGTGGGAGTGCTGATCGCGCGAACCACTTTGCTCACGCTCTATCCAAAAGCTGATCCAAAGCTATTGAGTTCCCATCCTGACACCAAGCAAGCCTATGACTGGATATGGCAATGGGCATGGATCGGGGCGGTGTTTGGGTGGCAAGGAGCGTTGGGAACGGCGCTGGTATGGTGTCTGTTGCTGGCGTTTCTCTATCCAATCATACGGCGTTGGGATTTTCCATTGACTCTTCCGCCAACGCTTTTGTTTGTTGCCGCCACACTGCATCTTGTGTTGTGGAGGCAGTTAGTCAAGGTCCCCTTCTGGCCCGGCAGTGCGTGGGGATTTTGGGGTGCGTTAACCGCACTTATCACGACGATGTTGATGGCCAAATTGCTAATCGATCGCGATTGGCAGACTGCAAAAGAAGATGAGGCTATAGCTCCGCAAAATTCTTTAGCAGTTGTAGGCCTTCCTTCTGACTCTTCTCAGGATGAAATTGAGTAGCGAAGAGATTGTCTTTGCGAATGGCTGCACAAAATGGGATGCCGTAATCGCTGGTCAGCCAAATGATCGATGGGTCTGATGGAACGACGTAATAGCTGTGCACAAAGTACATATACGGATCGGCAGATAATCCATGTAGCAATGGGACGTTCGCCTGATGTGAATGGACGCGATTCCAGCCGATATGGGGCACCTTAAATTCGTGTGGTAAGTTGAACCGCACGACATTTCCCTCTAACACGCCCAGTCCTTCATATTCTCCGTTTTCAAAACTCTTTTCGAAGAGCAACTGCAAGCCGAGGCAAATGCCCAGAAAAGGTTTCCCCGAGGCGATGCAGTCACGCAGCGGTTCCACCAATTGTCTTGAACGCAATTCGCGAATTGCATCGCAAAAAGCGCCAACACCTGGCAAGATCACTTTGTCTGCCGTACGGATTCGCTCGGGATCACTGGTGATTTCGGGATGAGCTCCCACATGTTCGAGAGCTTTCTCAACACTTCGAAGGTTGCCCATTTGATAATCGACAATGGCGATGCGAGGTTTGGCGGCAGACATAGCTAAATGGATGGTCTCGATAAACGGACAATAGATCGCAAGTAGTTTCAGGCTAAGACTCAATTACACTTGGTCAGGTTCAGGATGTGTCCAAGGTTGTCGATACGGGCGGCGAAGCAGTTGGTTGGCTGCGTTATCTCCTTCAATCTTGTGAGTTTCGGGATTAAACCGCAGAGAGCGCCCGAGTTGCATCGACATGTTGGCCAGGATACAGCTTGCCGTTGAGATGTGACCTTGTTCAATATCGGCAATAGGCTTGTTGCCACTGGCTATTGCACCGAGGAAATCGAGCATGTGTCCGCGAATCGCGGGGGCCACATGTTTCTCCAGATCTTTTTCGGTGTTGTCTTCGGGATACTTATCGAGTTCCATTACCACATCGCGATGAATGGATTCGCCTCCATGCAGCGGCTGGAAGTCGTAACTGTTGACGCTGGCCCGCAACGTACCCTTATCACCATAAATCGTTAAGCCCCATGGGTACTTAGGATCAGGCGAACTTCCGTAAGTGCGATGTTGCCAAACGACAGGGAGATCTCCGAAAGAGAATGTCGCTGTTTGAGTATCAGCGATGTTGGCTTTGCTCGCTTTGTCAACGAGAATGCCACCTTCGGATGAAACGGAATCTGGCCAACCTAAGTTGAGCATCCAGCGAACGCAATCGAGCATGTGGATGCACATGTCGCCCACGATTCCGTTCCCATATTCCATGAAGGCTCGCCACGAGCGTGGATGTACGAGCTTGTTGTAGGGACGCATCGGCGCAGGTCCGGTCCACATTTCATAATCGAAGCCTTCGGGCGGCGCTGTGTCGGGTGGGTTTTCGCGTGTGCGCATATGGTAGTAACAATAAACTTCGACCATACCCACTTTGCCAAGTTTGCCTTCATCGATGATTTGTTTTTTGGCTTCGATAAGATGAGGAGTACTGCGACGCTGCGTTCCGACTTGGACTACGCGATTATATTTGCGAGCAGCGGCGAGCATCGATTGGCTCTCGACAATATCTACGCTGGTCGGTTTTTGGACGTAAACGTGGGCGCCCGATTTCACCGCTTCGATCATCGGCAGGGCATGCCAATGATCCGGGGTAGCGACCAGTACAATGTCGAGATCTTTTTCGGCCAGCATTTTTCGGTAATCGCCGAAGAGTCGGGGCGTTTTGTGTGAGGATTGGCGTTCCGAAATTATCTTGCCCGCTTCTTCGAGCATCTTGCGATCGACATCGCATACGGAAACCACTTCGACTGGTGCCACTTGCAGAAGGCGAAGCAAATCGCATTTGCCATACCATCCCGCCCCGATAAGCCCAACACGTTGTGGAGCCAGGTCGGCAAATGCGGCTGCCTGTTTGGCTAATGGAGAGAGTGCCAGTGCGCTGAGGCCAGACTGTAAAAAGAATCGGCGATCCATAGGAGCAATCTCCACGACAACGGGATACGGGAAAGGAGACTAGATTGTAATCTCCTCCGCTCCAGATTGGCAGTGGGATGAGTCAGTCACGTATGGAGGGGGCGTTCCGGAAATCGACCTAAAGGGCCTCGATTTCCGGCCAAAAAGCAACTTTTGGCCGAAATCGAAACGGAATTAAGCGGATTCTGTGTAGCAAATTCGCTTATCGCTGGGGCTCAGCCTGACCAGCCGGTCCAATCTATGCGGCTGTATGCGTACAATTGTACGTGATGCGTGTCGTCTGCCGTGTCGAAGTTCAATGACTCGCTAGGAGCCTACCGGGCGCCGCCAGAGAAAACTGTCGACAACATAGTGATGTACACTGATGGCGGCCAAAAGAATGGTCGATGCCATTGTCCACCAATGGTTCAATGAAATCGTTATCTTTTGCTCCCAACCAAAACCGAGCACAAACATGACCAGCCAGAACAGCAAGAAGCCGACAAGGTTCGGGACCAGCTCCAACCAGCGGACACCTTTCGAGATGTAGTGTTTGCGTTCAAGAACCCAGATTAACGCTAAGTACTGAAGCGAGTGAAAAATGGTAACTGCAAAGAAACCGCGCTGGAAATGCGAAAGCACGGAGAATCCGTAATAATGCACACCCAGGAACATGGCGAAACAAATCAAGCCGGTTGGGCGATACTTCCAGCGATTGCGATAAAGTAGAACCGCTTCCAAAACAAGTTGTACATAAATCCCGCCGAACATCATGAGCATCAACCACCGCATGAGCATGTCGTCAAACTGGACGGGGATGATGTTGTACGACGCACCTTGCCAGGCTTCATAAAGCGTGTCCCAACGGCTGAGGATCAGATAGGGAAAGCAGAGATGATAGGACCACCAACGCAAGCGCCGAATCATGTCATCGAAATTAGCCTGACTCCCATAGAGGCAACCAATGCCATAGGTTTGGCGCAGATAGTGGTACGACTGCCAAACGTTAACCGCCGTAATGGTTTCGACGAAATAGGGAGTGAAGCTGATACCCCACAATCCCAGCACGATAGCCAAATAACTGGGAACTCCCAATAGCCAACTGACTTTGCCTTCTCGTGTCTTGCGATATTGACGCACATAGGTACTGTAGACGTGCGGCGCGCTGATCAGTGCGCTGACCCAAAAGTACCATTGTATTTTGCCAGCGCCGCGCAATTCGTTTTCACCCATCCACAAGATGAACGGGAGAAATAACACCAAGCCACCGCCGATGACGAAAAACCATTCAAAAGCAGTTGGCCAAGCCAATGTGCGTGTGGTGCTTTGGATTCGACCACTTTCTGCTTCGTGCAGAACGTGCTCAGCGCGGTCTATCGCGGTAGACATATCGGTATCACAGGCGGGGTGGGAGGTGGGTGTAGTACGCCAAAACTTACCACCACTTTGGGATAGGGCCTGATTCTGTAGCGATTAAGAAGAGTATTGGTATCAATGAGTGTCAGAAAGTGCGGACTGTAGCGATTGTGCGATTCGTTTAGCCCGTGTGCCGTAGGCTAGTTGGACTTCCGTTTGATTCGTCAAATCCAAAGTCCAAAACGCTTCCCATGGTAGTGCGATCGTGAATTTCGCGATTATTGAATCCATCATCTACTCTCTACTGTCCACTCTCTACTATCTCGCGCAGCGTTGGTCTCCACTGGCTTCACGCCAGTGGGACCGCGACTTGATGGCTACCCATTGATCACAGCGAGACATAATCGCGCGCACCGTTGGCCACAATCGGCACTAAAATTATTCTATGTTCGACAAGTACAACTGTACGTGTCATAGCGACTTTGGATGTTGGTTCAACTCATTGCGGCTCGGTCAGCCGGTGTCGAAAAGAAGTCAAACGCTCGCCGCCCAGATCGTTGCGCTGGTTTTTCGGTGGCGATGTTCGTAACTAGCCTAACCATAACTTGCGAAGAAACGGCTAAAGCCATTTCTTCGCCGCCCCTTGTAGGCGTTCAGATCCAATGCGGGCTCTTTCCTGTTTCGCGATTTTCGTGTTTTTCGCGGTTTATTTTTTCTCGGTCGATTGTTGCGGCATTAAAGGCTAGAGGGGTGAGGTACGAGACTTGAGGAGAGCAAGATGAGTCAAATCCGCCTTGACACGCATTGGTCCAACGCGCCTTAGCATCAAACGGAAGTACGCCTAGCCTACGGCACACGGGCTAAACGACCCAGCCGTCCAAAACCCTTCCAGGGGTAGGTCTAGAACCGAGCTTCGACGATGGAATAATCATCGTCAAGAATTTGTTTACCGCTCAATTCTCGCACATGCTTCAAAAGCAGTTCGCCGGGTGGAACGTCTTGTTGTTGCGCTTGCGATAAAAACTCGACGAATTCATCGAAACGCCATTCACCGCCATCTGCCTTATGGATTTCGTGCACACCATCGCTGTAAACATAAAGCCGTGCACCGGGTTGCACTACTGTTTCCAGCGTATCGAACATGGGCCAAGAAATCATACCCATCATCGGACCAGTTGACTCAAGCTGTTCGGGCTGTGTGCTACCGGGAGTTTGGTACAACAGAGCGGAAGGATGGCCACCACCGGCATACTTTAAGACCCGCGTTTGGCGATTGTAGACACCATACCAAATCGTAAAACATTTGCCCCCATGGTTATCCATCGGAAAGGCTTCATTCAGTCCGCCGATTACCTCACCTGGGACAAGAAAATTGGTGTTGGGCAACGACTTGGCTCGCATAACATTCATCACACTGATCGATAACAAAGCCGATCCTAGTCCATGCCCAGTCACATCGAGCACATAGATGCCGAGATGATCGTCGTCGAGCCAATGATAGCCGAATGAATCGCCCCCCAATTCAGCGCAAGGCAAGAAGTGCCATTCCAAGCGGACCGGCTCTTCTGTCGGCGCGGGGAGTAGGGATTGCACATATTTCGAGGCGGCGTCAATTTCGTCTGCCAAGTGTTTTTGGCTAGCCGCTAATTGCTGATACGCTTCATTGCGTTCCAGTAAATTGATATACCCTTTGGAGTGATAGCGAATACGGGCAATCAACTCCAACCGGTCGGGTAGCTTCACCAAATAATCGTTAGCGCCGCGCGCGAAAGCTTCCGCTTTGGTGACGGGCTCTTCTTTCGACGAAAGCACAATCAGAGGAACATCTTTGGTCCATGGTGCAGCCCGAAAAAATTTCACCAACATCAATCCGTCGACTTGAGGCATGACCAAATCTTGAAGGATCACGGTAGGCTCAAAAGACCTGGCTACTTCGAGAGCATCCAAAGGATTGTTGCAAAATTGAAACTCGATGTCGGTCTCAGGTTGCAACATAAGCCGAACCGAATGTCCAATTGTGGCTTGGTCATCGATCAACAAAACTTTAATGCCATGTTCGCTGACTCTGGTGGGCAACTTCATATTTGTCATGCTCTATCTCTCCCCACTTTAGGCTCGTACGTTTTGGATGGAGGATCGAATCGTTGAGCCGATAAGGTTTAAGGGCAGCACTTGGTGGGCGGCACCGATTTGTTTGGCGACTTGAGGCATACCATAAACGGTTGACGTGGCTTGATCCTGTGCGAGAGTGTGCCAACCGCATTGTCGAAGTTCTAGCAAGCCTTGTGCTCCATCGCTCCCCATGCCGGTCAATAAGGCTGCGACGCCGGGGCGTAATCCGCAGCTCGCGATACTCGAAAAGAAATGATTGATGTCTGGTGTATGGATAAGGTTTGTCGCCACGCGTGTGGTTTGCAAGCGACGATCGTGACCGACCACCAGTAGCGGCTCGCTGGGAAGTAAAAAGATTCCTGCTTGTTCGATTGAATCGTTGGCTTTAGCAATGCGAACCTGAGTTCCCACACGTTGTGATAGCCACTCCGAAAGCCCCGTCGCGAATTCATTGCCGATATGTTGAGCGAGCCATACGGACGTTTGGGGCAATGTTCCCATCTGTTGGAGAATAGTTAATAGAGCTTGCGGGCCACCCGTACTCGCACCCAGTAGAACATAATTAAGGTTCGGACCAGGAGAACTTGTGCGGGTGGTCGGAGAATTCGTGGTGGTTGAAGTAGATGTGCGTTCCGCCAACGAGCATTTGACGCGATTGATTTTGCTCAAGAGCTCTTTGCTTCCCTCAACGCTGCCATCGGGTTTGAGCATCGGCGTATTGACAGCGTCGTACGCTCCGAATCCCAAGGCATCATAGACAAGCGAGTAATTTCCAGAGACTGTTGCCGTAACAACAAGAATGGGGCACGGTGAATGCTGCATGATCTCTTTGGTCGCTTGGGCCCCATCCATACCTGGCATGATAAGGTCCATCAGAATGAGATCAGGTCGATCGGACTTGTACTTGCGAACCGCCTCCGCCCCATCGATGGCCGTCCAAGCAATAGTGTGTTGAGGATCGCTCGTAACAGCTCGACGCAATGTCTCAGTGGCTATCTTGAGATCATTCACAATCGCCACACGCATCACGGATCTCCGATCAAATCGTGTACGGCGTCGAGATAGCTGTCGTCTTGGAAACTGCTCTTGGTCAAATAATAGTTGGCACCCACCTGCATTCCTTTTTGCCGATCTTCATCGCGGCCTTTGTAGGAAACCACGATGATTGGTACCGATTCGGTCCGAAGTTCATTGCGAAGTACGCGAATCATTTCCAAGCCGTTCATTCGCGGCATGTCGATATCGCTAACAATCAATTCATAACGACCGATTCGTGCCATTTCAAGTCCATCCAGACCATCAACGGCGACATCGACCATATATCCGCGTTGAGAGAGCAATTGCCTTTGCAATTCGCGAACGGTTACCGAGTCATCGACCACCAAGATTTTCTTGCGAGTGTCGGTTACCAGGTTTCGGCTCAGGTGAACCGATCGCTGAAGTTTACCCTGTGCTAAGATTTGGTCGATGGAACGCAGCAGATCTTCCACATCGAGGATCAATACAGGATTTCCATTATCCAAGATTGCCGAAGCGCTGAGGTTTGGAATGCGCCCAAGTCGAGGATCTAACGGACGTACGACCAAGTCGAGCTCACCCTTGAAGGCATCAACCGTAATGCCAAACGATTTCTCTTCTCCCTTTACCAGTACCACGGGAATGTCCGTGGGTTGATCGGAATGGTTCGCATGAGGTTGAGATTGACTCGATGGTGTTGATAACTCGAGCAACTGTTGGGCTTTGACCAGACCAACGTTATTTCCATTGTCAACAAAAAACTGGCGTCCCTCTAGCGATTTGACTTCGCTAAACGGAAGTCGAAGTAGACGCTCCGTGCGATTGTGCGGAAACGCATACGGCTCGCCATTGATGGTCACCAATACGGCGCGCAGGACAGATAAGGTGATGGGGAGTTGCAGTGAGAACGTGGTCCCTTCACCGATCTTGGTTTGAACGCGGGCTGCCCCACCAACCGACTGCACTAAATGATGGACTATATCGAGCCCCACTCCGCGACCTGAGACTTCGGTCAGCTTGTCGGCCATCGAAAAGCCAGGCAAGAAGATAAAGTCAAGCAATTCGGCTTCGCTCAATTGCTCAGCCATCTCGGCGCTGGTGAGCCCTTTATCGACGATCTTGCGGCGAAGTCTCTCGGTGGATATCCCACGTCCATCATCGCTCACTCGCAAATAGAGCATTCCCGAATGATGATGTGCTTCCACTTTTAATTTGCCAACAGGTGACTTACCAGCTGCTATACGCTCTTCAGTCGATTCAAAGCCGTGGTCGATCGCATTGCGGAGCAAATGTTGCAATGGGGCTTCGAGTCGCTCCAAAATGTCGCGGTCAACAGGCGTTTGATCCCCATGAACTTCTATCTGAACTTGTTTGTCGAGGCGACGCGCCGTATCTCGAACGAGTCGCGGTAAACCTTTGGCCAAATCGCCGAAGGGACGCATCCGGCTGGCGATCACTTCGTCGTACAGACGGCTATTGAGATTGTCGCTTTGGCGTGCATGCTCTTCGAATTCGCCGATGCGATCGGCCAACATGCGCCGGCATTCTGCTAAATCGCGTTTTGCCTCTTGGAGTTGATTCCAAACGGTTGGATTGGCATCTCCTAAGTGTTGCTGCAAATCTTCAAGAGCCAAGGTAACTTGATCTTGGCGACGTTTCAAGGCTTGTAACGAATTCGCGAAAGGTTGTAACCAACGCGCTTCTACCAAGGATTCGCCCGCCAAGTTCATTAAGCGCGATAAACTCTTGGCACTAACACGTACCACCGAACTGCTGTCATCGTTAACTTTGAGCGGATCCGGCTTGGGGGCTTCGACCGCAATGACTGCAGCCGTTGTCATTGCTTTGTCGACGGCCGTTTCGGAGATAATCGGTTTGGATTCCACCTCTGGCAAAGATGAGGTAGGAACGGCTACTGCCGCTGGGGTTTCACCTTTCAAGACCGCATGCAGATGGGTTAAGATCTCCGCGCGTTTCAATTCATGTGCAATCTGCCAGGCGGCCGCGTCGTGGATCAACGAATCCGCTGCCCCCGCCAAATAATCGGAGGCGGAGAGAAGTACATCAATTGCCCGCTGATCCAGATGCAATTTTCCATGTTGAGCGCGAACCAAGACCTCTTCCGCTTGATGGGCAACATCGACGCAATAATCGAGTCCAACAACACGAGCGGCTCCCTTCAATGAGTGCGCGGCCCGCATCAAAGGTTCAATCGATTGTGACGTTGCCGACGATTGTTCTAGTGCGACCAAACCTTGGCTGAGATTGGAAGTATGTTCGCGAGCTTCTTCAAGGAACAGATTCAGTAGGCTTGGATCGATCGCACGATCGGGAACACTTGCGGATTGTGCCGCATGTTGCACGACGGGCAACGCAGCGTCTACAGCATGCGAGGGGGAATTTGTTTTATCAACAGTTGGCGGCGCGATCGAAGTGCTTGGCTTATCCGCTGCATTTATCTTCGATGAATCAATCTTCTCGCTATGCAACCCGCCAAAGCGAAGACGCCATTCTTCGCTGGGATTAAGGAGTTGAGGATCATCGCACTCAATAAATCCATTCAATGTTTGAATGGCCGCAACGACGTCAGATAAGAACTGAGTCCATTGCGATTCTGGAAGGGTCTCGAGTTGTTCGAGTAGGCGGTCGCAAAGCCGTTCAGCGAGCTCAACTTGCGCGAGTCGCGACGCACCAAGCATGTCTTTGCTGGCTGTCTGCGCGATGGCGACACCTTGGGCAAACCCCAGTGTATTTAGGGTGCGAAGAAGGCCTAATGCACCACGTATTTCCGAGCGGAAGAGTTGTAAGATGGGGTTGGGGGATGATGTATAACTCATCAGGTTAAGACCTTTGCCAACTGATGAGCTAACTTGTCTTCATCGATGATGCCAATCGATTTCCCGTCCAAAGAATAAACGCCGGAGAGAATGGACTGTGTATTGCGTTTTAGAGTGGTGGGAATGGGTTCTATCTTTTCCGTTTCGATTCGAATCACGGCATGGACCTCGTCGACCCAGAGTGCCCAAATGCCATTATGAAGTCGAACCACTAGAAATCGTCCTAAGGCAGAACTTTCTTCAGGTTTTTCTTCAGTGATCAGCCGCGTGATACGGGCAATTTTCTGTTCGCTTTCGGGATCGGTTGCATGCAGCAATCGATGCATGGCGATACACAAAGGGAGTTCGCCACGTATGTTGGCTAAGCCCAACAAAACTTGGTTGCTTCGATGGGGTATCGTGTGAATGGGACGGACGTTGGTGATCTCACTGATGGGTTGTACGCCCAGCACCAACCATTCATGACCCACACGCAACAAGATCATAGGTCGACCACAACTCAGACCTGGATCTTGCGGTTGCTCCAAGCGTTCGGTCCATTCGGTCAAGTAACCAGCGGGCGCTTGGTGGTCGAGTAATTTCCAACCAGCTTTTTGGTAAACGGGACAATCGCGACAATGAAGGTACTTGTTCAGTTGCTCACAAGACCGGTCGCCATAAATCCCAATCTCTTGCCAACATGGTAGCGATAGTTTTTCGGTTGCCGATTCCGTAGGGCTCATGTTTCTACTCTCCGCTTGAGCCAACGGCGTCGATATTGTTCGGCCAAACGACTGTCACCTCGCGAAGTTGCCGAAAGCCACAACCGCTGTAGAGCAGGTCCATGTTGAGGATCTAAATAAACCGCTTGTTCCCAAGCATATTGAGCTTCGTCAAGTTTGCCTTGGGCTTGTGCGATCACACCGCGCAAAAATTGGGCAGCGGCCGTAAAGCGTTCGTTGGGTGGTAAAGCCGCGAGGATCTTTTCCGCTTCTGAAAAACGCCCCGCATCGGCAGCTTGCTCGGCTCGGGTTAATTCGGCAGCCGGTTCACGCGTCGACACGGGATCTGCAATCGCAACGGAGGAGCTAGGCGCCGAAGTATGTAAATTCGAGCGCGAATTGGTGAGCGTAGATGGGGCGCGCGGTTTAGTTCGAACTGCGGGCGGATGAGGTTCCGATATCATCGCGGGAGTTACGCTTTTGCTAAATACTTGTAGCTCCAGAGGCGCTATGGCAGTCAGGCCCGCTTCGTGCGCAATAGGTGCCTCGACCGCGCTCACATAAATGCGGCCTTGAGGCGTTAGCCATTGCGCGAGTCGTTTGAGCAACTCGGCTCGTTTAGGTTGCGAGAGATAGATAAGTAAATTGCGACAGAAGATGCAGTCGTACGGGAGCAGAGGTGCCGGCATTTCCAAAAGATTGCCGACTTCCAAGCGAACCATGGATGCGATCGAGCTATCGACTTGCCATAGGTTGTGGCTGGAGTGAATCCCTGCCACCATGTGAGGTTGCTCCCAGCCTGTCTCGCGGAACGAGTTTTGGTTGTAAAGTCCCTGTCTAGCTCGTTGGATGGCAAGTTCACTTTGGTCTACGCCGTCGATCGTAACATCGCGATGGTTCAAACCGCGTTGCGACAGCAGAATGGCAAGTGAATAAGCTTCTTCACCCGTACTGCAGGGTGCAGATAGGATTCGCAGCGGCACACGCTCTTGATTGAGAGCGAGCTGTTGTCGCTTTGAAACCAAATGGTCTACTGCATGTTGCAATTGCGAGCTGCCACGGAAAAACCAAGTCTCGTGAACCGCGAGGGATTCCGCGAGTTTGGCAAGTTGTTTCGGATCCTGGCATATTATGGAAAGAACTCGATCTGGTTGCGACTTAAAGTCCATCGACAATGCCAGGGCTTGTGCCTGAACGGCATTGAGAAGCTCACGATCATGGATGGCTTCAGTCGCCCAACCATAATGGCGTTCGAGCAAAGTTCGTAATCGCTGAAAGTTCATGACTGTATCCCCTTCAGCATGGACTCGGCGATTTGATAATAGGTCTCGGCGAAGATCTCGCAGCAAGTTATGCGTCGAATCATCAGGGAATGTTGAGATTCTTGCGCGACACGAATTTCGTCGTCTGTGAGGGCTCGTACGCTGGGTACTTTTAAGGCGACCTTGATTCCATCATGAGGTCGCATCACCAAAATGCGTTGTCGCATCGATGAAGATACAGGTGGAATACCAAATCGTTCACACAAGTCCATGACGGGAACAATGTCGCCACGGTAGGAAATTACACCTAGCCACGGAGAGCGGCAACCTGCGATTGAGGATGGCGCGATGGCAGGCACAACCTCAAGCACGTCAGTGCCCGGGATAGCTAATGATTCCTGCATAAGCTCGGCCAAGATCCACAACACGTCGCTTCAACTCCCAACGAAAAACTGCTTCAGTGGTCGATGGATTAGGCTTGTCCGGCAACGGTAAAACGGACGACCGAATTGCGAAGTCGGTCGACCGATTCCCGCAAATTGGCAGCTGCCTGATTGAGGTCTCGCAATGAATTGCCCGTTTGTGTCGCACCGCCGGTGAGTGTGGCCATCGCTTCGTTGATCTGGCGAGCTCCCAGCGATTGTTGACGCATACCTTCATGAAGTGGCGGGAATTGCTCGCCCAACGTCTGAACCTCTTCGATGATCTGTCCCATTTGGGAATTAATCTCGGCGACTTTATTCACACCACCCCGCACTTCTTCATTGAAGCGATCCATTTCCATTACGCCCGCTGAAACCGCAGACTGCAT
>Ga0075160_10000512_pt1 | contig 24505 bp, 17 predicted proteins | sample JI91814C2DNA_FD_70969 | JGI IMG/M metagenome (GOLD analysis project Ga0075160, IMG submission 70969) | Wastewater effluent complex algal communities from Wisconsin, to seasonally profile nutrient transformation and Carbon sequestration -... | ecosystem: Engineered > WWTP > Effluent > Algae... | reverse complement strand
CAAGTGCTCACTACGCAGTCTGTCCGATTCCGGAGACTTGGCAAGCACTGGATCTGGTGTCGATTTCGCCACAGACCTTCATGCAGCGCCTTGCCAGCGGCCAACCGGTCTATACGGAAACCAATCTGCGCGAATATGTCAACGCTGATTTGGCGATGCTTGCTGCGCATCGCCCTCAGGTCGTGGTGGGCGACTTCAGGCTGTCGATGGCGGTCGCAGCTCGCTTGCTGGGTATTCCCTTCATGGCCATCGTGAATGCCCATTGGAGTCCATTCGTGACTCAGCGGACGATGAGTGCGCCAGACTTGCCCATTGCCAAATGGGTGGGTTTTTCGGTGCTCGATCGGGTGTTTCGATTGGTCTGGCCTCTTGCAAGTAAGGTGCACTGTCGCTCGATCAACCGTATTCGCTCCGAGCGAGGCATGGCGCCGTATCGGAGCTTGGCTGAGTATTATTGCGATGCCGACTGGGTCATGTATGCCGACCCTCCGAGTTTGGCCTCGGTTTCAGATTTGCCATCGAATCATCGGTTTATTGGGCCAGTGGTGTGGTCGCCGTCAATGGATTTGCCGGCCTGGTGGGGGGAGTTGTCTAGAGTTGCTGAGCCGATTGCATACATCAACTTGGGGTCAACTGGCAGCGTTGAGTTGCTGCCAGAAATCGTGAAGACCTGCATGGCTGAGGGCTATGTGTGTCTCGTCGCGAGCGCTGGTCGCATGTCAATCGAACGCCTGCCAGAGGGGGTGTATGCGGCTGAGTTTCTGCCCGGCACTGAGGCGGCGGCCTTGGCAGATGTGACTATCTGCAATGGCGGGGCCACGGCAACGCAGCAAGCCTTGGCAGTGGCTTGCCCAGTTGTAGGTATCTGTTCAAACCTGGATCAGGTGCTGACCATGGAGGCTGTGAAGCGCCGCGAGCTTGGGGTGGGATTCCGTGCAAGCGAGTTTTCGGAAGCTAAGCTGCGACACGAATTGGCTCAGGTTCGAGATTCACCTGGGATGTCTGCGCGTTTGGCGGCGCTGCAGGCTGAATGCAAAAAATGGAATGCCGCAGGAGAGTTTCGATCGATGCTTTTGCGGGCGATCAATGAGCGGGAACAGATTGTCCGGCGCTGACTTGTATATTGGAGTGACTGTCGTCTGAAAATAGAAAAGGGCCGCTTAGCGTCAGCTAAGTGGCCCTTTTGCAACTGGGGCACTTCACAATGAAACGTGAAGTGCCCAAGAGTGCAGCCAAATTAGGCTTGCTTGCTTGCCTTGCGCTTGGAAACGAAAGCCAAGCCAGCCAGAGCGATGCCGAGCAGAGCCAGTGCATCAGGCTCAGGGACCTTGCGCGACACGTCGGTGGTGACCTTGGCATTCAGCACCAGTGTGTAGTTGCCGTCATCCAGGCCCTGGATGTCGATGCCGAACAGGCTGCGCACGAAGCTGTAGGCGTCGCTGTCCGGGTTGAAGGAGGCACCGGTTTCAGCGTTCAAATCTGCATCATCGTTGATTTCGGTGCAGGTGACGCCAGCCAAGCCGGTCACCTTGCAGCCGTTGCCTGTCACGTCGCCATTGGGCGACCAGGTAACGGTCCCGCCACCTTGGCGCTGCAGGCGGAAGTCCACGTTCATGGAAGACTGAGCCAGATACGAGCCCTGCGGGCCATTGACAGCGCTCATCAAACTGCCCAGCGCTGCAAAATTCAGGGTCAGACCCGTGCCACCTTGCAGGATGTCGAACACCGTCGTCAAGCTCGTTGTCGAGTTCTGAATGGCATTGGCTTGTGCCGAGCCGTTCACATTCAACAGGGACTCAGCGATCATTTCCAGGCTTGTTGCCGGCGGGATTTGGTTCGGCTGAGCCATCGGCAGTTCAGCTGTGTACAACACCGAGTCAGCGTTGCTGTAGGAGCTGTTGGGGTTGCCGAAGCCGAGCTGAGCAAAGTTGTTGTCAGCGCGCAGGACGGTGGAGCCGGGTGCATTGGCTGCGGCTGCGTTCAGAACCGGAATGCTGTTGGGGCAAGCGTTGATGTCGTTGGTGCCGCACGAAGCAGTCGTCGTCTGGTTCTGGTTCACCAGAGTCGCCGAGTTGTTTTGGCTGAACGAATAGCCCTGAACGACTGCAGCGCCGAAGGGGATGTTGGCTGTGTAGGCGTTGATGCGCAGGTCTTCAACCTTCAGGTGGGACGTTGCGTACGTGTAGGCGCTGGCGGTACCGGCAGCGAACATCGAGGCGCAGATACCCGCAGCTGCGGCCACAACCTTGAGAGTGGAAAGCTTGGTCATGATTGATCTTCCTAAAAAGCGGAGGCGGGTATCGCCTCTGTCGCTCGCAGATATAAGCACTTCACGTGCCAATTGTCCTAAGGTGTTGAAAGAAAAGGACTTTTTCTTCTTGATGTTCGAATGGCAGCGGACTTCTGGTGCTTCTGTAAAAGAAGGCGACACACTCATTCAGGGGGTGCTTGTTTGCTTCAGCAATTCTGAAACTTCCAGCTGTGCTGGAAACGCTGGGCCTAGCTCTTGCAAAGCCTTCAATTCCGTCGCAGCTGCAGCCTTGTCCCCTTTTTGAACCAAGAGGCGAGCCAAGTTCAGCTGCAAGACCCTGTCGCTTGGTGCGAGCAAAAGTGCTTTCCTTTGGGTTGCCAAAGCGGCATCGATCTTTCCCTCTGATGCTTGCGCCGTTGCCAGCGTGTCCAGCAGGCCTGGAGTTTCAGGTTGCATCTTCAAGGCCTGTTCAGCAAAGCCGACAGCGCCAGGTTTTTTCTGTTTTGCGAGGGCTAGAGCCAGGTTGTTGAGTGCGCTTATATGCTGGGGTTCGATAGCCAGAAGCGCGCGCAAACTTGTTTCTGCTTCAGCGGGCTTGTTGCGGATGATGGCCAGATCACCCAAATAGCCCAAAAAGGCTGTCTCTTTGGGGTGGCTGCGTAGCCAGTCTTGCGCAAATCGGTCGGCCTCCAGATCTTGCTTGGCGCTCAGCAGGCTTGAATGCAAGCGTTGAGCAATGGCCGAACTGGGGCTCTTTTTCAGAGCCTTTCGATAGACCGCAACCGCGCCACTAGCATTCTTTTCTGAAAGTAGAACATTGGCTTCGGCGTCGTAGCCAAGTTCGGCATGCGGATACTTGGCCTGCAGCATTTGAGCTATGGCCAAGGCGTCCTTGGGGCGCTTGTCTGCTCGAGCAATGGTGACCAGTAGCTCCTGAATCGGTAAGGGGTTGGTGCTCACTGCCATCGCGCGATTCAAGCTTTGCTCTGCGCTTCGAGTGTCTTTGTTGGCGAGTTGAACCCCGGCCAAACGAATGAGGGCTCTATTGGTTCCGGGTTCTAGAGTGGCTAGCTTTGTGTACGCTGAAATTGCTTGTTCAAAGTCTCCGTTGGCCGCCAGGGCTCGTCCGAGGGTATCCATGATGGCGGGATTGTTTGGTATGTCCGCGTTGGAGGTCTGTGCCGCAGCGACTGCCGCTTTGAGCTCCTTGGCTTCTAGCAGGGTATCGACCAGCATGGTGCGAGGCGCCGGCTCAGTGGGATTCAGCTTGATGGCGGCTCGAAGAAGGTCGGTCACTTCGTTGTTCGTAGCACCTTCGATCATGCGCAGTTTGACCATGGCAATGAGCGATTCCAAATTCTTGGGGTCGACTGTGAGTACATTGCTGAATCTCTGTTTGGCCGACTTGATGTTGTTCTCGCTCAGGTCAAGAGTCGCGAGCATGGCCGCAGCAGGCACATAGACTGGGTCCAGTTTCAGCGCCTTTTCAAAGCTGGTTCGCGCAAGCTTTGCTTCATTCCGTTGGATGTGAATTCGGCCTTGGAGGTTGGGTCCGATAGGGCTATCTGGCCGCTTTTTTTCGATACCAAGCGCGGCTTGCAAGGCCTTCTGAGTTTCATTGCGTCGGAGCAGAAAGTTGACCAAAGCCAGATCAGCATTCAGGCTTGTGTCTTCTGATGAAATCTTGTTGAGTTCCTCAATCGTGGCGTCTAGACCGTTGCTGCCGCTCTTTGCGAGCGCGAGTTGGGTTCGGTGGCTCAAGTTTTTCGGGTCCAACTTGACGGCATCAGCAAATTTCACTTGTGACTGCGCCAGATTTCCCAATTGCAAATTAGCCTCACCCGCCAGCGCATAAGTTTCGGCTGTGGTGTCTCCCGCGTTAATCAAGGGTTGCAAAGCGGAAAGAGCCTTTTTGGCTTGCCCAAGGCGCAGCAGTGTGACTGCCAGTTGTCGTCGGGCAGGCGGTGATTCGGGTTGAAGGCTTAGAATTTTGCTGAAGGTGCGCTCAGCCTGAAGCAACGCTCCGTTGGCAAGCTCCACAGTTCCAGCGAGTTGCAATACTTGCGTGCTTTCCGGCGCTTGCTTCAGGGCCTTTTCAATGAATTCCTTGGCTTTCTGGTTGTCCTTCTTGTGGAGTGCTATTTGGGTTTCGAAGCTGTAGGTTTGGGGGTGATTCGGTAGGTACCGTTTGAATTCTGCAATTTGAGATTCGGCGCCTTTCATGTCCCCTTGTCGCAGCAGCAAAACAATCAGGCCAGAGTTGGCGAAGTAATGGGCGGGGTCAAGCTCCAGGGCTTTTCGAAAGGACGCAAGGGCTTCAGGCGGTGCTTTTGAGCCTTCAGCACTTAACACAAACAGTTCTCCTTGTTGAACCCAAGCCATGGGCTCCTTAGGGGCCGCGTTGATCAACTGCTTGTTCAGGGCTTGTGCTTCGTTAAGCTTATGCCCTTCGATTGCCAGTCGACCTAGGAGCAGCAATGCCGCAGGGAAGTTGCTGCTTTGTTGCAGAGCCTCGGTTGCAAGTTCGTGGGCCTTGGTTTTGTTTCCCAAAAGGGCATGCGCTGTGGCAACCGTAGTCTTGAGGTCCGCGTTTGCCAGCGCAGGTTCGAGCTTGATTGACTCGAAATCCCCAATGATCTTTTGGTAAGACTGTTCTGCAAGCATGGCTCTGGCCAATACCGGAGTGACCTCAGCACTGGCGTGCCCCAGCTCTAGCGCTTTTTTGAGCTCAATCAAGGCGGCCGCAGGTTCTCCGCTTTGGAGCAAGGCCTTGCCGAGTAGGAATCGAGCCTCTGAAAGGTTGACGTTCTTGTCAATTGCCAGTTTCAGCTGAATGATGGCTGTCTTCAGTTCCTTCTTCTGGAGGTTGGACTGTGCCGCTGTCAAAAGCTCATCTGCGCTTTGTTGAGAGCAAGCCGATAGCAAAACCAGCGCGCCAGCCAGTGAAGGAAGAAGAGATCGAGCAAAAGCGTTCATCAAATTACCAGTTTTTAGATGGGTAGAGCAGAAAGCTGATCGAAACCGAACCGCTGGAAACTCAATTTGGGGAGTGGCGTTTCTTCACTCGTGAGGATATGCAATCAGCCACTAGGTCGACACGAGGGTGGGGAGGTGGGCCGAGCGTGTCGTTGGGCACAAAAGTCAGTCAATCGTTGGTGATGATCAATGTGTTCAATGGTCTTCGAATTGAGCGCGAACTTGCGGCTGGTCCGGCTCCAATGCGGCCCATGAAGCCAACCTTCGCTGCCGCATCAGGCCCAAGCAGCGACTGCAACTCACGTCTGATCTGATTTGCCAAGCCTGTGGCGTGGGCAGAGCGAGAAAATTCGCGTCGTTGACGGGCATACCGTGAGAATACCAAAGGGGTGACTTCAGGCTGCAATTGAAGCCCAAGCTTGGTGGCGGTCAGCCAAAATCGCTGCATGGAACGACCTATCGCGACATAGTCATCAATGGCTGTCGGTGCGCCTTTCTTTGCTGAAATGGTGAAGTGTGCTGCGCAGCAAAGTGCCGGTATGAGGTCCAGCTGTATTCGCGGCATCCAAGTTCCCGCCATAAAGCGATTGAAGAATTGGACACGACGCCAGCTTTTCATAATGTGCTGCATGAGCCAGGTCGTGGCCGCGTCTGTTCCCAAGGCTTGGTCCGGTACTTTGGCTTCGCTAAATTGCTGGCCCCAGTCGATGATGTCTTTATGAACCTCGTAGGCTTCGGGGATGGTCAACCGGATTTTTGCTGACTTGAACATCAGCGCGGCTGTCTTTCGTCGCTCAGCGGCGCTGCTCAGCCAATGAACTTCAAATTCACCGCCGACAGCAGCCTCCAGCGCTTGAGCTTCGTCGGCACTCAAGGGCCTTTTGCTGAGGGGGCGGCGCTGCACCGATCTGGATTCGATGGCCTGGGCAAGTGGGTCGGGTGAAATGCTCGCCCTAGGGTCAAATTGAACCTCAAAAATCGGCTCTTCCTCCGAAGAGTCAGGCCTCCGCCGGAAGCTTGTTTGCCAGCCTTGGGTGCTCGCCGCGATGATCATGGTCTCGAGCAGTGCGCCCATTGCTATCTGGCTCGGGTGGCCATCCAAGTCGTAAACGCAATGAGTGCGGGTGTCGAAACAATGCACCTCGACGCAGTGATCATTGACAACCTTGAATCTCCAAGGTTGGGTGTTGTCACCGCTGGGTGCCCACCGCGCAGCATCCAGGACTTGCTGAAGTTGAGGATTGAGGGTCATCTTGGGGTGGCATTCTCTGTTTGAGAGCTTGGCTGGGTGCCCGCGTATTCAGGTGAGCTTGCGGGCGATGATGCATGTAAGTGGCGGGAGACCTGTCACTGATGCATGATGATGCCCGACCGAATTGTTAACTTGATCTAGGGCATCTCGTGGCAGCGAATTCAGAATTCATTTATGAGCGTGCATTCTCACGAAATATCGGATGGGTGACGCAGCGAGAACAGTCGCAATTGCGGGAGGCCAGGGTTGGTATCGCTGGCTTGGGGGGGGTTGGTGGGGCGCACCTATTGACTTTGGCTCGCCTCGGTGTTGGGGCCTTTCACATTGCCGACTTTGACCTTTTTGAAGTTCACAACTTCAACCGTCAGGTTGGGGCGCATATGTCGACGTTGGGTCGTCCGAAAGCCGAGGTGCTCGGCGAGATGGCTCGGGACATCAACCCGGAGGCGGTGGTCAGTGTCTTTTCGGAGGGCGTCACGCCTGAAAACGTCGATCGCTTCTTGGATGGGGTCGATATCTATGTCGATGGAATCGATTTTTTTGCCATCGATGCTCGCCGTATGATTTTTGCGGCGTGTGAAAAGAAGGGCATTCCAGCCGTGACGGCCGCGCCACTTGGGATGGGCGTTTCCCTCTTGTATTTCAAGCCGGGCGCCATGAGCTTTGAGGACTACTTCAAGGTTGAGGGGCGTAGTCGCAATGAGCAATACGCACGCTTCATCGCGGGTCTTTCGCCCAGCATGCTTCAGCGAGGCTACTTGGTGGCGCCAGAGAGTGTGAATTTTCACGAGCGGCGCGGGCCTTCCACCATGATGGCGTGCGATTTATGTGCCGGCGTGATGGGTGTGTCGGTGCTGAAATTGCTCCTTGGTCGCGGTGCGCTGCGGCCCGCGCCTTGGTCCATGCAGTTTGATGCCTACAAGAACAAGCTTAGCTACAGCTGGCGCCCGTTCGGCAACTCCAATCCAATGCAAATGCTTCTGATGGCGCTCATTCGCCCAATGTTGAAAGGCATGGGCTGACGCCTTTGTTTGCTGGTGCGAGCAATCGGGCGACGGGCGTATGTGGTGCATTGCCTGACTTGGCGTTTTGCCGCCCATTTCGAGGGGGTGAACCGACTCCTGCCTGTGGCATGATGCCGAGGTTTTTGTTGTAGAGCCCGCTCGAATCCTGGCGTTCAGCGGCGGCGGCATGTGCTGCGTTTCGTGTTTTTGAGAGGATTTACCTTGAACAAGTATGTAGCTTTGATCTGGCGCCGTCTTGGCCTTGTTTTGGGTTTGGCAGCGCCATTGGTTTTGTTGGGTTGCGCGACGGCCGACAGCAAGTATCCACCGGCGCCGATTTCGGCGGCAGCTGCCAACTACAGTTACCTAATTGGCCCCGGTGATTCACTCAACATCATGGTTTGGCGAAACCCTGAGCTGTCCATGCAAGTGCCGGTTCGCCCCGATGGCAAAATCGCAGCCCCGCTCATTGATGAAATGGTGGTTCAGGGGCAGGATTCGGTGACGGTCGCGCGCGAAATCGAGAAGCAGCTTGGTAAATATGTTCGTGATCCTGTTGTCACGGTCATGGTGACGAATTTTGTGGGCCCCTATAGCGAACAGATTCGCGTGATCGGTGAGGCGGCTCGCCCGCAGGCGCTGCCCTACAAACAGAAGATGACAGTGCTAGATGTGATGATCGCCGTGGGCGGCTTGACCGACTTCGCTGCCGGCAATGAGGCGACCATTCTGCGCTCAGTAGAAGGCCCAGGTAAGCAGTATTCCGTGCGCCTGAAAGATCTCATCAAACGGGGCGATGTTTCTGCGAATGTTGAAATGCGTCCCGGTGATGTTTTGATCATTCCGCAGAGTTTGTTCTGAGCTATTCAAGCTTGATCGTTCTATCTTTACTTTGATTCAAAGAGCGAAGCTTTTGTCATCGGTTCAGTCCGTCAATATCTGGAACTCATAGGCAATGGATCTGCTAATTGCGCAACTGCTGGCCATAGCTAAGCGGGTGTGGAAATATCGTTGGACAGGTGTTGTGACGGCCTGGGTTGTTGGGGTCTTGGGCGCCATCACCGTCGCCATATTGCCCGATCGCTATGAGGCAAGTGCGCGAATTTTCGTGGACACGCAGTCAATCTTGAAGCCGCTGATGGCTGGCTTGGCCGTTCAGCCGAACATTGAGCAGCAGGTCACGATGCTGAGTCGAACTCTCATCAGTCGGCCCAATGTAGAAAAGCTCGTCCGGATGGCTGACTTGGATTTGAAGAACCAGTCAAAGGCCCAGCAAGAGGCGACGATCGAAACGGTGACCAAGAACTTGTCGATTCAAAGCACGGCTCGAGACAATCTTTATACCTTGTCATACCGCGATAGCGATCCAGAGACGGCCAAGCGTGTGGTTCAGTCCTTTGTGTCGATTTTTGTGGAGTCGAGTTTGGGGGCGAGTCGCAAGGATGCGGCAACTGCGACGACATTCATCAATGAGCAAATCAAAGCATACGAAGCGAAATTGGAAGATGCCGAAGGGCGTTTGAAAGAGTTCCGTTTGAGGAACATTCAGAGCATGGCGGGCGACGGCAAAGACTCTGCCAGCAGGCTTGGCGAGTTGAGTGCGCAACTGGATCGGGCGCGATTGGAGTATCGGGAGGCAGTGAATGCGCGCGACGCGGCAAAGCTGCAGTTGAACCAGGAGCGTGATGCTTCGGGGAACACGACGGTGAAAAGCCTGATGCAGGAATCATCCGCTTCTATTGCAACTCCAGAGATTGATTCGCGGATTGACGCACAGCGTCGGAATCTGGATGCATTGTTGCAGCGGTATACGGAACAGCATCCTGACGTCGTAGGCGGACGAAAGCTGATCAAGGATCTCGAAGCCCAGAAGGTAAAGGAGGTTGCAGAGCTCAGGAAGGCCGCGATCATGAATCCGGTATCAGGATCGTCCACTGACAGCAATCTTGCATACCAAGAGATGAATCGATTGCTCGCCACGACTGAGGTTCAGGTGGCAGCACTTCGAGCGCGCGTGGACGAGTATTCTGCTCGGTACGCGCAGGCCTTGGCCGCGGTGAAGACAGCTCCTCAGTTGGAGTCGGAGGCTGCGCAATTGAACCGTGACTATGCGATTCACAAGAAGAATTACGAGGATTTGGTTGCGCGTCGTGAGTCAGCTTCAATTACCGGTGAGCTTGACGTGGCTTCTGGCGTTGCTGATTTTCGCTTGATCGATCCGCCTCGTGCCAATCCCAAGCCTGTCGCTCCGAATCGCATGCTGTTGCTGGTGGCTTCCTTGCTTGGGTCGATTGCGCTGGGTGGCTTGGCGAGTTTCGCCGTCAGCCAGTTGCGACCAGTTTTCCACGATCCGCATGAGCTACGTGCGCGCTTGGATGTGCCGATCTTGGGTGTGGTAACTCGTTTGGTGTCCGATGCGGACAAGCGCCGGCAGCGCATTGACTTGATCCGTTTCGGAGCTGCGTCAGGGGGGTTGGTGGGTCTGTATGTTCTCGGACTGGCCGCCATGGCGATCATGTTGAGCAGGCAGGTGGTGTGAAATGAGCAGTTTGATTGAGCAAGCAGCCCAGCGCCTAGAGCAACTGCGCCAAGCCGGAGTGGTTCTGCCCGACGATACGCAAGCGACAGCCCCCCCGGCATGGTTTCAAGGCGCGGAATCGAGTGACGGTTCGAGTGCTGTTTTGCATGCTCCCAGCGTGGACGATCACCATCCGTCTTCAAAGAGGGTGGACCTCGATCTGGATGCGCTGGCCGCTCAAGGATTCTTGACGCCCAATGCGGCTCGTTCGCAACTTGCGGACCAGTACCGTGTCATCAAGCGCCCCTTGATCAAGAATGCGATGGGCAAGGGTGTGGCCAGCTTGAATCATGGCAATCTCATCATGGTTACCAGCGCCTTGGCGGGTGAGGGCAAGAGTTTCACCTCCTTGAATCTCGCTTTGAGCATTGCGGCTGAAATGGACAACACGGTCATGTTGGTTGACGCCGATGTGGCCAGACCCTCAGTCTTGCGCATGCTGGGCTTGCCGCAAGGCCCTGGCTTGCTGGATGTGCTTGAAGAGTCGGTGGATATGGCCAGCGTGCTGCTCCGCACCAATGTCGACAAATTGACGCTGCTTCCAAGCGGTACGCCGCATGCGCGAGCGACCGAGTTGCTGGCAAGTGATGCGATGAGCCATTTGCTCGACGATATGGCCCGTCGTTATCCTGATCGAATCATCATTTTTGATTCGCCTCCCTTGCTACTGACCACCGAGTCCCGAGTGCTTGCCTCTCACATGGGACAGATTGTTGTTGTTGTCCATGCCGAAAAGACTGCGCAAAGTGCGGTTCAACAGGCCTTGGCTACGATCGAGGCGTGCCCACTCAAGATGTTGTTGTTGAACCAGGCGAGTGCGAATGCTTCTGGCGGTTATGGCAGTGGTGGTTATGGCTACGGCTACGGTTACGGCAGCGAAGATGCGCCGAGTTGATTCAATGCAACAGGTGACTCGCAGGCCTGTGCCAGTGGCTGAGATTCGCGTGTTTACGCTATTGATGATGTCAATGGTGTTTTCTGGCAATGCCTTGGCTCAGCAGACGAATTCTGGAATGAGCTCCTCCGGTGCGCCGACTGTCAACGTGCAAACGCGGTTAGGTGTCAATCAAACCTGGACTGACAACAATCTTTTGGCGACGACCGCCAAAGATTCTGCATTGATTACCACGCTGACACCGGGCATTTCGATTTCCAGCAAACGCGGGCGGGTCCAGGGTTCCTTGGACTATTCCCTTAATGGCATCTTCTATACGAAGAGTGATCAAAAGGACCGGGTGCAGCAGAATCTATCGGCGCGTGGAACGGTAGAGCTGTTTGAGAATGCGATGTTTGTTGATGCTACGGCGAGCATTGCCCAGCAGACTACTTCGGCCTTTGGAGCTCAATCGGTTGACACTCGCTTGAGTAACCCCAATCGAAATGAAACCGCGATGGTCAGTGTTGCCCCTCGCATTCAAGGGCGTTTGGGGAATTTTGCTCAGATAGAACTGCGCGCCAACGCTTCGGTGATCAATGTCAATGACGCCATCGTTGGGGATTCGAATTCTGACGGTTTCAGCATGCGAATCAGTGGGGCGGGGCAAAGCGTGTTGAATTGGTCGGCGCAGGCGTCGACGCAGAAGACCAACTTCAAGGCAAGCTCTGAGAATCGGCTGAGCAACCTCAATTTGGGGCTGACTTACAAGCCCGATATTGACTGGCAAGCAGGCGTGCTTGTTGGTCGGGAACGCAGCGACCTCAAAGATTACACTTTGCGCAATAGCGCGACTTATGGCGCCAATGCAAGTTGGTCGCCGTCGCGGCGTACCAAACTGGCGGTGGATTTTCAGGCGCACGACTACGGTGACGCCTTCAGCTACAGTTTGGATCATCGGTGGGCTCGGGCAGCATTTCGTTTTTCTGACACGCAATCTGTCAATGTGGGGAATCTGCAGAATGCTTCGGCACCACAAAGCAATTACGACTTGTATTTCTTCCAGCTGGCTTCTGTAGTCCCTGACCCTGTTGAGCGCGACCTGCGCGTTCGCAGTACTTTGCGCGCTCTTGGTTTAAGCCCAGACTCCATTGCCAACAACAGTTTGTTGAACGCCGGGCCGTCGATCCAGCGCAATCAACTCGTGTCCTTTTCGGTTCAAGGCGTGCGAACCACGGTGACTGCTTCAGGCAGCCGTAGCAGCAGCCGGCGCCTGGCATCTGCGGAAGCCAGTGCGGGTGATTTTTCTCAGACCGCGAGGATTCGGCAGAGGGGTGTCAGTGTTGACCTCTCTCACTCTTTGACCCCGACTTCGAGCATCGCACTGAGTGTGGTTCAGCAGGAAAGTGAGGGCGATTTGGCAACGCAATCCACCACGCTCAAATCCATTTCTGCGAGTTGGAGCAGCCGGCTTGGTGCCCGCACGGCCTTCACCTTGGGTGCCCGTGCAGCGAACTTCGCCGGCCTCACGCCTTATCGCGAGCATGCTGTGTTCGCTAACCTCGTTCAGCAGTTCTGAGCCATGTATGAATCCTTCTATGGCCTGAGCAGCAAGCCCTTCCAGCTCAGTCCGGATCCCAACTTTTACTTTGGCAGCAAGCAGCACCGGCGTGCCAAGGCCTATTTGGACTATGGTGTTCTGCGCAATGATGGCTTCATCGTCATTACAGGCGAAATTGGTGCAGGCAAGACCACGTTGCTGCGTGGATTGCTGGACAGCCTGAATCGTTCGAACGTCGTGATCGGCAATCTGGTCACCACACAGCTTGATGCGGAAGATACCTTGCGGATGGTTGGGTCTGCCTTTGGCGTTCGCGTCAAGGATCTGCCCAAGTCCGAGGTCCTCATGACCCTGGAGGCATTCTTTGTCAGCCAAACCAGCCAGGGTAAGCGTTGCCTGCTGATTGTGGATGAAGCGCAGAACTTGTCGGCACGGGCTGTCGAAGAGCTGCGCATGTTGTCGAACTTCCAGTTCGGCAATCAATCTTTGCTGCAAACCTTTTTGGTCGGTCAGCCGGAGTTCCGCGGCATTTTGCAGCGGCCCGAGATGGAACAGTTCCGGCAGCGCGTGGCAGCCACCTGCCATATTGGTCCCTTAGATGAAGACGAGACCAAAGCCTATATCGAGCACCGGCTGAAGTGCGCCGGCAGCACGGGCAAACCGACGTTTGATCTAGACGTGTTTCCGGTTATTTACAAGACGAGCCAAGGTATCCCGCGCCGAATCAATTCGCTGTGCGACCGCTTGCTCTTGCTTGGCTTTATGGGCAACAAGGTCAATCTCGGCCTCGGTGAGCTCAATGATGTGCTCAAGGACATTGCCCAAGAGGTGCAGTCTCCTGTCAAAGTGGTTGGCGGTGGCAATGACACCGGCGTAGGGAAATTTCTCGATACCGATCAACCCATCGATTTCTCACGCGTCAAGCTCAATGCCGAGGAGGTGAGTGGTTTGAGTGAGGAATTGTCGAGCCTGAGCAATGGCCATTTCGCCGAGCGCCTGCAACGCTTGGAGGGTGGATTGCAGCGCCTGGAACGGATCAATCTGCAAACGCTGAGCTTGCTTCAGAAGTTGGTTGAAGCTGTGAAGACCAACTGAGTCTGTTGGGCCAAATCAGTGCCGGCCGACTTTGGCCATAGTGATATGCAGCGGAATTTTCGAATCAAATCAAATTGGATGCAGCCAGCCTCATGTCGGAACAGAAAGTTGTACGGAATGCGATGACCGTTGACGTGGAAGATTACTTCCAGGTGTCGGCCTTTGCGCCTTATATTGCCCGCGGTGACTGGGAGGGCTGCGAATGCCGCGTCGAGCGCAATATCGAGCGCATCCTGGCTCTGTTTGCTCAGCATCAAACCAAGGCGACGTTCTTTACTCTTGGCTGGATTGCTGAGCGCTATCCGCAAGTGGTTCGGGACATCGTGGCGCAAGGCCACGAACTGGCCAGTCATGGTTATGGACATGAGCGCGCCAGCGACTTAAGCCCGCAGGCATTCATGCAGGATATCGTGCGAGCCAAGAGCTTGTTGGAGGACCTGGGGGGGCGCGAAGTCATCGGCTATCGGGCACCGAGTTTCTCGATTGGCAAAGGCAACCTTTGGGCCTTCGACAGTTTGCGTGAAGCGGGTTATTTGTACAGCTCCAGCGTTTATCCCATTCAGCACGACCACTATGGCATGCCGGACTCGCCGCGCTTTGCCTATCCGGTGCGAGAAGGGCTGCTTGAGGTGCCAGTGAGCACCTTGCGAGTGATGAACAGGAATATTCCCTCCAGTGGAGGAGGCTATTTCCGTCTGTTGCCGTATCCGGTTTCTCGCTGGTTGATTCGTCAAGTCAATGCGCAAGAGCAGCAGGCCGCCGTGTTTTATTTCCATCCTTGGGAAATCGATGTCGATCAGCCCCGCCTTGTAGGCATCGACAGCAAGTCTCGTTTCCGCCATTACGTCAATATTGCGCGTACTCACGACCGTATCGGCCGCCTGCTACAGGATTTCGCTTGGGGCCGCATGGACGAGATTTTTCTGGGCCGACGCACTGCTGCGCTGGCTGCCAGCACGGTTGCGGCCTGAGCCATGGCTGCCCTTCAGATCAAGCGCCTGATGGCGCAAGACGCCGCGCTTGCCCGCCGTTGGGACTCATTCGTCCTTGCCTGTCCGAATGCCACGTTTTTCCACCGAGCTGGCTGGTTGCGGATGGTGGAGCAGATCTTCGGTCATCAAGCGTACTTTCTCTATGCTGAACGAGACGGGTGCATCGAAGCTGTGCTGCCGCTGGCCCAAGTCAAGAGCATGCTTTTCGGCCACTCACTGGTGGCACTGCCATTTGCCGTGTATGGCGGTGTTGCCTCCCTGAACGACGAGGCTGCAGCGCTTCTTGAGCAGGAAGCTCAGGCGATTGCCCAGCGCTTGGGGGCTGAACACCTGGAGTTCCGCAATGTGACTGCTCGGCATGCGGATTGGCCCAAGCAAGATCTATACGTCACTTTCCGCAAAGAGATCTTGCCGGAAGAAGAGGCCAATATGCTGGCCATTCCCCGCAAGGCCAGAGCCAGCGTGCGCAAGGGCATCAAGAACAATCTCGTTGGTCATATTGACTCGAATGTCGATCGATTCTTTGCGCTGTACGCCGACAACACGCATCGCCATGGCACGCCTGCCATGCCCAAGCGCTACTTCGCTGCGCTTTTGGACGAGTTCGGCGCCGATGCTGAAGTATTGACCGTGACGGACGCTGATGGGCGCCCTTTGAGTTCTGTGCTCAGCTTCTATTTCCGTGATGAAGTCTTGCCCTATTACGCGGGTGATGACGAAGCGGCGCGCGACTTGGCCGGCAATGATTTCAAGTACTGGGAATTGATGCGTCGTGCTTGCGCGCGCGGTATCAAGGTGTTCGATTACGGCCGCAGCAAGGTTGGCACAGGTTCCTACGCCTACAAAAAGAACTGGGGCTTCGAGCCCATGCCGCTGCACTACGAATACTGCCTGTACAAACGCGAGGCTGTGCCGCAGAACAACCCGAACAACCCTAAATACCAGCTCTTGATCAAGACCTGGCGGCGTTTGCCGCTGGGTTTTGTGAACTGGTTGGGCCCTTTTATTGTTCGCAACCTGGGTTGAACCGCGTGGCCAATATTCTTTATCTGGTGCACCGTTTGCCCTTCCCGCCGAACAAGGGTGACAAGGTTCGTTCGTACCATTTGCTCAAGCATCTGGCCCAGAAGCATCGGGTGTATCTGGGTACTTTTGTAGATGATCCAGATGACTGGCAGCATGTGCCTACCGTTCGTGGGCTGTGTGCGGACTTGCATGTGGCTGGCCTGAACCCACGATTGGCCAAGCTGGCTTCATTGCGTGGCTTACTCCTTGGTGAGGCCCTGAGCCTGCCTTACTACCGCAATCGCGGCATGAGTCGCTGGGTGGCCGAGACCTCGGCCCGAGTGAAGTTTGATGCCGTCGTGGTGTTTTCGTCGGTGATGGCTCAATACGCTGAGCGTTTGCTGCCAGAGGTGCCAAGGCTGATCGATTTTGTTGACGTGGATTCCGCGAAGTGGGCGGAATACGCGGGCAATCATGCTTGGCCGATGTCTTCTTTGTATCGGCGCGAGGGCAGGGCGCTTCTCGACTACGAAGCGGCGGTCGCCGGCCAAGCTCGGGCCTCCTTCTTTGTGACGGACAAGGAGGCTGCCTTGTTCCGAACGCTGGTGCCGAAACTCAAGGCACCCGTTGAGTCCTTGTGCAACGGCGTGGATGCCGACTTTTTCAGCCCGGACCCCAAGCGGGCATCGCCATTTCCGGCCGGGCAGATTCCTTTGGTCTTCACGGGCGCCATGGACTATTGGCCCAATGCCGATGCGGTGTGCTGGTTTGCGAGCGAAGTGCTGCCTGTGCTTCGACAACAAATGCCAGCGCTGCACTTTCACATCGTGGGCCGCAGCCCGGGGCCGGCAGTGAGTGCCTTGGCCAGCGAGTGCATCAGTGTGACGGGAACGGTCCCCGATGTACGCCCCTACCTGCAGCACGCGGCTGCGGTCGTAGCCCCGTTGAGATTGGCTCGGGGCATTCAGAACAAGATTCTGGAGGCCATGGCCATGGCTCGACCCGTGGTAGCGGCCAGCAGTTGTGTGCAAGCCATTGATGCCGTGGAAGGTCAGGACCTGATTGGGGCAGAGCAAGCAGAAGACTACGTCCACCAGTTGCTTCGGGTGCTCCAGTCGACCGAGCTTGCCTTTGAGGTCGGTAAGGCGGGCCGAGCGCGCGTCTTGGCGGCCTACAGCTGGACTGCTCATCTGTCGGGCATCGACCGTTATCTGGCTGGTGACATGGTCGCTGCGGCGTCTGCGAAGGCGGTTCGCCCATGAGTATTCACAAACGCCCTGCCTTGAGCGCCGAATGGCGTCGGGCCTTGCCAGGTTTTTTCCTGGTGTTCTTGACCGTGTTGTTGGTTTACCGGCAAACCGGCCTGGCCATGGTCGAGATTTGGGAGCGGTCGGAGACATTCGCGCACGCTTTCGTCGTGCCGCCCATCAGTCTTTGGTTGATTTGGCGTCAGCGGGCGCAGCTGGCCATGCAGGTGCCGACACCTTCGACCGTGTTCTTGTTGCCGCTGGCGGCTGCGGCCGTGCTGTGGTTGCTCGGGGATCTCGCTGCAGTCAATGCCGCCACCCAACTGGCTCTCGTCGCGATGTTGGTGCTGAGCGTGCCTCTTTGCTTGGGCTGGCCCGTCGCGAAGTCCATCGCCTTCCCTCTCGGATTCTTGTTCTTTGCCGTGCCCATTGGCGAGTTCATGATGCCCCAGTTCATGGAATGGACGGCTGATTTCACCGTCACTGCACTGCGCCTGAGCGGCATCCCGGTCTACCGAGAAGGCTTGCAGTTCATCATTCCTTCGGGCAACTGGTCGGTGGTGGAAGCGTGCAGCGGCATCCGCTATTTGATGGCCTCGGTGATGGTCGGTACCTTGTTCGCCTACTTGAACTATCGGTCCTTGACCCGGCGCTGGATCTTCGTCGCTTTCGCTGTCTTGCTACCCATCGTGGCCAACTGGTTGCGGGCTTACATGATCGTGATGCTCGGGCACTTTTCTGGCAACCAACTGGCGACGGGCGCAGACCACTTGGTGTACGGCTGGGTCTTTTTCGGCATCATCATGCTGGCTATGTTCATGGCTGGCGCTCGCTGGGCAGAGCCCGATGCTCAGGCTGACACGGTCTCAATGAACCAGCTCGCAGCAACGAAGAACAGTGCCCGTTCCAATTTGATCGCGCCGGTGCTGGGTTTGGCGCTGATGGCCGGTCCATGGCTGGTCTTGGCACAGTTGGAGCGTGTCCAGCGCACCGACACCCCGACTTTGTTCTTGCCAGCACTGGGCTCCGGTTGGACTTTGCAGACAGGGGCTGGAGTAGCGCGGTTGAACCCAGCCTTTGAAGCGCCTTCGGCCACTGTGCAAGCCTCTTATCGCGACTCTCTGGGCTCGCCGGTAGGCCTCTACATCGCGTATTACCGCAATCAAAGCTATAGCAGCAAGCTGATCAGCTCCAGCAACGACCTGGTCAACAGCCAATCCAAGCATTGGTCGCGCGTGGAGCAGAGTGCGCGCACCCTGGCTCTGGCCGATACCGCCTTGCCGCTTCGAAGTGCTGTGTTGGTTCCGGGGCCTGCCAGCGGCGAAGCGGTTGGTTCGCGCCTGGTGGCGTGGCAACTGTATTGGATCAACGGACGGGTGCTCAGCTCAGACTGGCAGGCCAAGCTCCTCGGTGCTGTCTACAAGCTGATTGGTGCCGGTGATGACGCAGCGGTGCTGGTGTTCTACACCGACAAGGGTGATGCCTCTCAGGGAGAACAGCGTCTGGCGAAGTATCTGCAAGACAACTGGTTGGCTCTCGACCGGGCTTTGCAAAAGACCCGAGCCGAGCAGGCCGCATCGGCCTCATCGCCTGCCTTGGGCTCTGCGGTGACCTCGAACAATTGATTGAGAAGGGAAAAGGACATGACGACTTTGGCAGTGATTGGTCTGGGCTATGTAGGTCTGCCCTTGGTGGTGGAGTTCGGCAAGCAGATTCGGACCATCGGTTTTGACATCTCGACCGCCAAGGTCGAATCCTGCCAGCGAGGCGTAGACCCCTCACGCGAACTGACCGACGCGCAGGTGCAGGCTGCCGCACACGCGGTTTACACCGATCAAGCTGAAATGTTGGCTGAGGCCGACATCATCATCGTCGCTGTGCCTACGCCGGTCGATGAAGCGCATATCCCTGACTTCAAACCCCTGATTGGCTCCAGCACCAGCGTCGGTCGTCATATGAAGAAGGGAGCCATCGTTGTGTACGAGAGCACGGTCTACCCGGGTGCCACCGAAGAGGTCTGCATCCCGGTGTTGGAGCGTGAATCGGGCCTGAAGTGGAAGCAGGACTTCTTCGTCGGGTACAGCCCCGAGCGCATCAACCCGGGCGATAAGGAGCACACGCTGACCAAGATCTTGAAGATCGTGTCCGGTGATACGCCTGAAACGCTGAACAAAGTGGCCGAGCTGTACGAAAAGATCATCGTGCCTGGCGTACACCGCGCCTCCAGCATCAAGGCCGCTGAAGCCGCCAAGGTGATCGAGAACACTCAGCGCGACCTGAACATTGCACTGATGAACGAATTGGCCATCATTTTCGACAAGATCGGCATTGACACCTCCGAGGTGCTCGAAGCCGCCGGCACCAAATGGAACTTTCTGAAATTCAAGCCGGGTCTGGTGGGCGGCCACTGCATCGGCGTCGACCCTTACTACTTGACTCACAAGGCGGACATGCTGGGTTACCACCCCCAAGTCATTCTGGCTGGCCGGCGAATCAATGACAGCATGGGAAAGTTCATCGCCGAGCAAACAATCAAACAGATGATTGCCGCCGGCTCCCACATCAAGGGCGCGCGCGTCAATGTGCTGGGTCTGACCTTCAAGGAGAACTGCGGTGATCTGCGCAACTCCAAGGTTATTGACATCATCAATGAATTGAAGACCTATGGCGTGGAGGTCTTCGTGAGTGACCCCCAGGCCGAAGCCGAGGAAGCAATGCATGAGTACGGCGTGCAACTGCTGCCTTACGAGGATCTGCCGCGTGCCGACGCTATCGTCGCCGCAGTCGCGCATCAGGAGTACGCAGCCTTGGGTGTCGATGCATTCAGTCGCAAATTGCTTGATGGCGGTGCCTTTATCGATGTCAAAGCCAGCTTCGATGCCCATGCATTGACGGCGGCAGGCTTCCGCGTTTGGCGCCTGTGAAGCCGCTGGCTTTTTGTTTGCGCGCCTTCCCCTATGTCTGATGCCCGGCCCTTGGTCCTGCACGTCGTCTATCGCTTTGATACCGGTGGGCTGGAGAACGGCGTGGTCAATTTGATCAACCGCATGACGGATTTTCGTCACGCGGTGTTGGCCCTGACCGAGGTCACCGAGTTTCGTCATCGCATCAAGCGCGATGACGTGCAGTTCATTTCGCTGCACAAGAAGGCAGGTCATGGCTTCTGGCTGTATCCGAGGCTTTACCGCGTGTTTCGGCAATTGCGCCCGGACATCGTCCATAGCCGCAATCTGGCTGCGCTGGAAGCGATGGTGCCGGCCTGGTTGGCAAGGGTCCCGGTGCGTATCCACGGGGAACACGGACGCGATGTCGGCGATCTCGATGGCAGCAACAAGGCCTTGCAGCGGGTTCGGCGGTTTTACCGTCCATTCGTGCACCGCTACATCGCTCTATCCAGGGATCTGGCTCGTTATCTGCATGACGCTGTCCGAGTGCCGGAGGCCGATATCAGCCTGGCATGCAATGGTGTGGATACGGCTCGCTTTGCGCCGCCTGCCGGGGGGCCTCGGCCTATTGCTGGGTGCCCTTTCGATCCGGGCCAGCATTGGCTCGTGGGCACAGTGGGGCGCATGGCCCAGGTCAAAGATCAGTTGCTGCTGACGCGAGCCTTTGTTTCCGTTATTGAGCAGCGTCCAGCCTTGCGCGAGCGGCTGCGGCTGCTGCTCGTCGGTGAAGGCCCTTTGCGCGCCCAATGCGCTGAGCTTTTGGCGGCGGCCGGGCTTGCGGAGTTGGCCTGGTTGCCTGGCGAGCGCAGCGATGTGCCAGATATCATGCAGGGCCTGCATTGCTTCGTCCTGCCCTCGCTTGCCGAGGGCATTTCAAACACCATTCTTGAGGCCATGGCCAGTGGACTGCCTGTGTTGGCGACCCAGGTTGGCGGCAATGCCGAGTTGGTCCAGGCCGAGGCCGTTGGTCCCGACGCGCAGACCGGCTTGCTCGTTCCAGCCGGAGATCTTTCGGCCATGAGTCAGGCCTTGCTGAGTCTGGCCGAGGACAAGCCGCGGGCCATCGAGGCTGGGCGCGAGATGGGTCGGCAAGGCCGCCTCCGCGTCGAGCGCCAGTTCAGCCTGAACGCGATGGTCGGCCTTTATCGAGACGTCTACATGCAACAGTTGCAAATCCGGGGCCAAGGCCCGGGCTTTACCGGAACCAAACCATAGAGCTATGTGCGGAATCACTGGAATCTTTGATACACGCGGCCAGCGGGAGCCCTCGGCCGAGGTGCTGCAGCGCATGAACGACTCGCAGTGGCATCGCGGCCCCGATGAGGGGAGTCTCCATATTGAGCCGGGCGTGGGATTGGGGCACCGCCGGCTGTCCATCATCGACATTGCCACCGGCCAGCAGCCCTTGTTCAATGCCGACGGCTCAGTAGTCATCGTCTTCAATGGTGAGATCTACAACTACCAGGCACTGATTCCCGAGTTGCAGGCCCTTGGCTACGCCTTCCACACCAAGAGCGACACGGAGGTCATCGTCCACGCCTGGGAGGCTTGGGGCGAAGAATGCGTGCATCGATTGCGCGGCATGTTTGCCTTCGCTCTCTGGGACCGTAAGCAGCAGACCTTCTTCATGGCCCGGGATCGCATGGGCGTGAAGCCCATGTATTACGCCTTGTTGGACGATGGTCATCTGCTGTTCGGCTCTGAGCTGAAATCGCTGCTGGCCTATGACGACGGCCAGGGCGGTGTGATGAAGCGCGAGATTGATCCGCTGGCCGTCGAGGAGTATTTCGCTCTCGGCTACGTGGCTGAGCCGCGCTGCATCTTCAAGCAAGCCAGGAAGCTTGCGCCTGGCCACAGCCTCAGCTTGCGTCGCGGCCAGCCCATGGCAGAGCCCAAGGAGTTCTGGGATGTGCGCTTCACGCTGGACAACCCGATCAGTCTGGAGGATGCCAATGCCGAGTTGCTGGAGCGGCTGAAGGAGTCGGTGCGTCTGCGCATGATTGCCGAGGTTCCGCTGGGAGCATTCCTGTCTGGCGGAGTCGATTCCAGTGCTGTCGTGGCAACCATGGCCGGCCTGTCAGACGGCCCCGTCAACACTTGCTCGATCGCCTTCGACGACCCAGCCTTCAATGAATCGGCCTTTGCTCAGATTGTTGCCGATCGCTACAAGACCAACCACCGGGTCGAGACGGTGCGCAGCGATGACTTCGACCTGATTGATCTGCTGGCCAGGCTGTATGACGAGCCCTATGCCGACAGTTCGGCCATCCCTACGTACCGAGTCTGCCAACTGGCACGCAAACATGTCACTGTGGCGCTGTCCGGTGACGGTGGCGACGAGAGCTTTGGCGGCTACCGTCGATATCGCATGCATCTGATGGAGGAGCGCATGCGTTCGGCCCTGCCGGCTGGCCTGCGCAAGCCGCTGTTCGGTGCACTGGGTCGCCTCTATCCGAAGGCCGATTGGGCGCCGCGAATGTTCCGAGCCAAGACCACCTTCCAAGGGATGGCTCGCAGCTCCGTACAGGCCTACTTCCATTCGGTCTCCATCTTGCGTGGCCCGATGCGAGAGCAACTGTTCAGCGACAAGTTCAAGTCCGATCTGGCTGGCTACGACGCTGAGCAAGTTTTTGACCGCCATGCCGCCAAAGCAGGCACCGATGATCCCCTGGCCTTGATCCAGTACCTGGATACCAAGACCTACTTGGTCGGTGACATCAACACCAAGGTCGACCGCGCCAGCATGGCCCACTCGCTGGAAGTTCGTGAGCCTTTGATGGATCATGAACTGGTCGAATGGTTGGCGACCTTGCCGTCCAGTCTCAAAGTTCGGGGCCAAGAGGGCAAGTACCTGTTGAAAAAGGCGCTTGAACCACAGTTGTCTGACGACATCTTGTACCGTCCCAAAATGGGTTTCGCCGTGCCCTTGGCTCGGTGGTTCCGTGGGCCGTTGAAGCAGCGGGTCCGAGACTCGGTACTTGGGCCTAGGCTTGCTGCGACGGGCTGGTTCAATCCGGTTTATCTGCGTCATTTGGTCGAAGGCCATCAAAGTGGGGCCCACGACTACAGTGCTCCGCTGTGGACCCTCTTGATGTTTGAAGCGTTTTTGCGCCAGGTCGTGGACGGCAGCTCGCTCGGTTTGCTTGTTCCGGCCCAAGAGGCTACCCAGTCATGAGCATCAAGGTTCTGCACGTATTCGACCACTCCATCCCGCTGCACAGTGGGTACACCTTTCGTTCGCTGTCGCTGCTGCGCGAGCAACGCAAGCTAGGCTGGGACACCCTGCATCTGACCAGCCCTAAACACAATTTAGGACTCGCATCGGGCACCAAGCTGCCGGCTGAAGAGACCGTCGATGGTTGGCACTTTTTCCGCACGCCTGATGCCGAGGCGGGTCTGAGTTTGCCGGGCCTGGGAGAGCTTCGCCTGATGCGGCAGTTGGAGCTGCGCCTGCAAGAGCTGGCTCTCGAGCTGAAACCACAGATCATTCATGCGCATTCTCCAGTGTTGAATGCCCTGCCGGCCCTCAAGGTCGGGCGCCGGCTTGGTATTCCCGTCGTCTACGAAGTGCGAGCCTTCTGGGAGGACGCTGCAGTCGACCACGGCACGACCCACGAAGGCAGCTTGCGCTATCGGATGACCCGCCGCATGGAGACCCACGCATTGAAGCGTGCTCAGCACGTGTTCACCATTTGCGAAGGGTTGCGCAGCGACATCGTGGCTCGTGGAATTGCTGCGAACAAAGTCACTGTCATTCCGAATGCCGTGGACATCGATTCCTTCGAACCCGGTGGACAGGCGGAACAAGGGCTCAAGGAGCAATTGGGCCTGAGTGGCTGCAAGGTCTTGGGTTTCATTGGTTCCTTCTATGCCTACGAAGGCCTGGACTTGCTGCTGGCTGCGCTGCCAGAAATCCTGCAGCGTCGTCCCGAGGTGCGAGTGCTGTTGGTTGGCGGTGGCCCCCAGGACGCCGCACTCAAGGCTCAGGCGCAGAGTCTGGGTATCGCTGACAAAGTGGTGTTCACCGGTCGAGTGCCACACGCTGAAGTCAAGCGCTACTACGACCTGGTGGATGTGCTGGTTTATCCCCGTCATTCGATGCGACTGACCGAATTGGTGACACCCTTGAAACCCTTGGAGGCCATGGCTCAGGGCCGAGTCTTGCTGGCCTCCGATGTGGGAGGGCACAAGGAACTGATTCGCCATGGTGAGACAGGCATGCTGTTCAAGGCCGGTGATGCCAAGGCATTGGCCGCAGGCGTGTTTGACCTGCTTGGGCAAGAATCGCTCTGGGTCACACTGCGTCAACAAGGTCGAGCTTTTGTCGAAACCGAGCGCAACTGGGCCAACTCGGTTGCGCGCTACCCAGCTGTCTACGAGCGCTTGATTCGCGCCCGCGCTGAAGCTTTGTGAGCGCTGGTGTGAAGGAGTTTCAAGGCCTGCGCATCGCCCTGGTTGGGCCCTTGCCTCCGCCAGCCGGCGGCATGGCGAACCAGACTCGGCAGTTGGCCGAACTGTTACGGGGTGAGGGCGCCACGGTTGAGTTGGTGCAAACCAATCCTGGCTACCGTCCGGCTTGGGTTGCTCGATGGGTTGGCGTTCGCGCTGTTTTCAGACTGCTGCCCTATTTGTGGGCGCTGTGGTGCGCAGCGGGCCGCAACCAGGTGTTTCATGTGATGGCCAATTCAGGCTGGTCCTGGCATTTGTTTGCGGCGCCGGCCGTTT
>Ga0075160_10000511_pt1 | contig 24513 bp, 27 predicted proteins | sample JI91814C2DNA_FD_70969 | JGI IMG/M metagenome (GOLD analysis project Ga0075160, IMG submission 70969) | Wastewater effluent complex algal communities from Wisconsin, to seasonally profile nutrient transformation and Carbon sequestration -... | ecosystem: Engineered > WWTP > Effluent > Algae... | reverse complement strand
TCGATGTGGAGGTTGTGAATCGCATCTGCGTAGGAATTCGGCTGCAGTTCAATGACGCGGCAACGGCCGATGTTCACACCCGGTTCTTGTGCCCTCGCTACCAGTCTGGGCGCCTTCGCAACGTTTTCATCGACCCAAACGCCGTCCTTGTCCGTCTTCGGCGGAGTGTGGTTCCAGAATCCGTCGCACTCAAGGTCGCCGTAAGCCGACGCCAGTGGCGAGAAGCGGGTGTCGCCGGAGGACTTCCAATCGACGTATTCGATGTCGAGCCACTCCGCAGGATCGCTGGCTTGGTCGTAACTATCAACAACGACGAAACCGCTGTCATCGAGGACTGGCATCTTGTAATAAGACATGGATTCTCGCTTTCGTGCGTTGGACGCGAAGCTTCTGCAACGGTCAGGATTCAACGTGGCAACTGTGCCACCTCTCGTGGCTCGCGCGTCGCCGCGACACTCTTCGGTTGAGCGATTTACTTAGGATACCCTAACTTTCGGTGGACACACCACGCTGCGCCCTTGCTGAGGCGTAAAGGCACACGGCAGCAGCGATTCCAACGTTGAGGCTTTCGGCTCCCCCAAACATCGGGATGCTGACGAGTTGGTCGCACGCCTGCTTGGCCGAATCGCTCAATCCGTTGGCTTCGTTACCGAACATCCAGAAGGTTGGCGAGGACAAGTCGGTTTGGCTGTCTGAAAAGAGCGTGACGTCACCGTCGGCTGCAGTTCCTCTCACGACAAGACCGTGGCTTCGGGCCTCGCCTGCTGTTGTCTGCATGGACTCAACACGCAGCACCGGGATTTGGAAGACCGATCCAGCACTGGCGCGAACGCTCTTGGGGCTGAAAGGGTCTGCGCTTCCGGGTCCTAGAAATACAGCGTCGGCCCCCGCGGCATCTGCTGTGCGCACGACGACGCCAACGTTGCCTGGATCTTGGGCTTGCTCTAACCCGATAACTAGGCGCGGGTCCGACGTCCAGATTTCCGTGCGCGGTGCAGGCATCCGGGCAACCCCAACAAGTCCCTGCGGCGTGCGGGTGTCACTGATTCCCGAAATGACTCGGTCGTCAACAACAAGCACGTCAACCCCGGCGGCCAGCACACGGTCCACCAGTTCAGGGAATCGCGCATCTCCGGTGGGCGAAACGAATACCCGTTCAAGCAGATTGGCCCGCAATCCGTATTCCACGGACTGCGGGCCATCGGCTAGAAAGAGTTGCTCGGCTTCACGAACACTCGTCTGGTGGAGCTTTCGGGCTGCGCTTACGACGCCAGAAGACTTCGAGGCTGGGCGACGAACGCCCCCGCCCTTCGGCCGCTGACTCACTTATGCAGCCGAAGAATCCGTCACCACTGCGTCGCGAGCCACGCCAACCAGCACGGCAAATGCAGCGGGATCGTTCACAGCCATGTCCGCCAGCATCCGGCGATCAACTTCGATCTCAGCGGCGCGTAGGCCCTGGATGAAGCGGTTGTAGGTCATCCCGTTCGCGCGAGATGCCGCATTGATCCGCTGAATCCACAGGCGACGGAAGTCACCCTTGCGCGCGCGACGGTCACGGTAGGAGTACACCAATGAATGCGTGACCTGCTCTTTGGCCTTGCGATACAGGCGCGAGCGCTGCCCGCGATAGCCGCTTGCCCGCTCGAGGGTTGCCCGACGCTTCTTGTGCGCATTGACTGCGCGCTTTACGCGTGCCACTTACTTCTCCTTGCGTTCGTTGCCCAGTGACTCTTGACCACCGGGAAGATTTTCGACTGACTCACACCAGTCAGATGGACGATTGGTTGGGTGTTAGCGCTTCCCGAGGAGGCGCTTGACCCGCTTCTCATCGGCTTTGGCGACAGGTGCGTCGGCCATCAGGCGACGCGTGCGCTTCGAGTTCTTCACCTCGAGGAGGTGGCGACGGTTCACCTGCTCGTGAGTCAGCTTCCCGGAACCGGTCGTCTTGAACCGCTTCTTTGAGCCGCTGTGCGTCTTCATCTTTGGCATCGGTACTTCTCCTACTGTTCGGCCGCAGGTACATCTGCGGAAGCTTCAATGTCGCCGAGCATCTCTTCTTCAAGAGTCTTGGCGGCCGTGTCCTTGTCATGCTTAACGTCTGACTTCTTCCGCAGCGGCGCGATGACCATGACCATGTTTCGTCCGTCCTGCTTTGGGGTGGACTCAACAATGCCGAGATCTGCAACATCCTCGGCGAGCTTCTGCAGAAGACGGAATCCAAGTTCGGGCCGCGACTGCTCGCGCCCTCGGAACATGATGGTCACCTTGACTTTGTCGCCCGCTTTCAAGAAGCGTTCGATATGGCCCTTCTTGGTGCCGTAATCATGAGGATCGATCTTCGGCCGAAGTTTCATCTCTTTGATGATGACGTTGGTTTGATTCCGGCGGGTTTCCCGCGCCTTCATCGCTGCTTCGTACTTGAACTTGCCGAAGTCCATCAGTTTGCAGACTGGGGGCCGGGAGTTCGGTGCAACTTCGACTAGGTCGAGGTCTGCCTCCTGGGCAAGCCGCAATGCGTCCTCAATCCGGACGATTCCAACTTGTTCACCGGCAGGTCCCACGAGTCGCACTTCCGGGACTCTGATCCGCTCGTTGATGCGGGGTTCGACGCTGATGGCGCCTCCTTCTGTCGTCGGTCAAGGCTATTTCGAAGCGCAGGAACCCGACGCACCAGAAGGCATCACATACGTGAAGCTATGTGGTGACCTGACGCGACAAAGTGCCGGCAGGTGGGATCTCTCCGCTTTCCAAGATGAAAGGGTAGCAGCATGAGCAACGGAGCTGAGCCAGCGAGTGATCCAACAAACACTGCCGCACGCGATATCGCGGATGTTCCGGCGGTTGAGGTTGTCACAACCGTGGCCGTGCACCTGATGAGCGCCGCGGCGATCAAGTGTGGTCTTGCCGAGGACGAAGACACGGCCGCCGAACAACAGGACCTTGCCGAAGCGCGCATCCTGATCACGGCACTGGCCGGACTGATCAAGGCAAGCGCCCCTGATCTCGGTACCGCGCACGCTGGACCACTCCGCGATGGACTCAAAAGCCTGCAAGCAGCGTTTCGAGAGGCATCCGACGTTCCTGACGCACCAGGTCAGGGGCCCGGCGAGTAGTAAGTCAGGGCTCGGCGGTGGAGACTAATCCCCCGCTGGGCGTGACCCAAGTTCCACGCCTCGCGAGAGGCGACTTCGCAAGACGTCACTGCCGGACAACGCTGCCGCGACCTCCTGCATCACTGCCGGAGTGTCAAGGCTGGCAGGGGCCAACAACGTCAGTCGAATGTCGGCTTCCCCGCGAGGTTCCGACAGCTCAAACTGGCAGGAATACCGCTGGGCAAGTCCAGCAACTGCATCCATCACCGCCGCCTGAATCTGCGGGTCTGTGATCACTGATCCCACTGTCTCGCCAGCCGAGATGGATTCGAGAAGCGCGGAATCCACAACGAACATGTGGTCGCTCCCGGAATCGATGATGAGCGCGTCAGCACCTTCGTCAATGGCGGCGGCAGCGACCATTTGTGCTCGGGCTGCCACAGGTCGCGCGTCGACATCCCAACTCGACATTGCGGCCACTGACGTGAACGCCAAGAGACCCCGTCTGCCATCGGGGATCTGCACTGAGACCGTCGCCATGTGGCTGTCCTTCTCAACACGATGCCCATCATCGGTCGTCTCAGTACTGTCCAGCACGGCTTTCACGGGGACGAAGAGGCGACCGCTCGCGATCGCATTGGCAGCCTGACTTCGTGTGCCGACGCCGCTATGAAAATCAACCAAGGCCTGGACAACGGCCGGGTCTGCTCGCCCGTCGTCATCAGTGAACTCGGATGTTGGGATTGACTTACCATCGAATCTTTCCTCAATCGACATCTAAACCACCTCGATAGCGGGCAGTGCGCGTGGACAGCCGCGTCACTTCGTCACTGCGGATGAGATCTGCCAGTGCCGTCGACACCGTGTCCGAGACCCTTCGACAGAACTCCTCCGGCTCTTGCGCCGCGTCCGGGTATTCAGGAACGACAACATCAACGATGCCTGATTCGGCAAGTTGCCATGCGGCAACCCGTTGACTGCGAGCCATGTCAGCCGCGCGGTCGGGTGTTCGATACCTGATCACCGAGGCACCCTCCAGGGGTAGGGGTGAAACCCACGCATGCGCGGCAGCCACCACCCGGTCGGCAGGCAACAGCGCGAGAGCACCACCGCCGCACCCCATGCCCAGCAGGACCGAAACCGTTGGCACGGGCAACGTCGTGAGTTCGGACAGGCATCGCGCGATTTCTCCCGCCAGGCCTCCCTGTTCGGCTGCAACAGAAAGTTCTGCACCGGCCGTGTCCACGATGGTGATCAGGGGCAATCGGAGCTCAACAGCCAGCGCGAATCCGCGTCGTGCCATCCGAAGCGCGCCAGGGCCCAATTCGGATCCATCGTTCTGGGCGGCTCGATCTTGGGCTACAACGACCGCGCCGATCCCATTCCACTGGGCGAGATAGAGGCCAAGAGCGTCACTTCGCTCCCCCTGACCGGTGCCGACCAATCGCGTTGCGTTGGTCAGGCTGATGGCCAGCAAAGTTCCGGCAGTGGGTCGCAATGGGTCGCGCGTGCGTACGACGGCATCCCAGGGGTCAGGGTGCGGCATCTCTGCGGTCACCACCTCCGGCGTCGCGGGCGCGCCGTTGGCATCAACGGTGTCCGAGGACTGCGTCACCTGCAGCACTGCGCTAACGCGTTGCCGCAGGTCCGGCAGCGCGACCACACCATCAATGACGCCATTTTCGGCGAGGTTGTTGGTCAGCTGCACGCCTGTCGGAAACTGCTCGCCGGACAACATCTCGAAAACGCGCGGGCCAAGGAACCCAGCCAGCGCGTCGGGTTCGCCAAACGTCACGGTCCCTAGCGAGCCCCATGTCGCCATCACCCCGCCAGTGGTTGGGTTACGCAGCCACACGAACAACGGGTTCCCACCTGCACGGAATCTGTTCACTGCCGCCGCAACATCAGCCATCAACACAAATGCCGCTGTGCCCTCCTGCATCCGGGTGCCGCCGGAAGATGGGCTCGCGAACACCGGCAGACCCAGCGTTCGGGCACGATCAAAGGCCGCGATCACAAGCTGACAGGCGACCGAACCGACTGAACCGGCGAGGAAAGCGAAGTCGCTGGCTATCACCACAACAGGGATACCGTCGATGGTTGCGGACCCAACATCCACTGACTCAGCAGAACCAGATCGCTGCCGAGCAGTCGCCAATTCCTGCTCGTATCCCTCGCCGTCCACAGCGGACTGCTCGCCTATCCCGAGTTCCTTCGGAGTCCACGCGGTGAAGCTGTCGGCATCCACGAGCGCATCAAGTAGTGCAGTCACTGAAATATGTGCCACGAGTGGCACGCTAGCGTGCCGGGTAATGACCACAACGAACCTGGGGCAATTGCGCACTATCGGTGGCGAGCAGCTTCGCGTCCAAGTCGCCAATCCGGGCCCAACTCGGGTGACGATCGTGTTCGTAAACGGCATGGGCGTTTCGCTGGACTATTGGGATCCAGTCGTAGAGCTACTGCCCGAATTCACTTGCATCAGATTCGATCGACCGGGAATGGGTGGATCGCCAGACTCCGGATGGGACTCCACCGACATCCGCACCGAGGTCGACCGGATCTTCCGTGTCGCCGATGACGAGGTCGGACCGCGTTGCCCACTCGTGCTTGTTGGTCATTCGTACGGAGGAATCATTGCCGAAACCGCCGCACGCTTGGAACCGCAGCGGACCATGGGTCTCGTGCTCGTTGACGGGACGGATCCACTGCAGCACGCCAACGATGACACGCGACTCGAGGCGGTTCTTGCACCGGCCTTAGCCCTCGCAAGCTCCATTCCCGGCTTCGCATCGACGGTCGGTGGTGCGGTGGAGCGGATCGCGACATTTGCAACAACGGTCAATCCGGACGGACCACGGCTGACCCCTGAGCAGCGATCGCTAGTGAGGTCGCGCACACACGTTCGCAACCTCCTGCGGGAGGATCTACGAATTCCTCACCACTGCCGTCAAGCACTCGAAATTGCGCGAAGTGCTCCGCTGCCTCCCATCCCGGTGACGCTGCTCGTCAGCAGTGAGGAACGCACCCTCATGGGTACTCGGCGTGCATCAGACTGGATCTCTCGCAACTTCAAACGAGTCGGGCAGTTTGGCGAGCTCGCGAAGCTGCAGATTCTGCGCGCCGGCCATCTCATGATGTTTGATGAGCCAGTCGCTGTCGCAGCCGCAATCACCGACGTTGCAGAAGGAGGTCCACGATGACTTGGGACTCGCATGCACTCGCTGGGCGCCTCAACAGTGCCACCCGCGATGTCGAACCTCCGTTCGCGATTATCGATCTGGGCTCGTTCGACGCCAATCGTCGCGACATCGCCAGACGGGCAAGCGGAACCAGGGTGCGGGTGGCGAGCAAGTCACTTCGCACGAGGTGGGCCATCAATGAAGTGCTGAGGCATTCGCAATTCGCCGGGGTGCTCGGATTCACCCTCCCCGAGGCGTTGTGGCTCGCGAGTGACTCCGGCGGCGTCGCGCCTATCGATGACGTCGTCGTGGGATACCCGACGGTCGATCGCCAAGCTATGCGCCGCCTTTGCGTGGACCCCGAACTGGCTTCACGCATCACACTCATGATTGACGATGTAGCGCACCTTGAACTGATTGGGGAAGCTGCCCGCGGAACCGACGCCGTGATCCGCGTCTGTATTGACGTGGACTCGTCGTGGCGACCACGAACCCCTGGCAAGGGGCGGGGGCCTCACATTGGCGCACAACGATCACCACTTCATACCGAGGAAGATGTCCTCGGGTTTGCCGCGCGAGTTGTCGAGTCGCAGCAGGCGAACTTGGTCGGGCTCATGTTCTACGAAGCCCAGATTGCCGGCCTTGGCAACCAACCCCCTCGACACGCTGTCCGCGCCCGAGCAATCAGCGCGATGCAGTCGGGCTCCAAGCGTGAACTGGCTCGCCGGCGGCCACGCATCGTTGCGGCCGTCAACAACATTCTCAAGGATCGCCAAGGCACCAGCCTTGAATTCGTCAACGCTGGCGGAACTGGCTCATTGGAGTTTTCAGCAGCAGACCCGAGTGTGACTGAAGTGACGGCTGGCTCCGGGTTCTTTGCACCCACACTGTTTGACTCGTACCGGCACTTTCAACCTGCACCCGCCGCGGCATTCGCGCTGCCCGTTGTGCGACGGCCGAACGCCGACACGGTGACGGTCCTCGGCGGAGGTTACGTCGCCTCGGGTATCGCGGACATCTCTCGGTTGCCCACTCCTTGGCTTCCTGAAGGTTTGACACTCGACAGCCAAGAGGGCGCTGGCGAGGTCCAAACACCCCTTCACGGCGCAGCCGCGGGCGGATTGGCCCTCGGCGACCGCGTCTGGTTCCGCCACGCAAAAGCCGGCGAACTTGCTGAGCGCTTTGAGGAGTTCCTCTTGGTGCGCGGCTCCGAAATCGTCGATCGAGTTCCGACCTATCGCGGTGAGGGCAAGACCTTCCTGTAGGTGCCTCGAAGTAGCCGTTATGACACCGATTCAGCCGCCCTTTTCCGATAGCGTGCGCTCACCTCGCAGCCAAGGAGCGCCATGAGCAACGAAGCGGCACCTGACACCAGCACCGCGAATACCGGGTCATCAACGAAGTGGATCGCCCTCGCAGCAATGATGTTCGCCGTGTCGATGATGTTCATCGACCAGACGATCGTCTCCATCGCGATCCCCACCATCCAAACCGAGCTGGGCCTCAGCGATGCCGGAGTCCAGTGGGTGATCAACGGCTATCTGCTTTCGCTGTCCGCGTTCTTCGCCCTCGGTGGCCGACTTTCGGACATCCTTGGACACAAGAAGATGGTGCTCCTGGGCGTCACGATCTTCGCCGTGTCATCAGCGCTTTGTGGCGCAACTCCCGCATCGAGCGCCGCTGAAGCGTGGCTGATCATTTTCAGGATCGTGCAAGGAATCGGTGCCGCACTCCTGTTCCCAGCAGCACTGGCGATTGTCGTGTCGGTCTTCCCACTCAAGGAGCGCGGAAAGGCGCTGGCGCTGTTCTTCGGCATCACCGGAGGGCTCACGGCGATCGGGCCGATCCTTGGTGGCTACCTCAGCGAGTGGACCTGGCGGGCGATCTTCTGGGTCAATGTCCCGGTCGCCATCATCGCGATCATCCTCACCCTGATCGCAAAGATCCACACCAAACACAAGAAGGAACCGCTCGATTACAAGGGTGCAGTACTCATTGCACTTGGTATGGGCTTCAGCGTGTTGGGCCTTCAGCAAGCCAGTTCGTGGGGCTGGGGTTCGTGGAAGACGATTGGCTCAATCGTCTTGGGGCTCGCTCTGCTCGTGATCTTCGTTAAGGTTGAGACCAAGGTGAAGATTCCTTTGATCAAGGTCGAAATCTTCAAAGACCGCGCCTTCTTCGTTGACAACGCAGTCTTGTTCTTCGCGATGATGGCGTTTGTTCCGGTGTTCTTCTTCGGCAGCGTGTACTCGCAGGCCGTTCTTGATTACAACGCCTCCAACGCCGGGCTCTACCTCCTGGTCTTCTTCGCAGGATTTGCGCCCGCTGTCCAAGTCGGTGGTCGAATTCTGGACAACCGAGGGGCCCGAGGCCCCGTCATCGTCGGCTGTGCGGTCGGCGCGGTTGGCTTCTTCCTCTGGGCAGGCAAGTTGACTGACTACAGTCTCAGCGCCCAGTGGCCATTCATCGTGATCGCTGGCGCAGGGATCGGGCTCTTGTTGGGCCCAGCAAGCACCGATGCGGTCAACCGCGCGATCAACGCCTCCTACGGTGAAGTAACGGGGATCAACCAGACGATCCGAAACTATGGGTCAAGTCTTGGTTTGGCTATCTTCGGAACGCTGCTGATCAATGCGAACGCAGCGAAGATCACCGCGACGCTTACCGGTTTTGGTGTGCCGGAATCGCAGGCCACGAACCTTGGTCAGCAGCTTTCCGAGGGCACTAGTTCCGGCGCCTCTTTCCCAGCAGGAATCCCACAGGCGGTGCAGGAGCAGATTGCCTCGGCAATCAAACTCGATTTTGCGCAGGCAAACCAGGTTGTCTACTACGGGATGTCTGCCGCGCTGGTAATCGCCTTCATCGTGTCACTCTTCCACCCCGGGGGCAGAGTGACCGAGGAAGTCATCGAGGTAGGCGGCTCCGGGCCAGATGCGCCGACCGCCAACGATCCACTTCCAACCGGCGGGCACTAGTCGCAATCGTTGGCCGCAGCGTCGGAGCTACAGCCGACAGGCCAGGATGTCCGTCACAAGGATCCCCCGGCCACCGAGTTCGTAGAGCGAATCCATAACCGCGTGAACTTCAGCGCGCGAGACCATGGCTCGGACCGCCACCCATCCTTCATCCCGCAGCGGTGAAACCGTTGGAGACTCAAGTCCAGGGGTGATCGCGGCGGCCGCATCGAGTTGTTCGGAGCGGATGTCGTAGTCGACCATCACGTAACTGCGGGCAGCAATGACGCCCTCGATCCTTCTGATGAACGTCGCTGCGGCCGGGCTTGGATCCGATGCCTCTGGGCGCACGAGCATTCCTTCGCTGTGTAACAAGGGTTCACCCACGACCACGAGTCCTGCCTTGCGCAAGGTTGTCCCGGTGTCCACCACATCGGCAACGGCATCTGCCACGCCTAACGCCACTGCGTTCTCAACAGCACCATCAAGCTTCACAATTGATGCGCTGATTCCTGCGCGATCGAGGTCTCCCTGCAAGATGCCTGGATAGGAGGTAGCGATCCGAAGGCCAGCCAAATCTGCAATTGTCGAGGCGGTTCCGACAGGGGCAGCGAGGCGGAACGTCGACCCACCAAACCCGAGCGGAAGCACCTCCGCAGCGCTGGCCTTCGAGTCGAGCAACATGTCGCGACCGGTGATCCCGAGGTCAAGCTGACCGGCGCCGACATAGACGGCAATGTCGCGAGGCCGCAAGAAGAAGAACTCCGCGTCGTTGTCAGGGTCAGCCACGACAAGCTCGTTGCCTCGACTGTTGCGCAGATACCCGGCTTCATTGAGCATCCTGCGGGCGGGTTCTGACAGCGCCCCTTTGTTGGGAACGGCTATGCGTAGCACCGGAAACCTTCCGTCTTGGATGTGTGACCCTTCAATGGGCTGCGTAGACAGCCTAATGACATCTGAACTAAAGCTGCTCGTAGATGTCCTCGGGTGTGATGTTGCAGGCAACCATCATCACAGCTGCGTGGTACAGCAACTGGGATATTTCCTCGGCCGCTCTCTGCTTTCCTTCATACTCTGCGGCCATCCAGACCTCAGCTGCTTCTTCGACAACCTTCTTGCCGATCGAGTGGACGCCGCCATTGAGCAACTTGACTGTGTTCGATTCGGGATCACCGGAATCGGCGCGGCTGCGCAACTGCAGGTAGAGCTCATCGAAGTTCTTCATCTGGCAAAGCCTAGACCGCTACCTGCTACCCGCTGACGCAAGTCCTTAAGAGTGAGCGCGGTGGTAATCGCAGCCAATGCAGCTTCGCGTCCCTTGTCCTCACTTGAGCCCGGCAGCCCGGCCCGATCGAGTGCCTGCGCCTCGTCGTCGCAGGTGAGCACACCGAAGCCCACTGGGACTCCAGTATCAAGCGCGACGCGGCCAAGGCCGTCGGTGGCTGCTTGGCAGACATAGTCGAAATGCGGGGTGCCACCCCGAATCACAACACCGAGGGCGACCACGGCATCGACGCCCGGAGCAGCGCTCGCCGCGACCACGGGAAGCTCGAAAGTCCCGGGCACCATGATGACTTCGTAATTTGCACCGGCCTGGTCAAGCAGTTTCGTTGCACCAGCGATCAACCCACCCATCGCCTGCTGGTGCCAACTGCTGGCAACAACGGTGACCTTCAAGTCCGTGTTTGTTGGGACCGGAGCTTCCGGATCATTGTGAGCACTCATACGGTGTCCGAATCCTTCTCGAGAGGTGAGTCAAGGGTGTCCGTGGCAGTCAAATGGTGGCCCATCCGCGCTGCTTTGGTCTGCAGATAATGGGCGTTGTGTTCATTCGGTTCGATCTGAAGCGGCTCTCGGTCGGTGACGCGGATTCCGTAGCCGTCCAGGCCAGCAAGCTTCGCCGGGTTATTCGTCAACAGCCGCATGCTCTTGATCCCCAGATCAACAAGGATTTGCGCACCGGTCCCGTAGTCGCGCGAATCCGATGGCAGACCAAGGAGCAGGTTGGCGTCGACAGTATCCGCGCCCTTGTCTTGAAGGTGGTACGCGCGCAGCTTCTGCAGCAGACCAATCCCGCGGCCCTCGTGCCCGCGCACGTACAACACAACTCCACGGCCCTCATCGGCAACGCGCGCCAACGCAGCGTTCAACTGCGGACCACAATCGCAGCGCAGCGACCCCATGACATCACCTGTCAGGCACTCCGAGTGGACCCGAACAAGCACGTCCTCACCATCGCCGATGTCCCCGAACACCAGAGCCAGATGTTCGAGCCCCTCCATGGTGTCGCGGTATCCAATCGCGGTGAAGTCCCCATGCTCGGTGGGCAAATTCGCCTCCGCGACCCGCTCGACGAAGCTTTCCTTGTGCCGAATGAACGCGATCAGATCGGCAATCGAAATCATCGACAAACCATGCTCATCGGCGAACTCGCGGCATCCCGGCGCGCGCATCATCGTGCCGTCATCGTTGACCAGTTCACAGATCGCACCGCCCGGCGGCAACCCAGCCAATCGGGCGAGGTCAACGGCGGCTTCGGTGTGCCCGGCCCGGCGAAGGACGCCGCCTGGAACTGCACGCAACGGAAAGACGTGGCCGGGGCGAGTGATATCGGTTGCCTCAGTCGCTGAATCGATGAGGACCCTAATGGTGTGAGCTCGATCCGCTGCCGAGATTCCTGTCGTCACACCGTCGCGAGCATCAACACTCACCGAATAGGCGGTCTGCTTGCGGTCTTCGTTCACATGGGTCATCGGAGGCAGGCTCAAGCGATCAAGGTCCGGCCCGCTCATCGGAACACACACGACCCCGCTCGTGTACCGAATCATGAATGCCACTAATTCCGGCGTCGCCTTACTCGCGGCAAAGATCAGGTCGCCCTCGTTTTCGCGATCCTCGTCGTCAACAACGACTACTGCCTTGCCCGCTCGGATATCACTGAGCGCGCGGGTGACTGGGTCCAGTCGAACTCCGCCACTGGTGGGCTCGATGGTTGGCTGATCTGTATCCGCCTGAGCAGCGGACTCTTTCGATTGCTCATCGTCGGAACCGAGGAGTTCATCTGCCGGGATCATCTGTCTGTGCCGTCCTCTAGCAGTCGTTGAACGTACTTGGCCAAAACGTCAGTCTCAATGTTCACTCGTTGGCCAACCTCGAGGCCTCCGAGGGTGGTCTCCGCAAGTGTGGTGGGGATGAGCGATACCTCGAACCAATCAGTACCTGTGTCGGTCTGCCCAAGCCCACTGATCGTAAGGGAGACCCCGTCAATGGTGATCGAGCCTTTCATTGCGATCTGTCGGGCATGATGCCGATCAACCGAGAATCGAATGACTTCCCAGTGTTGCGACACGGTGCGTGCCAGCACGTGTCCAACGCAGTCAACATGGCCCGAAACAACATGTCCGCCGAGTCGACCGTTTGCTTGAACCGCGCGTTCAAGGTTCACCCGATCACCCGCGAGTCGCTGCCCAAGGCTCGTGTGATCGATCGTCTCGGACATGACATCAGCCGTGAACGATTCATCATCAAATTCCGTCACGGTCAAACACACACCGCTAACGGAGATGGAACAACCCAATGTCGCATCGCTGACCACGAGTGGACCAACGACTCGAATTCGCGCCGCATTCCCAGCAAGGAACTCAAGGGAGGCCAGCGATCCCACTTCTTCGACTATGCCCGTGAACACGTCAGTTCCCACCTCCTTTGATTCCTTTGGCAGGGGGTGCCATGTCGACCCGGATATCCGCACCCACTCGGGTCACCGATGTAACGTCGAAACGTTCCACCTCAGCAATTGTCGTGATACCGAGGTCTCCGACTGCGGGCAACCCCCCACCGATCACTGTAGGCGCGATGTACCAAATCACCTGATCCACGAGTCCGTCTCGCAGAAGTTGGGTAGCGATCGTCGGACCACCCTCTACCAAGACCGTGGTAACCCCATGTGCGAAGAGCTCTCTCAGGGCTTCACGAAGATCATGTGTCCGCAGTTGGAGCGGCTCGCGAGCAGCCAATTGACTCTTTGCGGGAACCTCGCGCCGACCGACGACCACTGGGATCGGCTGATACGACGCCCCAGGTCGTCGATCCGTCAGCACCGGATCATCGGCAAGAACCGTGCCGATTCCCACCAGGACGGCCCCAGACTGCGCTCGCAAAGCGTGCACCTCTTCGCGAGCCTCTTCCCCGGTGATCCAGCGACTGGTGCCATCACGGGCGGCGATCTTGCCGTCCAAACTCGCGGCGATCTTCAACGTGACAAACGGCCAACCGCGAGAGACGGCGACGCCCCATCCGGCATTCAGCTGTTGTGCCTGCGCTTCGAGCACCCCGGCCTCGACATCGACACCAGCGGCTCGTAAGGCCTCTGCTCCCCCAGCCGCTTGCGGGTTGGGGTCACAAACAGCGAAGACCACCCGAGAGACGCCGGCATCCAGAAGCGCCTCGGTACAAGGACCAGTCCTGCCCGTGTGCGAACAGGGCTCGAGGGTGACTACAGCGGTCGCCCCGCGCGCGGCCGCGCCCGCGGCCTGTAGCGCGACGACTTCGGCGTGCGGTGTTCCCGCACCTTGGTGGGCGCCCGAACTGACCTGGCTGCCGTCAGGAGCGAGAATGACGCAACCAACTCTGGGGTTCGGTCCGGGCGGGCATAGTGCCTGCTGCGCAAGAGCGATTGCGTCCGTCATCGCCTGCACTTCAGCAGTGCTGGCCATGGGAGCCTCCCGGACTCTGGATATCGTGTCGCCTCAACGATTCGCTTCATTCGAACGAGTTCATGCAACTTCAATCATGATCGTCGAATTCGGTTCGAGACGTCGTACCTTTCCGCCAAGTGGCTTGGGTCACCCACCGGCAGCAATGGCCGCGGCCCGAATGTTGTTGATTGCGGCAATTGGATCGGCAGCGCCGTACACCGATGAGCCGGCCACGAACACGTTTGCTCCGGCCTCCGCCGCGATCTCCACGGTTGTGTCGTCGATGCCACCATCAACCTGCAGCCAGACATCCGAATCCGGCCCCAGCAATTCGCGGGTACGGGCTATCTTCGGGACAACAACATCGAGGAAAGACTGGCCTCCGAATCCCGGTTCGACCGTCATGAGAAGGACCATGTCGAGCTCACTAAGCATGTCGGCGTACGGCTCAATTGCGGTGGCTGGTTTCAGGGCCATGCCAGCACGGGCTCCCGCAGACCGCAGCGCTCGCGCGAGTCGAATCGGAGCGTGCGCGGCCTCAACGTGGAAGGTGACACTTCCGGCCCCCGCCTCCGCATACTCCGGCGCCCATCGATCTGGATCCTCAATCATGAGATGGCAGTCGATCGGCGTCGACACGGACTTCAGCAGCGCCTCAACGACTGGCAGACCCAGAGTCAGGTTTGGGACGAAGTGGTTGTCCATCACGTCCACATGAAGCCAGTCAGCCGCACCGGCGACGCGTTCGCATTCGGCGGCCAGTTGGCCAAAATCGGACGACAGGATGCTGGGTGATATTTGTACGGACACACCAAGAGGCTAGTGCCCGAACTACCTGCGACGCATCAGGGAAAAGAACATTCCGTCGGTGCCGTGCAGATGCGGCCAGAGCCGCACATTGGGGCCGTCGCCGAGGTCCGTGACTCCAGGGAACAGCCCCCGCGAATCCTCGACCACTACGTCATCGCGTCGGCGAACGACAGACGAGACAACAAGTTCGGTCTCGGCGATATGTGGTGAGCAGGTCACATAGGCCACAACTCCACCTGGGCGAACCAAATCGAGTGCCGCGGTGAGCAACTGCGTTTGAAGCTTCTTGAGCGCGGGGACATCACTTGGCGTCCGACGCCATCTCAACTCAGGTCGCCTGCGCACCACGCCAAGGCCAGTGCAAGGAACGTCGAGCAAGACTCGGTCAACGCCAGGGCGGATAGGTGGCTGCCTGCTGTCGCCAACCACGACCCCCGCGAATCCGGGCACTCGCGATACGGAATTGACGATCAGTTCCGCACGGTGAGGGTGAAGCTCGACCCCCACTGTCGAAGCCCCGCGAAGCGCTCCCAGCGCAGACAGCAGAGCGACCTTTCCCCCAGGGCCGGCACACAAGTCAACCCAGGTGGTGTCGGCACCTTCAACCTCGGCGTGGGCCAGAGCGGCGGTCACCAATTGGCTGCCCTCGTCCTGGACTCCTGCACGCCTGTCACGAACGGGTGGAAAGCTGCCAACGGGTCCACGGGGCGCAACTGCCGCATAAGGGCTCCAACGACCCGGGGACGCTCCTGCAGCCAACAGGTCATCTGCAGTCGACAAGCCGGGACGTGCTGCCAGGGTGACGGACGGCGGTTGATTGTTCGCCGCGAGCAATGCGGGCAACTGATCGGCACGCTTCGGCCCGAGTGCGTCGCGCAGAGCAGACACGATCCACGTCGGATGGCTGAACTCGAGCGCTAGCTGCTCATCAGAGCCGGGTTGCTGGGCCGACAACTTCTTCAACCACTGTTGATCGGTTCGTGTGCTGACCTTTCGCAACACGGCGTTGACGAGTCCCGCCGGAGCCTCGCCAGCGACGCTTCGTACCAGGTTGACTGACGTATCGACCGCTGCATAGGCATCGGTGTCCATGAGAAGCAACTGGTAGGTACCCATCCGAAGTACGTCGAGAACCCGCGGATCCAACTTGTCGATGGGGCGGCCGCTCGCCTCGGCGATCACCGCATCGAGTAGACCTCGGTACCTCAGAGTGCCATTCACCACCTCGGTACAGAACCCGGCATCACGCACCGAGAGCTCGTGGCTGCGCTGTATTTGAGACAGCGCCAGGTTCGCGTAGGCGTCAGCGCTCCCGACCTCATGAAGAACGTCGTAAGCCGCTCGCCGGGCAGCATCCACGGGTGCCTCGCGCGGCCCGCGCGCACGCTCGTGAGAACTCACGTGAGCCGCTCCCCCGACACGATTCGGGCTCCGCGCGCCCAATCTGGTGCGGGCATATCCCGCTTGCCCGGCGCACGAACAACTCCCAAAGCGACCGCGTGGGTCGCAGTGCCCACGAGTACCTCGTTCTTCCCCACGGCGAACTCGCCGATCGGCATATTGCTGATGTCGGGGCGCAGAGTCACCGGGCCGAGTTTCAGGCGATCGTCTCCGCGAGTCGTCCAGGCCCCAGGCTGCGGCGTACAGGCGCGGATCATCCGATCAACAGCGATGGCCGGGACGCTCCAGTCAATGCGGGCATCTTCGGTAACAATCTTGGGTGCATAGCTCACACCGTCCGGCGGCTGTGCGACAGGCGATGCCTCACCAGATTCGATCGCGTCGAGGGTTCGGACCATGAGTTCGGCACCGGATTCAGCCAACTCCACGAGCAGCGTGCCCGCTGTATCGGACGGCCGGATCGGCGTCACGACGGTCCCAAACACCGGCCCCGTGTCCATACCGGCTTCGAGTTGAAAGGTCGTCGCACCCGTGATGTCGTCGCCGCGCCAAATTGCGTGTTGAACGGGCGCCGCGCCTCGCCACGCTGGGAGCAGCGAAAAGTGCAGGTTGATCCATCCAAATCGCGGGATATCGAGGACCTCCTGCGGGAGCAACGCCCCGTAAGCGACCACTGGACATGCATCCGGGGCAAGCGATGTCAGCTCGGCGAGGAAATCGGGATCAGAGGCCTTCTGCGGCCGCAGGATCGGAATTCCACTTTCCTCGGCGAGTTCGGCGACCTCGGACATGGCCATACGGCGGCCACGACCAGTTTGAGCATCGGGGCGCGTGACAACCGCAACGACATCGTGGTGCGAATTGATGAGGGCCGCGAGCGTTGGAAGTGCGGGCGCGGGTGTCCCGGCAAAAACGAGGCGCACCCCTAAAACCAGCGATCAAATTGGTGGGGGCTGACCTTGACCATCGGCGGCTCCGCACCAAACCACTGAGATTCGCGAATCTCCTTCATGGCCTTCTTACGTTCCTCTTTGCTGAGTCGATCGATAAACAGCACACCGTCAAGGTGGTCAGTCTCGTGTTGCACACACCGTGCAAGAAGTCCACTGCCTTCGAGGACCACAGGTTCACCGTGCATGTTGAACCCCTTGGCAACCGTCCGCAAGGCGCGAGGTGTGTCATAGACCAGGCCCGGCAGCGATAGGCATCCTTCCGGACCTTCTTCTTGCTCAGAAGAAAGATCCAGATCAGGATTGATCAAGTGCCCGACCTCGCCGTCCACGTCGTACGTGAATACCCGCAGGGATACCCCTATTTGGTTTGCCGATAGCCCAGCACCCGGGGCCTTCAACATCGTCTCCGTCAGGTCCTTGACCAATACCCGCAACTCTTTGTCGAAGGTTTCCACCGTCGCTGCGGGACTGCGAAGCACTGGATCGCCAAATAGTCGGATGGGCTGGACAGTCACAGCAGAGGGCCTTTCATCGATGGGTCAGTCTGGGGTCAGTCTACGCAGTTAGAGGACGCTCGGCGGATCCATGCGAACCACAACCCGCGACTCGCCAGATCCGCCAGCGCCGAGTACCAATGCCCCCTTGACTGCCTGGGCCAACCTGGCGCCCTCGCGGTGGGGCGCGAGGATGACACAACGGACGTGCTGATCATGCTTGCCCCGCCCCTCGATGGGGCTCGGTCCGAGTACGCGCCAGCCAGCGTCGAGGTCACAAGCCTGCACGAACTGCGCCACACCATCGGCAGGGCCCGTGACTGCAGCACAGCGACTCACGGGTGGCAGCCCAGTCGCTTGGCGTTCACTCAGCTCTCGCTCCGCCCAGCCCGCAGGGTCGGACCGGACTAAAGCTTGTACGGCCCGGTGCGAAGCATCAGCAGTCACTGCCACGACGCCACCATCTGACTCGCCCTTGACTAATGCCGCGGCATTGAACCAGCGGCGGACTAGTTGTTCCTCGCTGCGCAGGTGTGCACCGACGAGCTGTGCATCTCCGTCTAGGAGAACCGCTGCCTGGTACCTACCAACGGCGTGGGGTTCGGCACCCACTGTCGCCACAACAATCATCTCGGTGGTGCCAACGCTCGTTTGAACCCCGTTGATGCTGTCGCTGACGATGACAGGAACATCCGGGAAAGACGCCCGCAGTTCCTCAGCTGTGCGCTCGGAACCAATTCGGACAGCGCGGAATTTTGTGCCCCCGCACTCCGCGCATGCCAGGTCATCACTTGGATGGCCACACCAGCGACATTGGAATCCGGCATTCCTGGTTCGCTGACCCATCGGCCCTTCACACATCGTGCACTTCACGATCGCGCGGCACTGCTCACACGCAAGTGCGGGGACGTACCCGGCTCGCCCCACCTGAACAAGGACGGGTCCCGCAGCGACACCGCGTGAAACTGCCTCCCATGCGAAACGCGGGATCCGACTGTGAGCTGCCGGATCATCGGCCCGGCCACTGGCAGAGGTGAGTACGCGCGCAGACCTGCGCCTCGCTTCACGCCCTGGCTCGACTGCAACCAACCACCGCTGTTTCACCATGCGAGCGGCCTCAGCACTGCGTGAGTACCCCGCCAGTACGACCGACGTGTCGTTCTCAAGTGACCGAAGAGCCGCAACTTCGCGCGCGTGCCACCCGGGAGAGCGCGCCTGCACCAAGGACTCATCACCGTCGTCCCAGACAACAATCAGCCGCAAGCCGGCCACTGGGGCAAAGACGCAGTTCCGCGTCCCGACGACCACGGTCGCCTCACCTACGCGTACACGAAGGAATGCCTCGTATCGATCTTGGGGCTTCTGATCACTCGTCAGGCGGGCAACGCGGCCTCCGAACCGCCTACCCATGACCTCGGCGAATCGGTCAACGTCTGCCCCGTCGGGTACCACGACGATCGCCCGGGCATCTGCTTGCGCAACCAGATCGGCAACCAGATCGGGTCCTGAATCTGCTAAGGCTGCGATCAGCGAGGCTCGAACGACACGTCCAGTGGCCAAGCCCTCGATCAGTTGCACTCCATCTTCGTACCCTGCCCAGTCGAGAGTGGCCGGGACCGATGGTTCCTCAAGCTCCGGTGGGTTCCCGTTGAGCAGAGCACCACTCTGCTCAACAAACTTCGCTTCGGTTCTTGCATGGCGCGGCGGAACAGCTTCACGAAGTACCTCATTGGCAGTGCCTGCATATCGATCAGCGACTGCCCGTGCGAGTTCAGCTATCTCTGGGATGAGGACGTCTGGTCCCAGCACCTTGTTGATAGCGGCAAGCTTGCCGACATGTTCGGAAACGGAACGCCTGCGAAGAACAAATCCGTTGACCAGCCGTCCAGCAAATCGAACACGCACCCGGCATCCCGGCACGACCGCTGAATCAAATTCGGCAGGAACGAGGTAGTCGAATGTGTGATCCACCGCGGCCGCGTTGACGTCCACGAGGACTTCGGCTACCGGATCTTGCTCCGAGATCGCCTTCGCAACCTTTGGGCGCGGCCTACCCTTTCTCCTCGCACCTGCAGTCGGAGCACTGTCGTCAACCGCAATGGCCAGCTGCTCCATAGCGCCCCGGACTTATGTCTTCCGCGTGGCGGTCAGAACCATGCCCGCTTGATTGGTCAAGTAGAGCGAAGTCCCGTTACAGGTGTAGGCGACAGTCCCAGTCGTGAAGCTGACCAGCGGCTCGTAGGGCTTCACGTCCTTGATCGTCCGCGTGACGCCATTAAGGGTAGAAGTGGCAGTGAGCGAAATTGCACTGTTGCCACCGGACAACGACAGAGTCGAAGGATTGGCGGTGTAGGTCGCTGTGGAACCGCCCCTCATTTCCACTGACAAATCGCTGACCGTCTTCGCAGCACTGTCCGGCTGCTTTGCGGTGAACTGCGCGTTGTAGGTGGTTGTGAATTGATCTTGGGTGAACCCCAAGCCAACCTCGCCGGTCAAGGTTCCGTTGGCGGTGGTTGTGAGAACGTCATCGGCAGCGTCAGCGAACAAGCTGTTAGTGACGGCCCAACTACCAACGAGACATGCCGCTGGATCCGTCGGGCTCGGGGTCTGTGATCCACTGTTATTCGCGGACGAACTGCATGCTGTGAGAGCTAGCGCTCCCGCAGCGATTGCAACCCAGACAAGACGCTTCACGGGCACATCCAAGAACTAGTTAAGGTCAGATTCCAGCAGCCGTGCGAAGGTCATCAACCCGGTCAGTCCGCTCCCAGGTGAAGGATTCATCCTCGCGACCGAAGTGACCGTAAGCAGCGGTCTTGGCATAGATCGGGCGACGAAGATCCAGCGCCTGAATGATTGCCGCTGGTCGCAGATCGAATACCTCTTGCACGGCCTCTTGGATTCTGGCGTCAGGCAGGATCCCCGTGCCGAACGTCTCAACGAATAGGCCGACGGGACGTGCCTTGCCGATCGCATAGGCGACCTGAACTTCGCACTTACGCGCGAGCCCTGACGCAACCACGTTCTTTGCCACCCATCGCATTGCGTACGCCGCAGAGCGGTCGACCTTCGACGGATCCTTCCCAGAGAAGGCGCCACCGCCGTGGCGGGCCATTCCGCCGTAAGTGTCAACGATGATTTTGCGTCCGGTCAGACCGGCATCGCCCATCGGGCCGCCGATCTCGAAACGACCGGTCGGGTTCACGAGTAGTCGGTATCCGGACGTGTCCAAGCCGAGATCCGCAAGTTCCGGCTCAACGACCAGTTCACGGATATCCGGTGCGAGCAGCGTCTCGAGGTCGATGTCGGCAGCATGCTGACTCGAAACCACAACAGTGTCGAGGCGGGCTGGCTTCTCACCGTCGTACTCAATCGTCACCTGAGTCTTGCCATCCGGGCGCAAGTAAGAAACCTCGCCGGAGTGACGCACGTTCGAAAGGCGCCGAGCCAGCCGGTGGGCGAGCGCGATTGGAAGCGGCATCAACTCGGGTGTGTCATCGCAAGCAAAGCCGAACATGAGGCCCTGGTCACCTGCACCCTGGCGATCCAGTGGATCGTGTGACCCCTCCGAGCGCTCCTCAAAAGCATCGTCCACACCCTGAGCGATGTCAGGAGACTGCTTTCCGATCGCGATCGAGACACCACATGACGCGCCATCGAAACCTTTGTCGGAGTGGTCGTAGCCGATGTCGAGCACCGTCTTGCGAACGATCGCGGGAATGTCAACCCACGTCGACGTCGTCACTTCGCCCGCTACCACAACGAGCCCGGTGGTGAACAGCGTCTCAACCGCAACCCGGCTCGCGGGGTCATCGGCGAGCATCGCATCCAAGATTGCGTCGCTGACCTGATCGGACATCTTGTCGGGATGTCCCTCAGTGACAGATTCAGAAGTAAACAGTCGGCCAGCCATCGAAAAGCCCTTCATTTCCACTAGTGAGTGCGCGTTCGGTCGAAAACCTGAGCAAAGACTAACGATTGCGGAGAATTCCTAATCGCCGGCACGCGGCAAATGCTGCAAAACAACGTCCCAGACGGCATTCGCCACCCCCGCCTTTGAGGTTGAGGCAACGTCCCGCTCGACCCCATTCTCCGAAACAATCGTCACAGCGTTGTACGAATTTTCGAAGCCGCGGTCCACCCCTACTGAGTTGGCGACAACTAGGTCGGCGCCCTTGGCTGCCAGTTTTGCGGAAGCCAATTCGAGGAGGTTCGGCCCCGGCTCTACGGTCTCTGCGGCGAAGCCAACTAGTAGTGGACCTTCGCCCTTGTTTGCGCCGAGTTCAGCGAGCACGTCAACCGTGCGCACCAGTTCAAGTTGTGGCACAAACTGATCGTCGGTCTTCTTGATCTTGCCGACCGAAACCTCGGTAGGTCGAAAATCTGCCACGGCAGCCGCCATCACAACCACGTCGGCACCGCTAGCTCGTTCGAGGATTGCCTTATGCAGTTCTTCGCTGGTTCCGACCTTGACAACGGTCGCCCCCGCCGGATCAGCAAGTTCAACGTTCGCGGCAACTACTTGCACCACAGCACCGCGAGCTACGGCCGCCGCTGCCAGTGCCCACCCTTGACGACCGCTGGAACGGTTTCCCAGAAACCTCACTGGATCCAGGGGTTCACGTGTGCCGCCGGCGCTGATCAGAACGTTCTTACCCGCCAAATCCGCAACGCCGGTTCCACGATCTAGTACGGCTTCGCATACCTCCGCGAGTGCGGCTGGCTCAGGCAGTCGACCCTGCCCACTGTCGGCACCTGTGAGGCGACCAGTCGCGGGTTCAATAACCAACATGCCGCGGGCACGCAGGGTTGCAACGTTCTGCTGAGTTGCCGGGTGGTTCCACATCTCCGTATGCATTGCTGGAGCGAACACCACTGGTGCCCGTGACATCAGCAGTGTGGAGGTCAACAGATCATCGGCAAGGCCATTCGCCGCCTTTGCCAAAAGGTTCGCCGTTGCTGGGGCAATCACGACTAACTTCGCGTGCTGAGCAATGCGGACGTGAGCAACTTCGTGAACGTCGTCAAAAACCGTCGTGGTCACTGGGTTTCCGGAAAGCGCTTCCCACGTGGCACGCCCGACAAATTCCAGCGCCGACTGTGTCGGAACAACTCTGACATCATGCCCAGCTTCGCGCAGCCTCCGGAGCAATTCACATGCCTTGTAGGCGGCGATTCCGCCGCCTACTCCGAGGACGATGTGTTGATTCAGCGGACCTTCTCCACTGCACCTTCGACTGGCTCTGAGTAGAGCAAGCCTGCATCGATTTCTCGCAGCGCGATCGACAGCGGCTTCTCCTGGAGATGGGTCTCCACGAGCGGACCGACGTATTCCAGGAGTCCCTCGCCAAGCTGCGAGTAGTACGCATTGATTTGACGGGCACGCTTTGCCGCGTAGATGACCAAGGAGTACTTGGAATCAGTCTTGTCGAGCAGCTCGTCGATGGGCGGATCGGTGATGCCCTGTGGATCTGGTGCAGTTGACACTGCGGTTCCTTCCGGTGGTACCTCGCGCAGTTGTGTGGCGCAAAGAGTTTTTCGAATTGGTCGTAGCGTGCACAGAATCAAGCGTCAGGCCGTGCGGTTATGGATCCATGCTAGCAACTGCTCCGCAGCTGTATCGATATCCGCATTCACAATCACACAATCGAACTCCCCGGCAGCCTGCAATTCCTCATGCGCTACCGCCATTCGTCGCGCAATTGTGGCTGCATCCTCGGTACCTCGGCCCGCAAGTCTGGTGGCAAGTTCTTCTTCTGATGGCGGAGCGACAAACACGGTTCGTGCACCCGGCATGTTGTCGCGGAGTTGCCTGACACCCTGCAGGTCGATCTCGAGCAGTACGTCTGTGCCATGCGAGATCTTTTCGAGAACGGGCAATGCCGGAGTGCCGTAGTAGTTGCCTGCGAACTCGGCCGACTCAAGGAATCCACCTGACTCCACCAGACGGGCAAATTCGGATTCAGACAGGAAGACGTAGTCCAGCCCGTCCACTTCTCCCGGTCGCGGCGCACGCGTGGTTGCGGACACTGACAACCATAGGGAGGGATCCTGTGCCAACACCTTCTGAATCAGCGTGCCCTTGCCGACACCTGACGGTCCCGCCACAACAATCAGCGATCCGGTGGTCATCCAAACTCCCTCGTCAGAGCTTCCCGTTGATGTTGGCCGAGACCCCGCACCCGCCTCGACACTGCAATGTGATGACGCGCCATGATCGTTGCGGCCTTTGCCTTTCCGACGCCGGGCAGTGCCTCGAGTAGCGACACCACCTTGAGCTTTGCGATCGCCTCATCGGCGGTGGCCCGCGCAATGACTTCACTGATCTTGATGTCGCCGGACTTCAGTTCGGCTCGCACAAGCGCTCTGGTGCGCCGTGCCGCCGTTGCGCGTGCAGCTGCGTCAGCGCGTTGTTCTGGCGTCAGTGTTGGCAGTGGCACGCCACGGAAAGTAGCACCGCGGGCGCCAGCTTTTGGTGCGCGCAACGCAACTAGGAACAATCACACACCCGAGATCGTCGCTGCGATCGCTCGAGCGGCCGCGCCTGGATCAGGCGCCGCAGTGATCGGGCGCCCGATCACCAATAAGTCGGCCCCGTCGGCGAGCGCCTGCTCAGGTGTCGCGACCCGCTGCTGGTCCCCGAGGTCGCCGCCTGCCGGCCGGATTCCTGGAATGACCAATCGAACGTCAGGACCCACAGCGGAACGCACCGCAGTAACCTCAAGTGGTGAACACACCAAGGCGGTGGCTCCCGCATCAACGGCAAGCTTCGCGAGGCGGACAACCGCGCTGAGCGGATCGCCCTCAATTCCGATAGCTGCCAGGTCCGGCGCAGTCAGGGAAGTCAGAATCGTCACCGCAGTGATCGAGGTGCCTGGAAGCGCGTTGACTGCCGCCTCGATCATCGCTGGACCACCCGATGCATGG
>Ga0075160_10000509_pt1 | contig 24556 bp, 23 predicted proteins | sample JI91814C2DNA_FD_70969 | JGI IMG/M metagenome (GOLD analysis project Ga0075160, IMG submission 70969) | Wastewater effluent complex algal communities from Wisconsin, to seasonally profile nutrient transformation and Carbon sequestration -... | ecosystem: Engineered > WWTP > Effluent > Algae... | reverse complement strand
GACGTGTTCGAGAACGAGCCGAACGTGCCCGAGGCGCTGCGCGCGCTGGACAACGTGGTGCTGGTGCCGCACATCGGCAGCGCCACCCGCGCCACGCGCCAGGCCATGGCCGACCTGGCGCGCGACAACCTGGTGCGGCACTTCGCCGGCCAGGCGCCGAAGACGCCCGTGCCCGAGTGCCGCTGAGCGGCGCACTCCTGCACCGCCGACAACCCCGACCAGGAAGCCCGCCATGTCCGACGCCATCCCCGTGTTCACCCAGGTCATCCTCGAGACCGGCCCCGACGGCCGCGCCCGCTGGCGCGACGCCGCCATCCCCCTGCCAGAAGGCAAGCCCGCCGCGCGCCTGAGCGCGCTGATGCCCAGCGGCGGCGCGCAGCTGCGCGAGAGCCCGGTGGGCTTTCGCAGCGAGTTCCACTGCAGCGTCACGCCGCAGTGGGTGATCATCCTGCGCGGCGGCATGGAGATCGGCCTGCAGGACGGCACCAGCCGCGTGTTCCTGCCGGGGCAGCACTTCTATTCCACCGACACGCTGCCCGACGGCGCCACCTTCGACCCCAAGGTGCACGGCCACTGGAGCCGCCAGGTGGGCAGCGAGCCGCTGCAGACGCTGTTCGTGAGGGGCTGAGCGCCATGGCCGCCGGATCGCCAGGGCCCACCATCGAGGTCGTGCGCGACCGCGCGCACAAGATGCGCCACACCGTGCAGGTGCGCCAGCACGAGCTGTCGGCCGACGAGCCGCCCGCGGTGGGCGGCGAGGACCTGGGCGTGACGCCGCACGACCTGTACGACAGCGCGCTGGGCGCGTGCAAGGCGATGACGGTGCTGTGGTACGCCAACCGAAAGGGCATCCCGGTGGAAGACATCCGCGCCACCGTGGAGCGCGACGACGGCCAGGAGCGGCAGGGTGTCTACCGCCTGAAGGTGACGCTGTCCGTGACCGGCCCGGTCACCGACGCGCAGCGCGCCGAGCTGCTGGCGGTGGCGGACAAGTGCCCGGTGCACAAGCTGATGACGAAGGCCACCACCGAGGTGGTGACGGAGATGGCGACGTCAGTAACCTGACTAGCGCTGGCACTCGGCGATGGACGGCGATGCCCAGTAGGCTGACAACTGCGTCGGTGCGTTGCAGCCCAGCGCGCGCCGTAGTGCCGGCTCCTGCATGACCACATGGCTGTGGCCGGCGACAGCGAATATGCGCTCCCCGGCCGAAGCGGCGGCCACCATCCGCATCACCATGGCGCGGTCCCTCTCCCGGACAAGGGTGGTTGCGATCTGCTCGAACAAAGGCGGGCCGGTACCGCGCAGCGGATCGAACCACCCGGGCGCCGTCTCCAAGCACGAGTGGGGTCGCCCGGTGACCCGGTCCGCGAGCTGGCAGAAGGTGGCAGCGTCAATCAGGGAGGTCGTAAGCTGCTCGCGCCGCAGCCAGGCGAGCAAGCGTGACGAGAGAAACGCGTTCAGGTCAAAGGCGCCCTGGCCGCGTGCCCGCTCCTGGGCCACGATGCGCAAGCCGTAGAACACAGCCGCGGCATCGGCTCCGAACCGGTACTGAACCCCCAGCACCTGCGAAGCAAAGCTCTGTTCCAGCGATTCCACCCGCAATCCTCGGGCGGCCGCGAGATGAGCCACGAGTCCCGCCTCGCCCCCGATGCGTGACGCCTCAGCGGCGGTCCTCGCGGAGGCGGGCACGGGGCCTTCCACCAGCACGAGCGTCGGTAACTCCTGCGCAAGCTGTTGTGCGATTGCAAGTGCAGTCTCGTCCGAATCGGATCGCGAGTGACGCACGCCGAGGTAGGTGATGGCCCACCCTGTCCCTGAAGCATGAAAGCGGTAGGGGCTGTCGTGCCGAACCCGCGCGTACTCCGACAGCGGCATGACGGCGTCAACGTCCAGAGTGGGGGATGCGGCCCAGGCGTTAACCAACGGGGCAGCGACCAGGCAACAGCCCATCAGGCACGCTGCCAGCCGCAGGCGGGGCAGGACCATCAATGCGCCCATACCCGTTGATGGAGCGGGTGCGCCTTTGCCTTTTGAAGTTGACGCTTCAAGTCGTTTGTGAGAGTCATGGGCTTCTCCTTGCCCTGGTTGCGAGGACTTGTCGCGTCGCGTGACCGGGCGACAGCCATGAATATCGTTCCTGACCCAGCCGCTGCCGAGCAGGTGTCCGACAACTTGGTTCGAAGGGGAACGAGCGTGGTCTGCCTCGGTACGACAGCGCACTGGGCGCGTGCAAGGCGATGACCGTGCTGTGGTACGCCAACCGCAAGGGCATCCCGGTGGAAGACATCCGCGCCACCGTGGAGCGCGACGACAGCCAGGAGCGCCAGGGCGTCTACCGCCTGAAGGTGACGCTGTCCGTAACCGGCCCGATCACCGATGCGCAGCGCGCCGAGCTGCTGGCGGTGGCGGACAAGTGCCCGGTGCACAAGCTGATGACGAAGGCCACGACCGAGGTGGTGACGGAGATGGCGGCCTAGCACCGCAGCACGCGGTACGGTGCCGCGCGCCGACCCGCGCAGCGGTCAGCGCTCCACCTCGGCGCCTTCCACCGGCAGGCGCTCGGCCTGCCAGCGCAGCATGCCGCCGGCCAGGTTGGCCACGTCGGCAAAGCCGGCCTTGTTCAGCTGCAACGCGGCCTGGGCGGAGCGGGTGCCCGAGCGGCATACCGTGACCACCGGGCGCTTCGGGTCCAGCGCGGCCTGGTGTGCCGACAGGCTCGCCATCGGCATCAGGCGCGCACCGGCGATGTGGCCCAGCGGGCCGTGGTACTCGGCGGGCTCGCGCACGTCCACCACCTGCACTTGGGCCGCCAGCTCCTGCAGCGCCACGGGCTCGATCTCCCACAGGCCGGCAAAGGTCCACACCAGCGGCGCCCAGGCGGGGTCGGGCGGGGCCTGCAGGTCGCCGTCGGGCCGGCCGCAGCGCAGGTTGGCGGGCACCGCGCGGTCCATCTGGCGCGGGTGCGGCAGGCCCAGGTGGGTCATGTAGCCGACGAAGTCGTCGAGGCTGCTGCGGCCGCCGAAGCGCGGGTTCCAGCGCCGCTCCTCGGCCACGCTGGTGCAGGTGACGCCGCGATAGTCGTGGCCGGGGTAGAGCAGGCAGTCGTCGCGCAGCGTGAGCAGCTGGTCGTGCACGCTGCGGTACAGGCGCTGCGGGCTGCCCTGCTGGAAGTCCGTGCGGCCGCAGCCGCGGATCAGCAGCGCGTCGCCGGTGAAGGCCATCGAGCCGTCGTCGAGCACGAAGCTCAGGCAGCCGTCGGTGTGGCCGGGCGTGGCGCGCACCACGAGGTGGCGGCTGCCGAAGGCGACGCGGTCGTCGTGCTGCAGCAGGCGGTCCGCGCCCTGGGCGCCGCCGGCCGCGGCCACCGCGATGCGGCTGCCCGAGCGCTGCTGCAGCAGCCAGGCGCCGGTGACATGGTCGGCGTGGACATGCGTGTCCAGCGTGACGAGCAGGCGCAGGTCCAGCTCGCGCAGCAGCGCCAGGTCGCGTCGGGCCTGCTCGAACACCGGATCGATCAGCACCGCCTGGCGCGTGTCCGGGTCGGCCAGCAGGTAGGTGTAGGTGGACGAGGCGGGGTCGAAGAGCTGGCGGAAGATCATGGCGGGCCGCGCACGGGCGTTGGGGGGACAGTGTGGCGCGGGCTGGGGTGGGGCGCCAGGGGAGCGGCGGGATTGACCTGCGCGGCCGACTAGCGCCGGTCGAGGCGGACAAGTGCTCGGCGCATGTTGATGACGAAGGCGGCGCCCGCGGTGGTGGCGGAAAAAGGGCAATCGCGAAGTAGTCGACTATGCAGCGGTTGCGGCCAGTCGCCTGCGGCCAACGTACTCACACTAGGTGCCATCAAGCCGACGTTCGGCTCAGCGGCCTGCGGTGGTCCGAGTGACAGCTTTGCGAAGCGCTGCTGACGTAGCCGGCACCGACGCTGGGTCAGCACCACCGGCACCAGGCCGGTGACCGCTGTTCACTGGGCCGAACTCACCCTGCCGACCCATTGCTGAATTTCACTCGTTCGAGAAGCAGACATCCGCGGCATGGCAGCGCCAAGGCCCGGCTTCGAGGTCCAAGTCGACTCGGCAGCGCTAAACCACTTCAACTGGTCATCGACCGACTCTGCTGGATCCCCATCCCCATTGATCCATCACGCGCTGGTCGCGTGCGCTTTCGGCCTCGATCGAATCCTGCGGCAGTTGCTTGAGGCAATCCTCCAGTGCCTGAGGGTCCGGCTTCTCCGTCGGCTCGGCCCGGGCCTGCACTTGGGCCGACTTGCCATCCCAGGCGAACGGATTGCTGAATGCCGGAGGATCAGGCAGGCAGTCGTCCTTGTAGAGCGGGGGGCCGTCCGACGCGAACGGCGAGAAAGAGATGGTCTTCTCGAAGATCAAGGGCTTGCCGGTCGGCGTGGGCGGCCATTGCGGCATGCTGGCGATAGCTTGGCGGGCCAGTCGCTCGGCAACGGCCGATGTAGACCATAGCGTGTCGAGCCGGGTCAAGCTGCCGTCGGGTGCGATTTCGATCCGGAACCGGACCATGCCTTGATCGGGGCCTTCGACCGCCGTGCCCATCATGCTGCGGACCTGCTGGCCCCATGTGTAGCGGTAGCCCTTGCTGTTCTTCAGCTTGTACGTTGAGGCAAAGGCCCATTCCGCTGCCGTTGGCGCGGGTGGTGCAGCCATGGATGCAGGCTCGCGCGGCGCAACCGTCTCGACCACCGCGGGAACTTCCGGCGCCAGAGTGGGCGTAGGCGGCAAGGCGGAGGCCTCCACCTTGGGGGCTGCAGCCGAGGGCTCCGGCGCGGACTTTTCGAGCTCGGGCGGCCGTATGACCAGCACCGTGACCCTTTGCTCGTGGGCCGGTGGGTTCGGCTTCTCCGTTAGCGCGCCGAAGCGTGCGAAGGCCAGAGTGAACACCAGCGCATGCAAGGCCAGCGAAATGGCCAGGCCGACGGCGGGCGGGACGCCCGAGCTGGGCCAGTCTCGCGTCATCAATTCATCGGCCGCACTCTGCGGATCGTCGCCGCCACGAGCGGTGCCACCGACGACGGCGGGAACGGAGACACGCTGCTGACGTTGATTTCACAGAGCACGTAGCGCTGCGCACCATCAGCCATCGCATCGCCCAACATGAAGTCGCAGTCCCACAGCAGCGGCAGTTGTTCGTGCGCCAGGCCAACGCGCTCACGCAGCAGCGTGATCCAGGTGGACTCCAATTGCTGCTTTAAGTCCTGGAAGTCGGGTAGCGCAGAGTCATGGTAAAGACGCGGCCCCGGCATGGGTGCATCGGGGTGCAGCGCGTTCACGGCCTGCAGGCCGAAGCCGGTGACGCGGTCTTCTACCAAGTAGGCGCGCACCATGCCTTCGGGCAGCCGCGCCTGCCAGGCCTGGTCGATCATGTGGCTGCCGCCCTCCGGCTCGAAGTAGGGCGCCAGCGTCGCCTTCAGCGCCGGCATGTCCATGCGCTGCGGTGTGCTGCCGCGCTGGGCGTGCTGCACGGTCAGCCCGCCGTCGGCAGACGCTTCGACGCGCCACACGCCGATGCCGCTGTGACCGCGGTGCTGCTTGAGCACGCGCGCGCCCTGCCGAAGCCGCTGCGGCAGTTCGGACTCCAGCTGCGCCAGGCTGTCGATGCGGTGAACGTCACTGCCGAACGGCAGGTCGCGGGTCTCGAACAGCACGTCCTTGGTACCCAGGCGCAGGATCGCCTCGGGGTGCGCACTGACCAGTACACCCGCCTTGGCCACTTCCCGCAGCAGCGCATCGAGCCGATCGCGGCGGCGACCGTCCTCGATCGGGTTGCACCACACCAGCACGGCCTGCACGCGGCGCAGCTGCACCGCCACCTCGTCGGCGAAGTCATCGTGATAGATCGCCGGCTCGGCCTGCACGCCGGCGGCAGCCAGCGCTTCGAACAAGGCCGCGAACCGGCTCGCTGCGGGGTCTGCGCGGTCGCGGGCGGCCCGGTCGCCGGGATACAGCAGCGCGACGCGGGCAGCGCGGGTGCTGGTCATGCCGCAGGACTCCCAGGCTTGTCCACCAGCGGCCTGCCCGCTGCCTGCCAGCCGTCGATGCCCCCGATCAGGAAGCGGGCCTTCAAACCCGCGGCCTGCAGCCGCAGGGCCGTGACGCGGCCCACCTCGTGGCCGTAGACGCAGTACACCAGCAGCTCGCGGTCGGCAGGCAGGTCAGCGGCCCAGGTGGGCACCTGGGCGGGGTCGCACCAGCGTGCGCCGGGGATCATCGTGCGCGCCTTCTCGAACACACCGGCGCGGCGCACGTCGAACACCAGCGCGTCACCCACCTGGTCCTGGTTCGCGCCAAAGGGCTCGCCGGCCGCATGCACCGCTCGCTGGTACCGCCCATAGACCGCTGCCCAGTCGATGTTGCCCATGAAGGCATCCACGTAGCCGCCCGCCGCCGCGCCGAAGTCCATGTGGTAGGCATGCTCGTACATGTCGAGCGCCAGGATCGGCACGCCACCCGCCAGCGCATGCGTGTGGTCGGCCGCCCATTGATTGACCAGCGTGCCCTCGCGCGGCTGAAACACCAACAGCACCCAGCCCGACCCGCCGCCCTGGGCCTTGCCCATGGCGATGAACTCTTCGCGCCAGCGTTCGACGCTGCCGAAGCTGGCTTCCAGCATCAGCTTCGCGGCAGGCTCCATCGTCACGCCGTCGCCGCCCAGGCTGGCGAAGTACAGCTCATGCAACAGCATCGAGTTCGTCGCGATCAGCTCTTCGCGCTTCAAGCCGTTCAGCTGGAAGCTGGGCGCTGTGGCGAAGGGCATCGCAGCGAGGTCCTTGCGGATGGCGTTGAGCCGCTTCACCGCGCCACCGTAGTTGTTCTGGTGGTGGCTGGTGATCAGCGCGGGCGACAGCCGGTTCAGTGCGGCCGGGTTGAACGGCAGGTCTTGCAGGCGAGCAGTCATGGAAACTCCTTCAACGGATCAACGGCACCAGCCAGGTCGACAACAGACCGATGCCTGCGCAGGCACCGAGCAGCGGAATCACACCAACCTTGAATCGGAACAGCGCCACCGCGGCGGCGACGGTGATGACGGCTGAGAGCGCATCGAAGCGTCCACCGAAGCCCTGGGGCCAAAGCACGTGGTACGCAAAGAACATCGCCAGGTTCAGGATCACCCCGACGACCGCCGCCGTGATCGCCGACAGCGGTGCCGTGAAACCCAGCTTGCCGTGCGTGGACTCCACCACCGGCCCGCCAGCCAGGATGAACACGAACGACGGCAGGAAGGTAAAGAAGGTGACCACCGCGGCGGCCACGGCACCGCCCAGGAACAAGGCCTCGGGACCGAACACCTGCTTCAACCAGCCGCCGACAAAGCCGACGAAGGCGACCACCATGATCAGCGGGCCGGGCGTGGTCTCGCCCAGGGCCAGGCCGTCGATCATTTGCGGGCCGCTGAGCCACTGGTGCGTTTCGACCGCACCCTGGTACACGTACGGCAGCACCGCGTAGGCACCGCCAAAGGTGAGCAAGGCAGCTTTGGTGAAGAACCAGCCCATCTGCGTGAGCGTGCCCTGCGGGCCGTTGAGAGCGACCAGAACCACCATCGCCAGCACCCACAGCCCGAGGCCGAAGCCCAGCACCTTGGCCAGATGGCTGCGAGAGAAGCGCGCGTGCACGGGAGTCGGCGTGTGGTCGTCGATCAGCGCAGGCCCGTAGCTGGCCTTGGCGCCGCCATGCCCGCCGCCCAGCGCAAACACCTGCGGCCAGCGGCGTGCGCCGAAGTGGCCGATCAGCGCCGCCCCCAGCACGATGGCCGGGAACGGCGTGTCGAAGGCGAAGATCGCCACGAAGGACGCGGCAGCGATGCCCCACATCCAGCGGTTCTTCAGCGCTCGCGTGCCAATGCGGTGGGCGGCGTGAAGCACCAAAGCCGTCACCGCGGGCTTGAGCCCGAAGAAGATGCCGGCGACCAGCGGCACGTCACCGAAGCGCAGGTAGACCCACGACAGCGCGATCAGGATGAACAGCGACGGCAGCACGAACAGCGCCCCGGCCACGATGCCGCCCCAGGTGCGGTGCATCAGCCAGCCGATGTAGGTGGCCAGCTGCTGGGCCTCGGGGCCTGGTAGCAGCATGCAGTAGTTCAGAGCATGCAGAAAGCGCTGCTCGCTGATCCAGCGGCGGCGCTCGACCAGTTCGGTGTGCATGATCGCGATCTGGCCGGCAGGCCCGCCGAAGCTGATGAAGCCGAGCTTGAGCCAGAAGCGGAAGGCCTCGGCGAAGTTCACCGATGCAGGCGCGGCCGGCATGGCGGGAGGACCAGCCGACGTCTCGGGCACGGGTGTCGTGGTGGTTGTCATGCCGGAGCTCCAGGGGCGGCGTGCAGGGCGTCGAAGATCGCCGCCGCCGCCAGGTTCAGTTCATCGTCATCGGCATGAACCTCGCGCAGACCGGCGAGCACCGCCTCCAGGCCGGCCGCCTCGGGCACCGGGATGCCGCCGATGTCCAGGAAGTGCACGGCCCGCGCGATGCGCTGCAGCCGTGGGTCTGCGTCCAGGCCAAAGCTGGCGGCCAGCACCTCGAAGGTGACGCGTGCGCCGACGTGAGTGAAGCGCGCGCCGTCGTAGTCGAAACCCAGTGTGCCGCGAGGCGCCGGCGTGGACCCGGCGGGGTCGGCCAGCCAGACGAAGCGCGCTTCCGTATCGATGAAGCGGCGGATCAGCCAGGCGCAAGCCAGGCGGTCGACCCAGGGTCGCGCTCGTGTAGCCCAGCGCTTGCCCTGGAACTTGCGCGGGTCCAGCCGCGGGATGCCGTGCGGCGCCTGTGCCACCGGTTCACCGCGCGAGAAGCGCGCATCGAGCGCTTCTCGCAGCGCATCGAGTTCGGCCCGTGCCTGCTGGGCGGCGGCACCGGGGTAGTAGTCGATGCGCACGAGTGCCTGCAGCGACTCTGAAACGGCGCGCCAACGGCGACGCGCTTCGGTTTCTGGCAGCTCAGCTAAGGCTGCCGCCAGGGTTTGCGCTTCCGTGCGCCACTGACCGTAGGCCTCGATGCGGTCGAACAGTGCCAGGATCTCAGCCCGCTGGACCTCGTCGGAGGCGGACAGCTCCAGCACGCTAGCTTGGCCGCCGTGGGCACGGACCTCAGTCACCAGGGGATCGAAGAGAGCCTTCTTGGAGTCAGGCAGGACATAGACGCCATCTCGCATCGACCCGCAGCCCAGGGTCTTCAACGCACGCCAGACACGAAGCCGCACTGCATTGGGCTGCGTCGGTAAGGTAAGAAAGAGCACGCTCCACATATGCGAAGCATACGCTACGAAGATCGATATATATATAACTTAAGCTTGATCACCACGCTCCCACTTGGAACCGCGAGCGTCCGCTCTTGATCAGTGGTGGGAAGGTCAGCAACTGGCCGGAAGCGTGAGTCTGTCGGATTTCCTCACACCGGCCGTTCGCGACCAGCCGCCCCGGTTGCGAGGTCGGGACGGCGGGACCAGCACGCCGTCAGATCTCCGTCTGCTCCGAGATCTCGAGGGCGTCATCGACCTCGATGCCGAGGTACCTCACAGTGGACTCCAGCTTGGAGTGACCCAGCAGCAACTGCACGGCACGCAGGTTCTTGGTGCGCCGATAGATCAGCGTTGCCTTGGTCCTGCGCATCGAATGGGTGCCGTAGTCGGCGCGATCCAGCCCCAACTCGTCGACCCAGTGCCCGAGGATTCGGGCGTACTGTCGAGTGCCCAGATGCGGCGAGTCGTGAAGCCGACTCGGGAACAGGAAGTCCTCCGGCTTCAGCGCGGCCTGCTTGATCCACGCCTGCAGGGCGTCCCTGGTGGTCTGAGTGATCTCGAACTGGACTGGGCGCTGGGTCTTGTGCTGCATGACGATGGCGCGCGTTGCCACTTGGTCTCCGTGGCACACGTCGCGCACCCTGAGGGCGACGAGGTCGCAGCCACGCAGCTTGCTGTCGATGCCTAGGTTGAAGAGGGCGAGCTCTCGTACCCGGGCCTCCATCTGGAGCCGGACGCGCAGCGCCCAAATGTCCTTGAGCTTGAAGGGCGCCTTCTGACCAACGATCTTGCCCTTGTTCCACGGCTCGCGATGAGCGGGGTTGCCTGCAGTTCCCATGATGGTCTCCCATCGAGTTGAGGGAGTTGCAGGATGCGCTTCGATCCGGCAGGGCGCCATCCGACACCCGACACCGGGCTGGCCGGCCGGCGCTGAAGGACTGCTTCCAGGTGACGTCTCGAACTGGCAGTCCCGGCCACTTCCAGTCATCTGATCGACCATGGAATCGACATGCCAACGACCGCCTTCAAGCGGTAAAGCCGCCCCGCCATTGCGCCGACGCCGTCTTTGGGTTCTCGTTCTCCAAAGCGGTCGCACGCGGTCTGAGGACCAGTTCAAGCAGGGACGAATCCAGGACCGGAACCCAGCTAAGCCACCTCAGCGGCCCGCAGCGTGGCAATCGCACCCGCAGCCTCCAGGGCCGCGATCTCGGTGCTGGTGTAGCCCAAGCCCGCGAGCACGGTCTCCGTGTCCTGGCCCAGCAGCGGCGCGGGCGTGCGCACGCTTGCCGGCGTTGCGCCAAAGCGCACGGCGGGCCGCACGGACCGCAATGCGCCTTCGCTGGGATGCTCGATGTTCTGGAACAGGCCGACCGCCTTCAAGTGCGGATGAGAAGGCAGATCGTCCAGCGCGTAGACGGGCGTGGCCGGCAGGTCCAGTTCGTCGCAGATGTCCATCCACTGCGCGGTGGTGCGGCTCGGGCCTTCGCCGTGCAACTCGTCGTACAGCAGTCGCACGACGGCATTGACCCGGTGCCGGTCGGTGAGGTCGTGGTGCTCCAGGACGTCGGCACGCCCGATACGCCGAAACAGGCTCGTCCACTGTTCGGGGCTGTAGGGCAGGATCGCGGCGTAGCCGTCAGCCGTGGGCAGAGGTCGGCGCCCGCCGATGATGCGGGCGTAACCGGCCCCGCCCAGCGGCGGTTCGAACGTCAGCCCGCCCAGGTGTTCTGCGAGATTGAACGCCACCAGCGTCTCGAACATCGGCACTTCGACGTGCTGACCCTGGCCGGTCCGTTCGCGATGGAGCAGCGCCGCCAGCAAGGCGTTCACCAGCGCCAGGCCGGCTGTCTTGTCGGCGATCAGGGCCGGCACGTAGGTGGGTGTTCCGTGCGCGTCGCGCCCCAGGCTCGCTAGACCACTGGCCGCCTGAATGATGTCGTCGTAACTGGGTTTGCCGTGGTACGGGCCATCCTGCCCGTAGCCGGTGGCAGCGCAGTACACGACACGCGGGTTGACGGCGCACACGGCGTCGTAACCCAGGCCGAGGCGCGCGATGGCGCCGATGCGCATGTTGTGCACCACCACGTCCGCGCCCGCCGCCAGTTCCAGGAAAAGCCTTCTTCCCTCGGGCCTCTTGAGATCCACGGCGACCGAGCGCTTGTTGCGGTTCAAGGACAGGAAAAGGGAGCTCATGCCAGGATGGCGAGACACACCGTTGGCACGGATCAGGTCACCATCCAGCGCCTCCACCTTGATCACCTCGGCGCCGTAGTCGCCCAGGATCTGCGTCGCATAGGGGCCGAGGACGACAGTCGTGAGGTCCAGGATGCGAATGCCGTGAAGCGGTCCGTCTGCGGATGATGGGGGCATACAAGGGCTCTCGAAATTCGTGCGGACAGGACTGTGTGGCCCGGCTTCAGGTCGCGGTGGCAACGGCTAGCGCTTCAGGCCCAGAAGTTCTCGGGCGATGACCCAGCGGTGGATCTCGTTCGGACCCTCGTACACACGTCCCAGCCGGGCTAGGTTGGCCATCGCCTGCAAAGGCAACTCCATGCTCATGCCCATGCCGCCGTAGAGCTGCATGGCGCTGTCGACCACGTCCCAGGCTATCTCCGTGGCGGCCACTTTGATCATCGACACCTGCGCGCGGGCCTCATCGCCCCGGTCGATGCGGGCTGCGGCCTCATAGACCATGAGGCGACAGGCGTGGATGCGGATGGCGGCATCGGCCACCCAGTTCTGGATGGTCTGACGCTGCGAGAGCGGCGCGCCGAAGGTGTGACGCTGCGGCGCGTACTCGCACATCATGTCTAGCGCGCGCTGCGCGCGGCCGACGTTCCAGGCAGCGATCTGCACGCGCCGACTGGACAGCCGCGCCTGCATGGGGCCAAAGCCGTGCCCTTCCTCACCCAGCAACTGCGAGGCCGGCACGCGCACGTCTTCCAGCCGCAGCTCGTAGGTGGAGGCGCCACCAATCATCGGAATGCGCCGCTCCACGACGAAGCCTGGCGTGTCCTTGTCGACGATGAACGCGGAAATGCCGCCTTTCACGCCGCGAGCCTTGTCGGTGACCGCCATCACGATGGTCCAGTCCGCCTTGTCGGCGCGGGTGACCCAGAGCTTGCGGCCGTTGATCACCCAGCCATCGCGGTCGCGCTCGGCGCGTGTGACCAGCGCGGCCGGGTCGGCGCCCGCCCCGGGTTCGGAGATGGCGATGGCCGACTGCGTCTCGCCCCGCGCGTACGGCCCCAGGTACCTGGCGCGCTGCATGTCGTCGGCGGCGCGCAGCAGCATGATCAGGTTGGGCGAGTCGGGCGCCAGCTCGTAGGGCATAACGGTCTTGCCGAACTCCTCGTTGACGCCCACCATGGCGATCACGGGAAGGTCATGGCCGCCCATCTCCGCCGGTGCGTCGAGGCCCCACAAGCCCAGGTCCCGGCTTAGCTTGTCCAGCCTCACGCGGTCAACGTCGAGCAGCGTGAGTTGCCCGGTGCTTGCCTGGCGGGCCAGCGCGTTTGCCTCCAGCGGGACCAGATGCGCCTGCACGAAGCGGGCAACGAGGTCCTTGAGCATGCGGTGCGCTTCATCGAGCTCGAAATTCATGTCCCGTGTCCTTGTTTCCGGCCTCTTCAGCGACCCGTGAAGACAGGCAGGCGCCGCACTGCCGCTGCGGCCACCCCCTCCAGAAAGTCCTGCGACGCGAACTCCTGCTGCTGAATCTCCCACTCGCGCGCGTTGGCGGCCTGCACGGCCTCTGCCAGCCCCAGGCGCAGCGTCACTCGCGTGGACTGCACAGCCAGTGGTGCAGATCGCGCGATCTCTTGCGCTAAGGCCTGCGCGCGGAACAGCACCGCCTCGTTCGGCGCCAGTTCGTCGGCGAGCCCCAGGGCCAGCATGCGGTCCCCGCCGATGCGTTCGCCGGTGAAGAACAGCCGCGCCGCCACTTGCGGGCCGACCAGCCGCGGCAGCGTGAAGCTCGTGCCGAAGCCAGGGTGAAACCCGAGCCGGTTGAAGGGCACGCTGAAGCGGCTGGCCGTACAGCCGATGCGGAAGTCGGCCACCAGCGCCAGCCCCGCGCCGGCACCGATGGCAGGCCCGTGGAGAGCAGCCACGATGGGCTTGCGCGTTCTGAACAGCCGCATGCCCTGGCCGTACAAGGCCGGGGTGTCAGCCATGCCCGCGCCGGCGTTCACGGCGCTGAAATCGGCCCCCGCGCAGAAGGACTTGCCCTGCGCTCCCAGCACGACGGCGCGGCAGTTTTCATCGGCGTCCAGCACCTCTAGCGCATCGGCCAGCGCCGTCATGCAGGCGAGGTCGATGAAGTTGTGCGGCGCGCGGCACAGCAGCACGGTGGCGACATGGCCCTCTGCGGACACCTGGACCGGGGAGCTCATGGGATGAGCGCGTGACAGCCTAGGCTTCGACGACATCCAGGCGCAGCAGCGCCGCGCCGAGCGACTTGCCGGTCTGGTCCAGGCGCAGTGTCTGCGTGGCACCGCCTCCCAGGGCCTGGCGCATCACGACCACAACGGCTTGGATGTTGTCCATCGGGTAGCACTCCACGTCGCCCTTGATCCAACTGCCGTACAGCGCGCGCACGCGCTCGGGCGACACGCTGCGCAGCAGCGGTGCATAGTCCTGAGGCGTCCTGGCGATGAGGCCGGCGGTGCAGACGTCGCCCTTGTCGCCGGAGCGCACGTAGGCGATTTCCGAGAGATGACGCGCCATGCTCACACCTCCCACATCGACACGGTTTGCTGGACGCAGCCCGACGGGATCAGCGTGGGCCATAGCGACACGACGGGCCGCGGCTTGATGGGCGTGCCGAACGACGTTCCGCCGGGTCCCATGATCCACAGATTCGCTGCCGCGCGGCGCACCTTGTCGGCCTCTGCCGCACTGCGTGTGCGGACTGCACAGCGCAGTCCCAGTTCGGGAAGTTGGTTGGCAAGGCCAGGGTCGATCCTGGGCGCCGCGTCACCGTGCAGCATGTTCAGGCCGATGACATCGAAGTGGATGGCATCGGACTTGAGGTCGAGGCGTTCGAACCGCTCCAGCATGGTCTGCTTGGCTTTCATCACGCGGTCGTAGGCGTTGGGCCAGGGAAAGAACGCCATGGACTCACCGATCCAGCCGTCCTTCAGACCCACTACCAGCTTCAGCGTCCGGGGCGCGCCCTTGCCGCGCATGCCGGACACGCGCACGCGGTCGCCGCCGAGATCGTCGAGCCGAAGCGAGGTGAAATCGGCCACGCCGTCGGGCATGAGGTAGGCACGCGGATCGGCGATCTCGTAGACCATGTGCTCCTTGATGGTGTGGCAGTCCACCTTCCCGCCGCTGCCTGCCGTCTTGGTGATCACGGCGCTCCCGTCGCGCTGCATTTCGATGATGGGAAAGCCCACGCGCCCCATGTGGGGCATCTCGGCAAAGCGCGAGGACATGCCACCCGTGCAGGCCGAAGCGCATTCGACGATGTGGCCCAGCGCGACGGCTGCGGCGATGCGGTCGACATGCTCGGCGTCGCGCTTCCAGCCGAACGCATGCACGGCCGGACCGACGTACACCGCGTTGTCCGACACCCGCCCGGCAATCACGACATCGGCGCCTTGCTGCAGTGCCTGCACGATGCCCGTCGAGTCGGTGTAGACGTTGGCGCAGACGATGTCGCCGGCGCGCTCGGCGAGGTTGTTGGCGCCCGTGTCCATGTGCGTCAGCGGTAGGCCGGACTTCAGCAACCCCTCCATGCGACCAAGGAAGTCGTCGCCTTCTACGGCGGCGATCCTCATTCCCTTGAGACCCAGCGCCCTCGCATCGGCGGCGATCTGCCGGGCCGCAGCCGCGACATTGACCCCGCCGCCGTTGGAGATGAGTCGTGTGCCCCTGGCGTGTGCCAGGGGCATCATGGCCTTCATGTAGGCCACGGCATCGGCCACATAGCCAGCGTTCGGGTCCTTGGCCTTTTGGCGCTGCAGCAGCGCCATGGTCAGTTCGGCCAGGAAGTCGAAGCACAGGTAGTCGAGCGGCTCCTTCTCCAGCAACTCCATCGCGGGGTCCATCGCGTCGCCCCAGAAGCCGGAGCCGGCACCCAGGCGCAGCGTGGCGCTCAACGGTGTGGACATGCCAGCTTCACTCGGGCTGGATGCCGGCGTTCTTCACCAGGCGCTGCCACTTCTCGAGCTCGGTTCTCTGGAACGCAGCGAGCTCGGCGCCCGTGCCGGGAATCGGCTTCCAGGCGTTCGCGCCGAAGAACTTCTCGGCCTCGGGCGTGCGCATGATGTCGGCGATCATCTTGCTGAGCTTGTCGGCTACGTCGGCGGGTGTGCCCTTGGGCGCGAAGGCGGCGAGCCAGCCGGTGACTTCGTAGTTGGGCACGCCCTGTTCGGCGACGGTGGGGATGTCTTCATAGCCGGGCATGCGCGTGCGGGTGGACACGCCCAGCGCCTTGAGCTTGCCGGCGCGGACATGCGGCATCACGGCCGGCGCATCGCCGAAAACCATGTCGATCTGGCCGCCCATCAGATCGGTGATGGCCATCGGCAATGCCTTGTACGGCACGTGGAGGATGTCCACGCCGGCCAGGTCCTTGAAGACTTCGCCGCCACCGCGCGACGAGGAGTTGCCGCTGCCGAAGGTGTACTTTCCCGGGCTCTTCTTGAGCAGCGCGATCAGTTCGGGCACGTTGTTGACCGGCATGTTGGGCGACACGGTCAGCACCACGCCCCCCACGATTACGCCCGTCAGCGGGATGAAGTCGGCCACGGGGTCGTAGGGAAGCTTCTTGAACAGCGCGCGGTTTGCCGCATGCGTGGTGTTGGTGCCGATCAGGATGGTGTAGCCATCGGCGGGCTGGCTCAGCATGTACTGCACACCGATGAACCCGTTGGCGCCGGCCTTGTTGTCGACGATGACGGTCTGTTTGGTCTGTTCGGTGATGCGCTGGGCGATGAACCGGGCGGCCTGGTCGGTGGTGGTGCCCGCGCCGAACGGCACTACGATGCGGACGAGCCTGTCCGGGAAGTTCGCCGCCGTTTGCGCGAAGGCAGTGCCAGCAGCGGCGATCGGCAGCAGGCCGCCGAGCACCAGGTGTTTGAGGATGGAGAGCAGCTTCATGGGGAGGCTCCTGGGTTGAGTTGCGAGACCGGGAAGAAGCGGAACGGAGACCTTCAGTCTCATTGACGGCGACCCTTGACCATGCGCAGCGGGTTGTAGGTGGCGACCACTTCGCCGCGCTGGTTGACCACACGGTTGGCTGTGCGCATGAGGCCGCGTCCCGGCTTGCTGGTCGCACGCGCCTCCACCACCTCGGCCTGCACGTGGATCGTGTCGCCTGCGACCGTCGGGTGAAGGATGCGCAGGTCGCACTCCAGAAAGGCCATGCCCGTGCGCTGCATCGTGGACTGCATCAGCAGCCCTTCGGAGATGCAGAAGACCAGGGAGCCCGGCGCCGGACGTGCGCCGATCCTGGACTCCGCCTTGATGTAGTCGAGGTTGGTGAACATCTCTTCCACCATGCCGGTCACCCCGACGAACAGGGTGATGTCGGCCTCGGTGATGGTGCGCCCCAGCGTGCGGAAGCGCTGGCCAACCTGGACGTCGTCCCAGTGCAGGCCCAGACCCATCACTGGGGCATCCGCCCAATCCGCATCCTTGACCGGCTCTGCGCTGTCCTGGCTCATGGTGTCTCCTGGATCGCGCCTCGTGCTGCCAACTCGCGCAGCGCCTCGTCGGCCACGCCGAGCACACGCTGGAGCACTGCGCGGGTGTGCTGACCTAGAGCGGGCGGGCCTTCGCCGTACTGGATCGGCGTGACGGAAAAGCGAATCGGGTTGGCCACGGACGGCACGCTCTTGCTGGCCTGATGCGGCAAATCGAGCCGCATGCCGCGCGCCCGCACCTGCGGGTCGGCGAACACGCGGTCTATGGTGTTGATGGGGCCGCAAGGCACGTCCACCGTTTCCATGGCCGACACCCAGGCGTCGATGGAGCGGGTCTTGGTGATGGCCTCCAGCATCGGGACCAGAACGTCGCGATTGGCCACGCGCAGCGCAATCGTCGCGAAGCGCGGGTCGGCGCCAATGTCGGGCCGGTCCATGGCCTGTGCCATCCTGCGGAACTGCGTGTCGTTGCCCACGGCCAGGATCAGATGCCCATCCGAAGCCGGAAACGCACCGTAGGGAACGATGTTCAAGTGCCCCTTGCCCATGCGCCCGGGTGCGCGGCCAGTCGTCAGGTAGTTCATGGCCTGGTTCGCCAAGGTGGCGACCTGCACGTCCAGCATGCCGATGTCGATGTGCTGGCCGCTGCCGCCGGCGTCGCGATGGCGCAGTGCCGCGAGGATGGCCATGGACGCGTACATGCCCGACAGGATGTCGGCCAGCGCTACGCCGGCACGTTGCGGCCCGCCGCCGGGCTCGCCATCAGGCTCACCGGTCACGCTCATGAGGCCGCCCATGCCCTGGATCAGGTAGTCGTAGCCGGCACGCTGGCGGTAAGGTCCGGTCTGTCCGAAGCCGGTGATGGAGCAGTAGATAAGCGCGGGCAGTTCGGAACGCAGGCTGTCGTAGTCCAGCCCGTACTTGGCCAGACCGCCGACCTTGTAGTTCTCCACCAGCACATCGCAATGCGCGGCGAGCGCACGCACGAGCTTGCTGCCTTCGGGTGTCGTGATGTCGACGGCCACCGACTCCTTGCCACGGTTGGCGGCCAGGAAGTAGGCGGCGTCGGCATCCTCGCCCGTGACGGCATTGCGCACGAAGGGCGGGCCCATCTTGCGTGTGTCGTCGCCACCGTCGGGGTTCTCGATCTTGATGACCTCGGCGCCCAGGTCGGCCAGGTTCTGCGTCGCCCAGGGGCCGGCCAGGATGCGCGTGAGATCGAGCACGCGCACGCCCGCCAGAGGTGCGGATGCGGCGCGAGGTGCAGCTTGTTGTACGCGCATCAGAGGCTCATAGCCTTGGCGATCAGCGTGCGCTGTATCTGAGACGTGCCGCCGCCGATGGTCGACTGCATGCCTTCACGGAAGTAGCGCTCCATGTCGGCCTCGGGCAGCATGCTGTGGCCCCCGAGGATCTGCATGCCGTTGCGCGTGACGGTCTGCAGCGTCTCCGAAGCCATCAGCTTGGCCATGCTGACTTCGCGTTGGCAGTGCATGCCGCGCGAAGCCATGTCGGCAGCGCGGTAGACCATCAGACGCGCCGCGTCGACGGCCGTCTGCATGTCGGCCAGCAGGTGGCGGATGACCTGGAACTCGTAGATCTTCTTCTCGAACTGGATGCGTTCGTGCGCGTACTTCAGCGCATCGCTGACGGCCTGCTGCGCGTTGCCCACGTAAGCGGCAGACACGGCAATGCGTTCGAGCTCGAGATGGTCAGTGATGATGCGCCAGCCGTCACCCGGGTCGCCCAGGACGTTGGCATGGGGCACCACGGCGCCGTCGACGAAGATCTCGGTCGTGCCGGTAGCGCGGCGCGCCATGGTCGGCAGGCGGCGGATGTCCAGGCCCGGCGTGTCGTTGGGCACGAGCAGCACGGTCAGCCCCTTGTGCTTGGCCGCCTGTTTGTCGGTGCGCACCAGCATCGCGATGGTGGTGCTCTTTGCCGCCGCCCCCGAGCACCAGAGCTTCTGGCCGGTGATAGCCCAGCCGTCGTCGCGCTGTTCGGCGCGGGTGCGCGTGTTGGCCGCGTCCGAGCCCGCGGAGGGTTCAGAGATGGAGATCGAAAATCGCATGTCGCCGCGCATGAAGGCCGGCAGGAAACGCTGCTGCTGCTCTTCGGTGCCGAACTTGACGATGTTCATCGCGGTGAAGGTCGACACCATGAAGGCGGTGGCGAAGTCGAAGCCGTACCGCGCCAGGCCCTCGCACATCAGCGCGTAGTCGAAGATCGTGCCGCCGTCGCCGCCCTGGGCCTCGGGTATCAGTAGGCGCAGCCAGCCGAGCTTGGCCACCTTGTCGTACGCCTCGTAGGGATAGGCACGGTCCATGTCGCACTGACGCACGTACTCGCAGGTGATCTCTTCCTGCATCACGCGCTCGACGGTGTCGCGCCAGAACTGCTGCTCTTCGCTCAGGAAGTTCATCGGGGTCTCTCGGAAGATGGCGTGCGGGCTTCAGTCGACCAGCAGGCGCTGGCGGCGGATCAGCAGGCTGAACTCGCAGCTCAGCACCCGCTCTGCACGCTGGTTGACGGCCCACAACTGGGCCGTGACGACGCCGTGCTTGTCGCCCTTGTCGCGCTTGGCGACGATCTCGCTCTCGGCGTGCAGCGTGTCACCGATGAAGGTGGGTTTGAGAAAGCGCAGCTTGTCTACGCCATAGAAGGCCTCGACGACCTCCGAATCGAAGCCGAACAGCGCATTGCTGATGACAAAGACCAGGCCGCCCTGCACCACGCGTTGGCCGAACATCGACTTCTTGGCGAACTCGGTGTTGGCGTGGATCTCCAGCCAGTTGCCGGTGAGACCGCAGAAGTTGACGACGTCGGTCTCGGTGATCGTGCGGCCTCGCGAACGGCTCTTCTGGCCGATGGCGAGTTCGCCGTAGGGCAGGTTCATCATGGGTGGGCCACGCTTCGGGGTCTGCGAACAGGTGAGGGACAGGGTCAGCGGCCGAGCCAGTTCGGCGCGCGCTTCTCGGCGAAAGCGCGCGGGCCCTCGCTTGCGTCTTCGCTGGCGTACACCTCCTGATGCAGCGCCTTCGAGACGGCGTAGCCGGCGGCCGCGCCGTGTTGGCTGCTGGCCAGCAGGCCCGCCTTGCCGGCCTTCACCGACAGGGGTGCATTGCGCGCGATGGTGTGCGCCATGACTGCGGCCTTCGCGCGCACCGCTTCGGGCGTGGGCTCGATGGCGTTGACAAAGCCCAGGGCATGAAACCGCTCCACCGGCAGCATTTCGGCCGTCGTGACCAGTTCCATCATCACGGCCTGCGGCAGCATCGCCACCATGTTCGCGGCCCAGGGCGTGCCCCTGCCGACGCGCGCTTCGGTGATGCCACCCAGCGTCCCGGCCAGGCCCACGCGCATGTCGGCATTGGCTGCCAGCACCATGCCTGCTGCCGTGAAGTGGCCCGTCATGGCCGCGATGATGGGCACCTTCACTCGCCTCATGCGCTCGTAGAACGGGTCGACGAGCAGGTCCAGGATGTCCTTGCCCGTGCGCTGTTGCATCTCGGTGGCTTCCTTTAGGTCCATGCCGGCGCAGAACGTGCCGCAGTCTGCGCTGGTCAGCACGACAGCCCGGATCGTCGGGTCGGCGTCGATGGTGCTCCACAAGCCATGCAGATGCGCATTGGCCGCCATCGACAGCGCATTGCGCCGCTCGGGCCGATTGAGCGTGACGGTGGCCACAGGGCCACAGACCTCGAACAGCACGTGCTTCTTGGCTACTTCGTCTGCGGAATCGGTGACATGCATACGGGTCATCATATGAGGCATTCCTTTTCGAGACTGATCATTCCATTTCGAAAACGGGTTGGCACGGGACGGGAACGATCGGCAAGGCACCAGGCGGCCGGATAATTCCATCCTGCGGTGGCGGCGTCCAGGGCGGATCGGGACTGATTTGCCTGCAAAATGCGGCGTAGCGGTTCCTTTTTGTCTCCATTAATTTCATTTCAATGAAGGATCGTTAGTGGTTTTCCCAGGGCAATCCTCAGAGGCCGGCGACGCCGTCCGTGTGCTCGCACGCGGGCTCACACTGATCAAGGCTTTCTGCCCGCGCAACCTGCCGCTGACCAATGGCGAGCTCGCCAGGGCAACCGGGTTGCCGCGCCCGACCATCTCCCGGATCACGGCTACATTGACGCGGCTTCGCTACCTGGAGTACCTGCCCGAGCTGGCCAGCTACAGGCTCGGCGTGGCCGCGCTGGCGCTGGGCTTCGGGGCGCTCTCGGGGCTGGACCTGCGACTGCGTGCACGCGCCCGCATGCAGCGCTTTGCCGACAGCGAGGACTTGTTGGTGGTATTGGCCACCCGCGACGACATGGCGATGGTGTGCCACGAGGTGTGCCGCGGCCGCGGCGCGCTCACCATCCGGGTGGGCGTCGGTTCGCGACTCCTGCTGCCCCACTCGGCGATGGGGCGCGCTTGGATTGCGTCGCTGCCGGGTCAGGCGTATCGCGCGCTGATGGAGGAATTCCAGGCCCGCTTCCCGCAGGAGCAGTTGGGTGGCGTGATGGACGAGGCGGCGACCCAGATCCAGTCCCTGGGTTTCTGCGTCACGGTGAGTTCGCTCGAGCCCGACGTCAACAGCGTGGCGACGCCCCTGGGCTATGCGCTGGCACCGGGCCAGTATGTGCTGGGGTGCTCGGTGCCCGCGTTCCGTTACCCGCCCGAGCGCTGCCGCTTGGAGTTGGGCCCGCGTTTGCTGCAGTTGCGACACGACATCGAGCGTGACCTGCAGCCGACGGGAGCACACTGACATGCGACGGCCAACGTTCCACTTGCTCGACGAGCCCCGGCCTGCCGCCGCGGCGGGAGCGGTCGATTCGCTGCAGCGCGGACTCGAAGCGCTGCGCTGCTTCGGCCCGGGTGATGATGCGCTCGATGTCGCCGAACTGGCGCGGCGCCTTGGCTTGTCAAAGGCCACCGCGCGTCGCCTACTCGACACGTTGGAGCAGCACGGTTTTCTGCTGCGAGTTCCCGGTACCGACAGGTTCGGGCTGCACGTGGCATGTCTGATCGTTGGCCAGGCGGTGCTCGGCAGCTCGCTTCTTGTGAAGGCCGCGCGCCCCCTGCTGCTGCAGTTTGCAGAGCGCCTCGGCGTGAACGTGCTGGCCTGTGTACAAGAGCGAAACGACATGCTCGTGCTTGCCCAGGCCACAGCGCATGGCGCCACCTCCGGGGCGCCGAGCGCCGGCATGCGTGTGCCTTTAGCCGGCACCGCCTTGGGCCATGCTTGGCTGTGGATGCAGTCGGCGCAGGTGCAGGCCGATTGGCTGGCCAACTTGCGTAGCGAGTCTGGTACTGGCGTGTCGCAGGCGGCACGGGTTTACCGCGCATTCCAGGAACTGGAGGAGCGGGGTGTATGCCAGGCGCCCGACGCCAGCCGCCGCGAGCTGACATGTTTCGCCGCGCCAGTCCTCTTGCCCGACGGCGTCGTGGCCGTGGTCGGCTGCATGCGGGCCGATGGGGGAGGCCGGGACCGGGTGCGACTGGAGCGCGAATGCTCTGCCGGCCTTGCCGAGCTGGCATCAGAAATGCGCACCGAAGCCGGCCGCCAGCGAGCCCGGCGGTCCAGCGCTTCTCCAAGCTGACACGGTGCCGCCTGCTCATCCAGACGGGCGTGAGCCGCGAACGCAGAAGTGCACAGCTTCGACCCTCTTCGGTCCGTGAGTCGGCGCTGGTGCGCGTAAACGTTCAGCGGATCCTTGGCCAGCTTGCGCCCTGGAGTTGCAGCCGTTCGACCGCGATCGTATCCCGGTCGACGGTTGCCACCCGCGACCGACCGCTGTCACCGCCCCTGGCGTTCTTGACGGCGTCGGCGAATGTCAAGTTCTAAGGTAGATCAGCCGTTCGCTCAGAAAACTGCCACGGGCTCCTTTGGGTCGGTAGTGGAAGTCCGCTGCTTGTCACAGCGGTCGTTCGGTCGCCGCAGAGATCGTGGCGTCGTACGGCTGGCCGGTAACGAAGCCGGAGCGGTCATCGGAGCTCCCGGTCCGCGCAAGACTGCTTCCGGCCAAAGCCGCCGCTCAAGCGCCGAGCCTGAACGGCTGCACCCAGTCTGCAACCGCCCTTCACCCCTCCACCCCCCTCATCCCCACAAACACCCCCACCCTCTTCGCCCTCAACTTCCCCGGCGCGTACTTGGCCAGCCACGTGTCGTCCTCCGTCAGCGCCAGGCTGCCGTCGGCCGGGGGCGGCTCGCCGGCGTCTCTGGCGTTGGCGGTGGCTTCGGTCACGGACCGGAAGTAGTAGTGATTGAACAGGCGGTTGAACTCGGTGAAGTACAGGTCCGCCACGCGCAGGTTGCCGCGCACCAGCAGCATGTTTTCGTCGTTGGCGTTGGTGGAGGGTTCGCTGAAGTTGGCCGAGCCCGTCACCACGATGGGGTCGTCGCCCAGCGGGTCCATCAGCAGGAACTTGCTGTGGATGAAGCTCACGTGCGTGTTCAGGCCCAGGCGCCGGGCGCTGGTCTCCTTGGCCCACCGGTATAGCGGCTGCTTCAGGAACGAGCCCCAGGCCTTGTAGACGTTGTTGCTGGCGTTGATGTTCACGAAGGGCTGGGTGCTGTTGGGGTTGGGCTTGTCGGCCTTTTCCAGCAGCACGAAGGCCAGCGCGTTGTTCGGCGTGTTGTCCTGCAGCAGCGCCTTGAACTGCTTGTTGATGCCGAAGGCCAGCGTCACGCAGGCCAGGCTCCTGGCGTCGTCCAGCATGCGGGCGTACATGTCCAGCACGGCCAGGCCGCGGCGAGGGCTGAACACGGCGGTGGTGCCCTGGGGGATGTCGCGCCAGTCGTCCGGCACGGCGGCCAGGGCTTGCACCTGCTGCTTCAGCGCGTTGTTCTTCTGCAGCACGGTGCTGCGGTCGTCGCCCTCGCGGCCGCCGGGGTCCGCGGCCAGCACCTGCCAGTAGTCGCGGAAGGCGGCGGCCACGCCGGGGTGGCGCAGCCAGTGGCCCACGTTGGTCTGCCCGTGCACGCCGCCCATCGACAGGTTGGTGGACCCGGTCCACACCGCGGCGGGCACGTCGGCCGCGCCGCGCAGCAGCACCATGAACTTGTTGTGCTGGATGTCGTTGGGCTTGGCCTCGCGCCACCACACCACGCCCGCGGCGGGCAGGCCCACGGCGGCGACGGTTCGGATGTTGTCCTCGCGCGGGAAGCTCTCGTGGAACACGCCGTCCTTGTCGGTGCTTTCGTTCACCTTGGCGTCCAGGATCAGGCGCACGGCCACGCCGCGGTCGTGCGCGGCCTTCAGCGCCTGCGCCGCCGGCAGGTAGCGGAACTCGTAGAAGCAGCACAGCAGCGTGTCGCCCGGCGCGGCCTGGTCGATGAAGCGCAGCAGGGCGTCGTCGAGGTGGCGGCTCAGCCAGGCCAGCGCTCGGCCGCGCCGGGGCTCGGGCAGCGTCAGCGGGTCGCGCAGGCCGAACTCGCGCACGTAGGCCTGGCTGCCGGCCACGCCGCGGTTGAAGAACACGTCGTGCTCCTGCGCGGGGTCGAACTGCGGCTCGGTGCGCACGTCGATCACGATGGCCGGGGCGCTGCGGTCCAGGTTCTTCGGGCGGCCGCGCAGCGGGTGGAAGTGGTAGCGGTAGCTGCGCCCGGGCTTGGCGGTGAAGTCGTCCCACACGAAGCTCTGCAC
>Ga0075160_10000505_pt1 | contig 24620 bp, 38 predicted proteins | sample JI91814C2DNA_FD_70969 | JGI IMG/M metagenome (GOLD analysis project Ga0075160, IMG submission 70969) | Wastewater effluent complex algal communities from Wisconsin, to seasonally profile nutrient transformation and Carbon sequestration -... | ecosystem: Engineered > WWTP > Effluent > Algae... | reverse complement strand
GTTGCTGTCCGCGTCCAGTCGCAGGAACGTGGTTACGGCCGTCTTGGTGTCGACTTCGGTGACGGCGTCCAAGAAATACTCGGGGCCAGAGAGCAGGATGATGCGCGGCGGCGTCCCCTCGACCGTGTAAGCGTAAACATACTGCTCCTTCATAGGAGTGGGAAAGTCGACGCCTCGCCACAGCCCGATTTCGTGCGCATAGAGTGATCCGTCGACGTGGGTCCCTTTCCACCCGGAAACGTCGAATGGCGCATCCCGGAAAAAGATAAACCAGCTCTCGGTGTCAAGACACGACATGGAGAAAAGCGTGGAGACGCGGGCGCGGGTGGGCACCAGAGCATTCCTTCACTTGACTCTGAAATGGCAGAGGAAATTAACTCTGAGGATACCATGTCCGTCTCGGATCCGCCTCTGGCCATCGGTGGCGGCCCGTGCTCGCGCGGACTCATTCAGGGCGCCCGAACCGTCGTCTTCATCTCGGACACAGATGTCCCCGCAGACATCGAGAGCAGGATTCCCGACGTCGACACGGGATCCGCCCCCCTCCTTGTCTTCCTGCCGCCGTATGAGGAGTGTCGGCGGAAGTGGCTGTCCGGGGACATGCCGGGGATTGTTGCGGCGGACACGCTCTGGAACACCTACATGGCGCTTGTCTCCGAGACGATTCCGACGGCGTGGAGTGCGGAGTTCGGACTGGAGACGCGCGTCCCGCTTCCCGTCTGCAAGCGGCCGACAGTGCAGGAAGTGCTTTCCCCCGATGATCGAAGCGAGAAGGCGACCGGGACCAAACTCATTGAGATGATGATTGAGAAGAACAAGGGTGGCATTCGAGAGGCCATCCTTGTTGCCATGTCCTCGTCCTATGAAGATGATCCATCCCGCCCCCGCCTGCACTTGGTGGATGTGCGGCTTCCGGATCTCTGTCGGCCCGTTCTTTCCACGGAGGCGCTGCAAGACGTGGTTCTCTGGCGTGCCGGCCGGGCCCATGCCGAAACCGTGCTCGAGTTCGGAAATTTCTTTGATCCCGTCGTGGTCGCCAAGTCCCGCGCCGTCCTTGCTGCTGACGAGATCTGGCAGTCGCATCTCACTCGGCTGGCGCAGAGCGTGGCGTCGCCCGACCCGGCCGTCTTCATGGTCGCCTTTGCGATCGACAAATCGACGTTCGTGGCACTTGACTGCACTCCCGGCAAATGAATGTCGTATTCTTCGGAAATATCACAGGTGCCGTGGTCGAGAAATCGGCCCCAACCATGGAGCAAATGCCGACCGTGGGACTGCGCGGAAAAGCAACAAGGTGCTATATGACGACGCGGCTTGCAGAGGGGCCGCCGCGCGTCATTCTCCGTTTGCCTGACACACATCCTCGCCCGGGCATGGCAGTCACCGGAGGCGCCGTGTCCATTGAACCGTTGCAAGCGGGCGCGATCGAGGCCATCGAGGCAAAGCTCTACGCTCCCAAGGAGGAGGAGGAGGACCACTGCGAACTCTGTGGCCACAAGCGCAAAGCAGAGGAGGACGATCGCCCTAGGAAGAGAAGAGCAGAATAGACATTTACTACAAGCCCAAAATCCTAAAGTTGCACGCCGTGCAGCGCAGAGACGGCCGCGCCGCCTCATACGGTGCCAGTGAATGGTGGTGCAGCCAGCGCGTGTAGCACACGACTGCCCAATCGAGGATGATGCCGATCGGGACGGGCCGCCCCATTCTCTTGAGACAAAGGACAAGACAGACCATTTGCTGTCGGAGATCCTCGGGGAGCGCAGTGGGGCGGCCAAGCAAAAAGCGGACGCGGATACGGTCCAATTCGGCCACCCTAGGCAGAAACACGCGCGAGGACGTGTAGCAACTACGCCAATCTGCCAATCCCAATGAAATGGCGACGTCTGCAAGGAATGGCCATTGTTCGGAAAGACGTTTCCAAATGCGCATACTCAACGGAACGCGTCTCTGTTTCATGAACGCTTCAATGCAGTCTGACCTACCCTCTTCGCAAAGAACGCGCATGCAAAGGTCGGGCTCGGTCCGAAACGCGCCGATCGAGAGGCACCAGTTAAAGGCATGAGAGAAATGAGATTTGGTCGCAGCATAAATCGAAATGCCATCGGCGATTTCCTGCTGTGTGCGCCCCTGCCGCATCATCGCCTCCACAATCTTCTGTGATTTCTCTGCGTCGAAGTTATCAAGCGATTTTCGCAACGCGCAGTCTTCGTTTGTCTTTGTGACCGTGAGGCCGGCGTCAAAGAGCAGGAATAGCAGGCGCTTGGAGGCCTTGGCGGCGTAGCAAACGGCGCGCCCGTCATCCGGCGGAACCACGCCAAAGTGCTCTACCAGAGCAATTGCAACTTGTAGGTTTCTGGCTCCACATGCCATTTCAAACATGTCATCGAGAAGATCTCTGCGCTTTGGAAGAAACTGGGGCGCGATGTTCATGACCGCTGCTTCATTCCCAAAGTAGGCAACGTTCAGAGCATACGCCTCAAAGTCCTCCTCGTCCAAGAGAACATTCGCAAGCACAAACCCCGTGATCAGCGACGTGTATTGGGGCTCAAAGTATTTCTTGCAGGCGCGACGTCCTGCTTCCGACTTCTGTGCGATGAGCGCGGTAAGGTGCTCCATAAGAGACAAGTGGTGACGCTTACACTTCTCTCTCTCTTCATGACTCTGTCGGACGTGGCGGCTACCGGACTTGCGATTGCTAGCGTTTTGGCTTTGTTTGACACGTGCCGTCGTGAAACGCGGCAAAAGCGGCTACAGAGCATCCACTGGGTTGATGGGGTTGCCGTGCTTACAGCTCGGTCGCGTGTGAATCCCTCAGTTAGCCTGAGGAGATATGTCTCCTACCTTGTCTGGGCCGACCGCGTGTCCGGTGGTCGCGTTGCCATGGTATTGACCGAAGATTTGGTGCAACAGGAATTGCACAAAATCCACGACACAGAAAACGGGACATTTTGCGCATTGACATTTTTTCTGTTTTTGGCCGTCTGCGGCAAACTGTGCGAATCTGACATGATGAAAACTCTTTCTGTTGGAGTTATTGCTTGCATTATGATGCTGGAAATGATAAGCGATGGTAAGGTGACCAAGGAGATTGTAGCCGCTGCAAACTGGGAAATTGTTTCTTTGAACGTGCTCAACAATCCGACCGCAAACGAGATTCGGGCGCTTGATCTGGGTATCACATCCCTTCTGTGTCTGCGGAGGGCCGTCCCTATTCCCCGGGCTCCGGTCCCGGCCCCGGCACCGCGCAGACCGAGTCCCGTGGTTTCTCGGGCTCCGACGCCCGGAATCCCGGCAGACGGACAGCCCGAGTGCGTCGTCTGCCTTGCCAATCAGCGCACCCACGTCGCCTTTCCTTGCGGGCACCTTGCCGTTTGCGGGCCGTGCGCAGCGCAAGTTCGCGACCAGTGCCCCGTGTGCATGGGCCATGCGCATTTTACTCGCTTGTTCCATCCGTAGGACCGGCGGCGTCGTTGGGAGGACCGTAACAACACGATACGGGAAATCTCGAATGTGTGGCATCTTCAGCATTGTTTCCACGGCTTTCTGGTCACAGAAAATTTCGAGGTCGCGTGTTTGCTCGCCAAACGTCCGTGTCAAGACAATGCATGCTTGGCCTTTGCCCAGCTTGCGACGTTCTTCGCCGGTCTTCATGGGGTGGAAGTGGTCTGCCATGGAGAGAAGTGTTTGTGCCTAACGGCGACAGATGTTGTCCCAGCAGAAGACAATCGACTCGCGCGCCCCTCCCATAAACTTTACGCAAGCAATCCGTTTGGCTTCCATTCCTTCAAGAGAGAGGTTGCATACAAATATGCAAATGTCAGAAGAGTGCCTTTCTGGAATGAAATGAGATAACGGAACATTTTGTCTGGCGTCCACTCCGTTTGAGACATTTCCCACCCAAGAATCAGAATACCGAGCAGGCACAAATACCCTGCTATGAACGGGCCTACGGGGCTGCAAGGATCGGTCTTGGTGCAAGCCAATAGCCAATAGGTCATGGCAAACGAAAAGCCTGCCATGCTCATCATGTTTCACTTTTGAGCGAGGTGTGCGCCCGCAGAGCCGAGGAGGACAACGGCGCCCATGCCCACGACTCCAGCGCCAAAATGCCGCGCGCGCAGAGTGACGGCCCGGGCCAACGTCTGGCGCACCAGACCAAAGCTGTGGCGATATGAGGATTCGACTTCCTCGATCACGGAAACAACGGAACATCCGGCAACAACGCCTGCAGCGGCGCCAAAAGTAGGAACAACCACGTTTCGCATGTCCTCCGCCTCCCCGGGAGACAACTTTGGGGATGCCGCAATCTCACGGAGGTAGAGAGTCGAGGAAACCAGCGAGCCAGAGACAAACGCGGCCATAGTCAAGTGTTAGAGTATGACAAAGTGGTTCGCGCCCATGACTCGGATCAGATAACAGAGCACACTGGCAGAGGGGGCTCGGATACCCCTGCAAACACGCAAAGAGCAGAGAAGCGCAACGACCTGCCGCTTAAATGCAATAGGCCAATCCAAGTGATTGGCGGGTGTCCATGGGCGCTTAATGTATTCTCTGACAGCTTGACACAGAGGCGTTTGCCTTTGAAAAACATAAGGAGGAATGTGCGAGCCGTATTGCAGAAACAGGATTGCTGCTTTTGCTGCAAACGAAAAAGTTGTCATATATGCAATCTTCTCAAAAAGATGCACAGTAAGAATGTTCAGAACACGCCGATAGTTGGGATCGGCTCCGTGTTCCAAAAGAAGTTTCACGCATTCCAAGTTTTGACAATCAAGCGCCCACCATAACGGTCTGCCCTTGATGCTTGTGATCTCTTCATCGTCTACAGATCCTGCCTCGTCAAGCAATGTCTTGATGTCGTCAATGCTTTTTCCGTTCTTAATCGCCAGACAAATGTTGGCTCCAAGCCAAACTCTTATTTTTGCCATGAGACAAGTGTTTTTACTTAGCTCGCATCCCTTCTCGCCGCCGCGGACGATCCTCGTCGTCGGTCCGGGCCACTTTGCGCGGCGGGCCCTCGCTGGGAAGCGTCTGTCCGGGAAGAATGTGCACAAACGGATGCTTGGCATCGTGCTCTTTCTTCTCGTAGCACATGCTGCAAAGATCGTAGTTCGGACAAATGAAACATTTGTAGCGAATCCCGGAGAAGCCGTATGAGCCGCATTTGTCGCAGATGATGTTGGGCTGGTGATCGGCGGCCATAGCGAGAGAAGTGTGACGCGGCAGAAAATTTACCGGAGATACCCGACCAAAACCTCGCCTGTCCGAAGAAAATACATGTCCACGCGCCCCGTGAACCCAAGTATCTTGTGCCAGAAACGGAGCTTCTCGGGTCCAAAGAACTCGTAGCGAGCCACGCGCGTTGCCTTCACGCCCGAGCCCGTCTCCTTTCCAAGAGAAATGTGATATTCCGGCTTTGGGAACTCCTCGTTCTGAGGAGAGATGATGCGAATGCAGTTGCGATCTTCGTCAAGGTATCCGAGACGGATGTAGGGGCAGTATTTCGGGCGCACCCAGACAGACTTCATTGGGAGTGGGGTGTCGCTACTTCTCTCCTTTGTTGTCATGGGCAACGAGTCAAGCAAGGTCAGGCCTCTAAAGCCGCTCACGGTTACCTTGGCGGAGTTTATTGATGAGAACAGGCCGGCCTCTGTTGCTTTGTATTTGAAAGCGGCACCGCGGAGTTTATTTGCGGATCACCCGTTGTATGGATGGTCGCCATTGACAACGGCAGCGCGCTACAACTTGGTTGACGCGGGACGAGAACTCATACATGCCGGCGGCTCTATTTCTCGTCCAGATGGCAGCGGACACACGCCCGTGTCTATGGTGGTGGAAAGAAACTCGTGGGCTTTTTTGCGGATGGTCGGTAAGTAACCCTTTGTTTGTGGAGTGAAATGCGTTTACCGGTGGCGACGAGCAAGCTTGGAGGCTCTTTTCTCTGCTGTGCGGATTTTGTCGCCTCGGGAGAAATATTGTCTTGCGGACACCGGTTGCTTTTTTTCCGGGGGCGACGATGATCCTAGTATCCTGAAATAGAACGAATCGTCGCGAGAAAGGCGCCGATTAAAAGAACAAAGCATGGGTGTTCGAGTTTGACCTCTGTGTTCATTGGGATGCGGCTGTCGTTGCGTGAGGCATTCGCATGCACTATCCCAGAGATGCGGCCCAAAGAGAATGCCGCCGGGCGTGTCCGTGACGTGGCAATATTGAATTGCGTGCAAAGAGCCGTCTGCCTTCTCGACCCACGCAGTATCTCTGTGAGAGCCTTGCATCATCGCGTCGCACCTGTGAACGATCCATTGAAAATGATCATTCCATGGGCAGCCACACGCAGCCATAATCGAGTCAAGTGTTTTACATGGACACAACCAAGAGCAGGCCCACAGTCGCCTTGAGCGTTTCGACCATCAGACTCCCGCAACCCCCCGCGAGCCACCACGACAACGGTCCGGCGATGCAGATGGCGCCAATTGCATCCGGAATGTCGCGAGGCGGATCCATGAAAACGATGTAGTATGCCCAGACGGCAACGTGCAGCCACAGCGCTAGTGCTGGGCTTATCGAGTTTGCAGCCACGTGAACAAAGACATAGAAGACAAAAGAGAGCGGCGACATCCGCGCACAAGGGCGTTGCTCTGGTTCCATGAGAGAGTCAAGTGCTTTCCCGGGCGACCCGTGTTTACGATCGGCGCTGTCTCTTAGCGGGAGGGCCATCTAGGACCATGTCCCTTTGCCACGCCGCGGGCTTCCGGGGCCGAGTCGATCTCGGTGGCTTCAGCTCGAGATCCGGCTGCCACTCGATGAATTCGGGACGGCGGTAAATGTAATAATAGCCCGTGCTCCAGCTCAGATACCTCTCAAGACCGCGTTCCCACTGGAGCAAGGTCTCCGCGGGAACGTCGAAAACGGGAGGCGCCCCCTCCGAGTAACTGTGCTCAAACTCATAAGAGCGATCCCGCCCATCAACCACGCGCCAATGATCCGTATGAGAGAAATGGATGATCTGTTTTCCGTCCAGAAACACCTTGATGTCGATGTGGTAGGATCGGTCGTCGTCGTCCGGTCTGTCATAGACGCGCTCGGACTCGCGGCGGATCTTCCCGCGGACCGTCTCCGATAGGGCGACGCGGCCTATCAGATCGCGCATCTCGGCCATTTCGCAGAACGTAGCGCCGTCACTCTCCTCCATGCGCAGGATCCCTTCCCTTTCTGCAGCGGCCTGTCTGTGCATAGCAGCTACCTCGCTCGGGAGCTGCGACGCCTTCGTATAGACGCTCCGCAAACACTCTTTCTGTTTGTGGACGGGTAAAACGTCAAACAGCAGGCTGAGGTAGATGGACTCCAGACTGTCGATGATGTCGTGCACGACGCTGTCTTCCGCCATAGAACAGAGAGAAGTGGCGGCCGTTTACTCCTCGGCAAGGGTGTCCTCAAGCTCGCCCAAGAGCGCAAGTTGCTCCAGCAGACGCTTCCGTTCTGCTCGAATCCACTTGGGCGTGCTCGTCGCGTTGTCGGGAAGCCAGCGATCCAAGATGTAGTTGGTTGCGTCAATGGTAAGCGAAATAGGTCCAGAAACGCCAGCCATGCGGCAGACGGTGACAATGACCTCCGTCGCCAAGTTTTGGCGTTGCACAGCGTCACAGTCCTTGGCTTGCTTCATCCGCTTTGCGAGACGAAGCTAAAACTCCTTGGTGTAGTAAACCAAGTCATGCACCATCATGTAATGCAGCGGGGTCACCGCCATGGCCTTCTCCACAGCAACGTCGCCGCGCGTGTTCCAAACGGAAAGCGTGTAGCTGACGCCCGTGTCGTGAATCCTCCACTGTGTGGTCTCTTTGGGATGTTCTCTGCCCACGAGGGGCAAAAGCGCCACCTTGGGATAGGGGACCACCAGACCATTCTCGTCGATCCGAGCAATCAGCGTGCCCACCGGAAAGCTGTCGCCGAGGCTGCAAAGAACCAGATCCTCGCCAAGGTAAACACGGACCATGTCAAGGAATTGCTCCTTGGTTATCTTCGTAACGTCAGCCATAGAAGGAGAGAAGTGTTTACTCGGTCCTCTGCCGCTTGCGCGGAGGCTCGTCGCTGCAGTCCTTTTGGAGCATGTCCCAGAGATCCTGAATGACTCCCACTCCTACACCGGGAATGCGTTCTCGCAGTCGCTCGTAGCAGTTCTCTTCATACAGGTCATCTCTGTCCGCGTCCACGCCAAACGTTTTCCGCAGGATCTCAATGGCCTTTGCAGAGCCAGACTGTTTCTTGGCCTTTTTGAAAATGCGACGCAACGAATGCTCGCGCGAGAATATCTCGTCATCATCGTTGCCATGAAACGCGTCTTCAATGGCTTCTTTGGAAACACCGACCACCGTGGCCTCCAACATCGCAAGCCACTCCAAGTCGCTCATTGAGAGAAGTGTTTACCATTTGTCGGCGCGTGCTTGGTCGTCATCACGGCTGTGATGCATGTGTCAAAGGAAGAAACGGGTTGTCTACGTTTTGCGCGGGCGACACTGATATTCTCGAAGTGCGACATACAAGCCAAGCACTACATCAACAGCGCCTCCCGTAAGATGCCCTCTTGCAAGTATGGCCTCATAGTTCTTCTCGTTGTCAAACAACAACACGTTGTCTGCCGCGTCTATGATGTCAAAGGTTTGCTGGAACCATAAAATGGCATCTTCGACTTTTGTTTCTTTCAGAATTGACCAGAAAATGGACGGCGCTGTCCTAGTCAATCTTGTTTCCCAAACAGACTGATGGTTCAACTCTGCGGCCATGGTTTCGGCAAGATGCGTTTGAAGAACGGGAACCCACGAAAAGGTCGCCATGGGAGGAGAGAAGTGGTAGCGCGTTATTTGGCTGCGAGCTCCTTTGAATCAAAGTAGACCGGCGCGCTCAATCACTTTGTAATGCTCCATTTCTTTGGTGCAGGCATTTGCAAAAATAGTCCTGATCTTTCAAATAGATCGATGAATTGAGTGAATTTCACTCCTTTACGGTGTTCATGCCGTGGCCGCCCGTGATCATCTCGGCGGGGATGTGGTGCGTGCTGGCAATGTAGAGCGCGTGCCACTCGCCGTCGGCAAATCCAAACTCGCTCATGCAAATGTTGGGATGATGGAACTTGGGCTTCTCCGACACCGGCATGTCAAGAAGGGTCTGCGTGATGTAGCTCATAAAGAGCGAGTGCGTGAACACCACGATCAGGTGCGTCTCGGCGTCAGAGGAACGGAACTCCTTCTCCCAGATGCCGCGCGCGGTGCGCAGCGACTTGGCCTCGTAGTCCGCAAAGTTGGCGTGCGTATCCACTCCCGCAGCAGCAACTTGCTCTTCTCCGTAGCGCTCCATGTTCACAGGTTCGGTATACGGACCGACAAAGTAGCCGTCAGAGAGGAGGAATGCAAACTCTGCGGCTGCGCGGGCGGCGCGGCTCAGCCGGCTCGACATGGTCGTGACCTTGACGTCGCGGCCACTGGCACGCATGGCAGCAACTGCGCCTGCCAGATACTCGACAACATAGTGGGTTTGCTCCCGGCCGCGCTCCGTCAGCGGCGTGTCCAAAACTTTGAGCTCCGGAAACGCGGCATCCGCGGTCTTCGTCACATCTGTGGCGCTTACGCCATTGAACTTGGTGTTAGACTCGGTCTCGCCGTGCCGGACGAGGATCAGGCGGCAGCCCTTGTCGGTGACCGCGGCATTCGCAGCTTGCGCCATGACAGAGAGAAGTGGTAGCGCTTTACTCGGCCTCCGATTGAAACTGAATGAACATGGCCTCATACGTCTTGCCGACCCGTTTTCTTTCGTATGTCTCCCATCTCTTCAGATACTCTGGAAACTCGGCCATAATGCGACTGAGCGTTTCCGGGGCCCTGTCTTCCGGCTCCTCGGCAAGACACGAGCAAATAAATCCCTTGCACGCATAGTAGATGACGGAATCGAGAACAATCTGTCTGCCCTGTTCTCTGACCCACGGCAAGATCTCGGCCGCGTCGTCCGTGTGCAGTTCGGCCGGGGGCAGTTTGCGTTCCTTGTCCAGATACATAGCCACTTCAAAGCGCTTCAGAGGCACAAAGCGCACGATGTAGGAGATCTCGCGGCGGTTGGCGTCAAGAATGCCCCAGCGCAGGCTGCTGATGCATCGATGGTGCAAATGTGAGCTCTCCATCTTGCTGAGATAGGACCACATCCGGCGGAAAAAGTCCGTGCTGTGATTGCCAGATTGAATCTCGATCTCGGCAGGCCGATCCGTGTGCTCAATGATGAACTTGACGTGGAAGCGATCCTCGGTTGCCATAGCGAGAGAAGTGTGGCTTGCCGAGACACCAAACGTGTGTCCCTCGTCTCTGTCCCGCGTTTCACTCAAATGCAAACAATCTAATCGCAGGATGACATGGAATCGTCGTCGTCATCGGGGCCATCACGTGTAGCTGTGGCCGCTGCGTCGTCATCGAAGCAGGCGGATGGATTCGTGCCCGCTGCGTCGTCATGGATAACAACCTTGGCAGGATTGAACCGGGGCGTGTTGCACTCGCAAGGCGGATCTTCTGGCTGGTGCGGGCCGTATTGAGTGCCTCCGAACGCATTGCGCACAAAGCAATACCAAACCTCGTGCTCCTGCCCGTCCGCCATTTCCATAATCGCGCGGTTTGGAAAAAGATGCGCCACCTTTGCATCGCATCTGTGCAAAACGGTCCTGCGAGGAAGATGCGCAATCCGGCATCGGCACGGCCGAGCAGAACTAGATGAAACGGCGGGTTTGCGTTCTTTCTCTGTTAAATCGTGCAGCGGCAACGTAAATGAAGAACGAGGTTCATGATCCATGATGAGAGAAGTGTTTACGTGCGCTGCTTCTTGGCTGGCGGGCCCTCGTCGTCGTGAAGGAGTCGCGGCGACGGAACGCGGCAATGTTCGACGGGCAAGTGACACGCCAATCGCAGCACGTCGTCGACCGAGGGAATGTCTATGGGCTCAAAGTCCAAGGGCTCCTTGAGATGGTGGAACACAACCTTCAGGAACAGGGGAAAGTCCGACGGCACGCCGTCATACCTCCTCATGCGCTGGATCCGCCTGTCAGCGCGGTGGCGTATGCAATAGCTGTCCGCCGAAAAGCTCCACGGCCGATACTTGGATTCGGCCACGGGAACAGTAATCATCGAAGCGGCACCAAGCGCTTTCAGTTCGCGCGCGTGCTGCTTGTATTCAAAGCATGCCGCTTGAAACAACATTTCAATCTCCAATTTCCACAACGTCCCAAGGTGTCCCTTCATCTTGTAAAGGTGCTCTGCAAAGAAAAAGAACGTCTCCGGATCGTTGAAGAACGTCACGGCCATGATGCAGAGGAGGCGCATGCACGTTCCCCGGAGTTCCATTCTCTCCAGATACTTGAACCAGACGGGGACAATGTTGAAATGAACCCATCCCTCGTGCGCCTTTCGCGCATTCTCGTTGCCGCTCATGTTGAGGAGCGTCCACATGATCGGCTCGGTCAGCGGGCGGAGCGAGGGCTCGGTCGCCAGCACGATCTTGCGCAGATTTTCTCGGCACTCGTGCTTCCAGTTCTCGCCCCAATCCTCGTTAAAAACGGCAACATGCTCGGACAGAAAATCATCCAGTCCGGGCTCCGTGTCAATAGCGTATTCCGGAGAAGCAGGTGTCTCCTTTCCCGCTGAGGACAGTCCTAGCGCCGTCGAGGAGAGCACGTGCAGCGGATTTCCAGCCATACGAGAGAAGTGTTTACCAGCTAAGGACGTCCTCCAAGTAGTTAAGTTTGTCGAGCAGTCGAGAGTAGACTCGGTTCCAGATGATCTCTTCTTCTTGATTTGCAATGTCCGTCTCAACCAAAGTGCCGTCGAGGCGGCGGTAATGTGACCACAAAGCCTTTGCCACCGCAAAGCACTGACTCGGGCCGGCAACAAGCAATCGTCTTGCGTTATCCAATGTAGTGAAACCTCCAGTTTGCATGTGTTCGTGTATCCGAAGAAATAGAGGCGGCTGCTCCTTGGCGCCCATGGTGAGAGAAGTGTTTTACTCATCGCGCTTGCGTTTTTTCGGCACAGTGGCTCTGGCGTGGGTCTCGCAATACTCGCGAATGGCGTTGGTCCACTCGTCTCTGGTGGGGCACTCGTCCGTGACTGGCTGCGAAATGGAGATGTAGTTCACAAAACGGCCGTCGTCCGAAAAGGGATGCTCAAACGCGTAATCCGCGCGAATGACGGATTTGCCGTCAATGTAAACTTGAAACGTGAGTGTCTCCTTTCTGGTATAGGAGACGCCCGATTTCTCGGAATCCACAGACTCGTCGTCGGAATCTAGGACGGACGACTTGGTTGCCAACGTCACCCGAAGACGATCATGCAACGCGAGAATGTTTGCAGAGGCGCGCACCAGAAACGCCTCCTTGAGCGCATTCTCCGCAACTTCCCGTCGCTTGGCCGCTTTCTCGTTCAGGTCGGCAAGAAACGCGGGATCGGCGATGGCATCCATGGCCTTGCTGTCCCAGCGCACGGCACGGCGGATCACGTCGTTTGCGATGAGATGCAGTCTTGCGCGTAGGACGTCAATCGGCATCGCATCAATGTGCCTCTGCTTGGCTTCAAAATCCTCAAGGTGCCACTCGGTAGCCATGTCGAGAGAGAAGTGTGTGGCGCCACCTCTCTTCTTCTATGAACTACTGGGTCTTGGTGGCGATTTTTACAGCCAGCTATGGCTTCGCTAAGATTGGATTGATTCTGGCATTCTGGTATTGCGAAACGCGATGCAGACGCCGCAGGTTGGCCGAGTCCCAAACGCCCGCTGCGAACGACGAAGAGTCGTCAAGTATTTGGAGCGACTCCTTCTCCGAATGATGGGCTGGGCGTCTGTCGTCGTTTCACGTCAATCCTTTGCCTCGCCAGAGGACATCCCGTGACGCGCATTTACGCACCCAAGGCAGGAAGTCTCGGGTGGTGGCACCTAATGTTTCGGACCGCGTAGCACATGCAGAAACACATGAAAACAGCACAAGTAAAGGCGGCCCAGAGAATGGCGTTCACAATTTTCAGCGTCATCGGAGAAAACTGGTAGGCGTCGTGCTCTCGCGCCATCTCGACAAAATCCGCGACTACCATGATGGCATAGTAGACGACGGAACAGGCCAGTCTGCACAGTTCCATAAAGAGGGCGGCGCATTGATACAAGCAGACATATATGGCAAGGAGATCCATGTTGACGGCTACGGAGAGAGAGGAGTGTCGAGTTTTTTGTCGCGACGGAAGAGAAATGTGACTCATTCACTCGGCGCGCTTGCGCTTCTTGGCCGGGGCCTCGGTCTCCGTCTCGTCTCCAAAGAACGCGCAAATGGCGTTGTTTCATTCCCGCGGAGTTGGCTTGTCAAAATCGCACGGGAAGTTAGTCTCAAACTTGGTAAAATGTTTGTCCGGGGCTTTGTTGTTAAAGAACTCGGTGCATTCCCACGCCACGTCTGCAACAATGTCGTCACCTAGAAAAATCTTGAGGCAAGCTTCAACAAACTTGCGAGCAGGGCCTGTCATCACTTGCATGATCTTCATAGACACTTGCAGCCGGTCGCCAAAGCACGCAAACTTGGGCCCTGCCATGGCAAGAAACGTTGCCTTAGCAGACGCGCACTTCTCATCGTTAATGCGTTTGACCGCAATTTCGTGTTGGTCCGCGACAGCTGACGGGCGGGCAATCCGAAATGCCGCGTATTTGCTCTCGCGAACAATCCGCTGCAACACAGTCATCGGAAGACGGCTGAATGCTGCAACCAAATCAGCGTGACTCAACAAAAGGGCCTCCTTGGTGATTGCAGCAAAATCCTCGTCGGCCCAGACAGCGGACGCATGAACAAAGGAAGGAAGATTATGGGCAGCCATGAAAGAGAGGGGTGTTTTACAGTGCCTCGTAGTCGCGGATGTGAGCGGCCAAGTAGACTGCGTAGATGTGCCACGCCGAGGCCACGACTGTCACAACCAAGGGCCAAATCAGATCAAAGGAGGACCTATCGCTGATCGCAAAAAGGGCTGCAGACATCGCAACCAAGGAAAGACAGAACAGGAGCGCAAAAATGCAAACGATCAAGGGCCAGTATTTCCATTTTCCGTCAAAAGCAACGGACCAGAGCTTGAGCGTGCCAAGGTAGAAGAGCCACAGGCCGAGTGCGCCGCAGTAGTGAACCTCGTTTGAGTAGTTCTCCGGGTGCTGGAGCGCCGTCCACGCTGCGATGCCGAGGCAGATATTGAGAACGGTCCAGACGACGGCAAAGACCCACGGCTTGGGGACGCCCGAGAGCTTCTTGTAGCGCTTGCGGCCGCGCTCGCCTGAGGACATTTGCCCATACATGAACGCATAGAGCCAGAACGCCAGCGCCAGATACTTGGTCGGGTCAATCATTGCAAGGAGGGAGAGTTTACATGTGCCCGGTCCATTCTCCTGAGGAAAGAGGGTGCGTTAAGATACAGACGGTCTTAAGAAAAAAGCAGGGGTGCAGACATCGATGCTGCGCAAAGACCAGAGAAGCGCCATCCCCGCATCGACTTTGCCCATTCGCAGAGGCTCGGACTCGATCCGCTCTAGAAAGACAAGGATGTGGCCCCAAATGGCGCTTTGTTGCACGTCCTTGATGCCATGAACCGACTGAATCACGGGGATTTTCTGGCCGGAGAGGGTGGTTGCCAAGACGCCTGTCCGGTCCCAAGTCACCGTCCCCCACTCACACTTCAGTTCGTTCATGGCAAAAGAGGCACGTGTCTCCCTCCCTCCCGCCGACTCCCTCCCCCTCTCCCTCATCTAGGGACCGCGACGGCCTTTTTTCTCAGGTTGCCGAGTTTGCGGCTCTATACGAAGAGATGAAGGCGCAAGGACAAGTGGCCCAGACGTTGGCGGGCCAGATATCTGCGGTCCTAGAAGGAAACGAGCAAGAGCTTGCGGACGCGCTTCGGACCATTCCCGATTTGGCTGTTTTGGTTGCGGATTTCACGGTTACTCAAGGCATTGTGATCCAGCACCAGCAGCAACTCTTGCAATCGGTGCGTGCGCTCTTTGCGGCGGTTCAGGTGGCTCCGAGGTCTGCAGAGGAACTCTGGGCCAAGCTAGAGCAGTAAAAGAGCTCACACTTCTCTCCTATGGGCTGCATTCCGTCGACGACGCGCATTGTTTCTGAGCAACTCGCTTCTGTCCAAACGGATTCCATTGTTCCCGAGCGACGCCCTCCTGTCCAGATCACACCCACCAAAGAGTTGCGCGCGCAACAAGCTGAATCCGCAAGACGTCTCCAGAGAACGACGTCCTTTGACTTTGACGAGGAATACGTCGAGTCGCGTGCACTTCGCGAGCAACTTGAAGCATACATCAAAACGTCCACCGAACTCACAGTAGAGCTGAACGGCTGGGCACATTACATTGCCGGTAGTTCGAAAGCCGTGGTTTGCGTGCACGTCATCAGCCACGTGAACGACGCGGCGCTTGTATTCAAACGGGCCTACGACGCACTTTTGGCCGCGCGTGATTGGTATCGCGTGCCTTTGCACGGCGATCTTCAGAAACATCTTCCTGTGATGGACAAAACGTCAAAACATCCTGTTGATGTGCTTGCACTCTTTACGCGGCAATCTGCCGCCTGACTTGCGCCATGCTGCAGCACCACACTGCCTCCTTGCTTACATGGTATCGCATCACAGGCGTTTCTGCTGTCAATCCGCACTGGACGGAAATTGCTTTTGACCACGAGCGATCGCCGCATGTGATTGCAACTGCTGTGATGCGCGACACTGGCATGCCGTTTGAACTCGTGGATCTGCTGCTGAGTGCCATCGAAACTCGGCGCGTGAACCCAGAGTCCCGACTGCCTCTGCCGGCATACGAAGAAACCGTATGTCGCTGTCGCCACAACTTGTCTTCTTCTTATGACTCGTATTCCGAATGAACGTTTACCAAAGGCACCCTAGTCTTCCATGGGGCACTCGGGCAATCGGGGGTGGTAAAGGGACCATCGGACCACGGTGGCAAGATAGGCGCTCTTGTGGCAAGCAGAAAGAAGCATCAGATCGACGAGAATGGCCCTTTTCAGCCATTTGGGTGCTTCCTCTCGGCGCACGTAGCAGGTGATGGCGTTCCAGACGAGCTCGGTGCTTTCGGCCGGGACCATTCGCGCCAGATTCGCGACAATGGCGCCCACGTCGTAGCGGCTCGGGGCGGACTCGGTCGAGTGCCGCAGCCACGTCGTGTAAAAGTGGATGCCCCGGGAAACGTCGTCGGGACGCGCGAGCCCGACTCGGAGCTCGGGATACATCTCGGAGAGGAGCGGGTGCCACGGGGAAAGGGTGGAGCATGCCGTCGGATCCGGGGATAGCGTGATCTCCTTGGCCGCGGCAAGGAGAACGTCGTAGTTCCCTGTCTCCAGTGCACACGAAATGTCAAAGAGCGCCTTCGGGTGTTTTCTCGTGTCATGAACGGACTCCAGAATCCAGAGCGGGGCACCATACCACGTTCTCCCGGGCGCGCCCAGAACAAGGACGGCACAGCCGAGGAGCGTCTCGGTTTTCCGGCTCGGAGATCTGCAATAGAACATCCACATGAGATCGTGCAATTCGTCGCGGGCAGTCTCGTCCGTTCGCTCCCGGTTGAGGGAGATACGGCGGCACAGCTCCTCCCAATCCATGAGTCAAGTGGTGGCACTTACTTCTCTCGTATGGACGAGTTGCGCGACCAGATTGAGCGGCACGGCAGGCTCTTGCAGGAGATGCTCCTAGTGCAGCGCAACTTGGAACAGAGAATGCGCAAATTGGCGCGCAGAGTTCCGTCCGACGCGTGGCTTGACAATAACTTGATTCCGAGAGAGGGCATGGTCATCTGTTCTGACTGCCTGACCCGGATGCACGCAGGCGTCCCCGTGGATGTCTATGATCCGAAGATGACGACGGCGAAGAAGCTGGTCAACTCGCGCCGCGCCGCTCTGTTCCGCGAAGAGCACGAAGTGGTCACGGGCATGCTCCGGGAGTCCCTTGCGGCGCGCAAATGCGACGTCCGCGACATGATCACCGAGAACATCCTTTGCGATTACTGCTATCGCTCCGGAAAGACGTTTGCGCACATTCGCTGGCCCCATCTCTATTTTCTCTGCGGCTACAAGATCACGAAGAAGAGACCGGCCGAGGACGCCCCTTCTCGACCGGGTAAGCGGGTCCGGTTTGCCGCGTAAAGCACCCCGCAAACTGGGCTTGCCACACTCATCTCGTCATGGATCCGCTCAAACTGATTCGCGATCTTCAGATGCGACTGGACCATGCAAACAAGGAGATTGCGGAACTGGAGCACGAGGCCATCGAGCTCAAAATCCAACTGTTGCAGAAGAATGGCTTTCCCTCAGAAACCAGTGCCGGAGCGCCGCCTTTGACGCCAAACTGGCACGAACTTCCCGAGGATGATCCTCCCGTGCCTGCCGCCCAGCCGCCCACGGAAATCCGTGTTCCCGATACCCCCGTGCCTCCGATTCTTGTCCCAGAGACGCAAATGGACTTTTCCGTGACGGTTCCTCCTCCGGTGCCTGTTGCGGTGACGCCGCTGGCGACCGAGGCCACGGCCTTTGTCTCGCGCCCCATCACGCCGGCGATTGTCGAGCCCCCTGCCCTGTCCACTCTGAACACCGGTCTTGTCAAACACATTGCCGAGTGGGCCGAGAAGACGCTGATCCCGAGCCCAACCAGCTCCATCTGCTCCTACTGTCTGGCGCGGTCCTACCTCGACAAGCGCATCACCATTTGCGATCCCAACAACACATTCGAAGAGAGAAAGACCATCCGCGAGACGCAGGAAAAGTTTCACAAGAAACACGGCAAGATCATGGCACACATGCGACCCGCCATTTTCTGTTTTGACGTGACAGCAAATTTTTCCGTCTGCTCTCGCTGCACCGTCTGCGAGCGCTCACGGGACTCGTTCCGCCACTACGCCTTCCCCTCTACCTACTTTCTCAAGGGATACACACTGAACGTCCCAATCCGAGTGGGCAAGCACAAGGCCGAGGACGAGCCTGTCGGCGCGCCACCCGCAAAGAAGATGGCACCGGAAACTGCAGTCCTGCGCCGATGCAACGCCACTGCCACGCAACAGTAAAAAACCGCATTCCCTAGAAAACAAAAGACGGGATATTTGCAGTAGTTTCGGAAAAGCGGTGCGACTATCTACCGGATCATGGAGTTGCTGAAGCGGACGACGGGACGGCACGTGGCACACACGGCAACGCACGCGGTGCGGATCAAAGTGCTGCACGCGCTCCACAAGTCCTCGGGTGGCATTGTTCTCAAGGCATCCCTTGGCAAACATTTGGTTGCGGTCAAAGTTACTACCAAATACGATGGAAGGGAAACGGACCTCATGGAGCAATGTCGCAGTTGCAAAAACATCCTTTCCGTGATCTTGTCTCTTCGCATTCACTCCTACGGCTTCCTTATTACGCGCTACGCTGCTGCCGGCTCCTTGGCAGACATTCTTACCAGATCTTCTCCTGAGGAGCAGGTGATTCTGAGTATTGCGCACCAAATCCATCAAGGCCTCTCCTATATGCACAGGAAGGGGATTGCCCACCGAGACCTCAAGCCAGACAACATTTTCGTCTACGAGAGCGGGCGAGCGGTCATTGGCGATTTCGGTCTGGCGACTCAGTTAGAGACAGATCCGCTGCACTGGATCGAGCGTCTCTGCGGGTCGCCGGTGTTCATGCCTCCCGAGATGGTCCGCGTGCTTGCCGAAGAGAAGGTGCAACCGCGCTTTCCGCCGACGCGGGACCTTTGGCCGTGGGATCCGATGAAGCACGACATGTGGTCGCTCGGGTGTCTCTATATCGAGCTTTCCGGCTGCAGCCTCTCTCCCTTGGTTGGCGACTCGGAACAGCACTCACGGGAGAAATACCAAGAGCAGCATCGGATTCAGATTCTTGCCATTGACTCGCAAATGTTCCATCCCGTGGATGCCCTCCTCCATGACGTTATTGTCTCCCTGATCTCCTTGGCGCATTTCCGTCCGACAGTCGACGGCATTTATCTACCCGTGCTCGCCAAGCAGCCCATCTCGCTCCCAGAGCTCTCGGCCGCGGCGCCCCCCGGACCCACCACCGCGTCCCTGTAAACTAAGCGCCACAGAGAGGACAAACGCACAATCCCGCCCTCCAGCACTAGTAGTGCGTGTAGGCGACGATGGTCGCATTGAAAAGCGGGACAAAGAGCGCAGGAGGGAACTGCGCCCTTTGCACGGACAGGAGGATCGTGCGTAAGATGTCCCTTAGTTCCTTTGGCAGAGAAAGGAAAACGGAGACGGAAAAGCCGTCCATTCGAATTTGCGTCATGCGTTGCTGTATTCTTTTGTAAAAAGTAGAAATGACGTCACAGGCACGCCAGTCGCCCAATCCCCTCTCGACCGCAACCAAGGCAAGATCCACATGCCGAGTCTGCACCACGTTCCACGCGTGCCCCACCAGCTTGACGTTTTTGGACCGAATCAAGTAGTTCACGATGCCAAAGTCGTCAAAGTTGCGCTCAAGCCATCCATCGTAGTTTCCGGAAAAAGAGTCCCAGAACACGTCTAGATAGATGAACATGTCCCATGGCAAGGTGCACGGTGTCTGGAGTTGAAACGTTTCCCGGCCAGCGCCCCATTGCGCCAATGCATTACAAACAATTACCGCTGCCTCTCGTTTGGTAGTGATAGCATACAGAAATAGCAATCGTGGTTTGTGTGCAATTTCGGGGCGCGCACACAGCATTCGCAGAACATCGTATGCCTCAAACTCCATCGCCGACATGGCGGAGGACACCGCATCCTCTGCCGACGTCAAAAGGCTGGCGACCATGTCTGCATTGTCTGTGCGCGCCGCAACCAGACAAAGTCGATCGGGCAGCACCTGCATTTCCGCTGCATACGCTGCAAGTTCCTTGGGCTTGCCGCGAAAAGCCCTATTCGTAGCGTCAAAGGCGACCCTGACTGCGCTTGGATAATAGACTTTGCTCAAAACAAAGTCGTGGATGTCAGGAGTGCACCACGAAAACGCGTCAAAGACAACACAGCTGCACTCGTGCGGTTTCTCGGAATAGAGGCGTTTCACCTCGGCCAGATCTCCTCTGTGGCACGCGCGCACGTATGCCTCCGCCATAGAAGAGAAGTGTGAGCCAGTTTACACGTGGCCCGCGCAGAATTCCCAAAGGCAACGTGGGCAGTAGGGACAGTCGGGCCCGTTGCATTTGCGACACGGCCTATATGCAGCGGAAAGAACACGCGGTCCTGTGTGCACGTGGCGCGTGTAGCCAACCACAATCCAGTCAAAAAGGAAACCGAGCACTGCCGTAGGGATGGCGCCCCGACGTCGTCCTGCAAACAGAATGGTCCGCAACGTCCGCTTCAGATCGACCGGAAAAGAAAGGAAGTCCGTCGTCGTAAATCCATTGACGCGCAGAGACGCCATTTCGCGCAACATGGGAAGACGGACTCTGTCGTCTACCCTGCACTCGCGCCAGTCTGCCTGTCCTCGTTTGACAGCAATCAGCGCCAGATCCGGGTCCCAACACGTGATATGCACCCAAATTTCGCCCGAAAGCGTCACGCCTTTGTTAATAACAAGATGGCGCAAAAGATCCGAATTTGAGTGGGTTGTCACAGACACCCAAGGTTGGTAGTTGCCCGCAAACGCGTTCATCTCTGTATCCATAAAACAAAAAGTCTCTAGAGTCATGCCAGTAAACATATGTGGCCAAAAGATGATAGGGGGCCCCTGATACTTGGCCCAAAGCATTCTCAAAGCAACAACGTTATTCTGCTCTGCGGCATAGACAATGTTCTTGGCCAAATGGGGTGTCATTTGCAGTTGCTCGCAGAGCAAAGACAAAATGACGAGGTAGCCAGATTGGATGGCTTGAGTGACAAGCGCGTCCAAGTCCTTGACTACAAAGGACGGGTCTGCAAGTATGGATGACGCAACCTCGACATTGTCGGTGCGCACTGCAAATTCAAGCAGCTTCTGGCGGTTCAACGGGAAAGTTGCCGCGTAGTCCACGAGTTGTTCCTTGTTTTTGGAGAAAAACTCGGTTGCGCGCAGACTGGCGTTCCTGAGTTCTACGGGGACCAAAGTGTGTCTCCCGACAAAGGCAATCATGGCCTCCGTGCACCACACGTGCAGTTCAAAAACGGTCCTCTCGCAAATAGCCGTGTGTTCATTGTAAAGGCGGTCGACCTCGTTGAAATCGTTGCGGTAGCACGCGACGATGTATTCCTTCGCAATGTCCGCCATAAAAGAGAGAGAGGTCTACGTAAAGACAAAGTGGTTGGCCGCCACAAACTCAAAAAAGCGCTGCAGCAAATGTGCGGGCCACCGACGACCGCAACGGCGTATTGCCAAAAGCAGGAATAAAATCTGCTTTTTGAATGGCGTGGGCCAATCAAAATGATTTTCGGGTGCCCATAGGCGATTCACGTATTCCTTAACTTCGGGATAGTAAACAGTGTATACACGAGGAACATGTGAACCATGACGAAGAAGAAAAAGTCTTTGTTCTGGACGCGAGACACGCCTTATCAAAATCCGGTCTCCGTGATTGACGTCGGCGCCGCGCTCGATCAGTGCAAGTGCAAAATCATACTTGCAAGTAAAGATTGCCGTGTCAACAGCCATGCCGGAATAAATTGTTGCCGTGTTGATATTTTGAACGCATTGCAAGTGCGTGTAAAATTGTTGTGCGTTGTTTGTTGTTATGGCGCCCACCACGCAATCGATATGATGTGTGTCGTCGGACATGTGCCGAGCGAGAGAGGTAGTTACACTTCACTTGCATGAGTCGCCGAAAGGGAGGAGTGCTTTTGCACGTGGTCACTTCTGTGGCAAGTCTTGCGTTCTTGGTCTACTTTTCTCGGCCCGCTACCACTATTGACACAATCCATTCGCGGGACTGGAAGAAAAAAACGCGTTCTTAAGGCCCGCGCCATAACCACTCGGCCATTCAGCCATCTGGCTGAAGTGGGGTTCGAACCCACGATACTTGCGTGCGGGATGTCTTCTGTGCGCGCACCGTTCCTCCGTCGTCCCCATAAAGCCGCACAAAGAAAAGAAGTAGGCACTTTACGGGATCAGACCATGCTATGGATCCAGAATGCAACCGCAACAAGCGACACCTGTATGCCTATAGCCACGTAGAGCACAAATATCACCGCCTTCACCGGAAACCACGGATCCAGTGTTGTCGAAACGATCTCCGCCAGACAAAACAGTATCATGATGCATACGGAAACGCACCAATAGATGCAAATCACACTGATGCCGCCATAGGTCCGCTGCTCCATGGTCCGGTAAATGTTCCATGCCAGAGATCCAAGGACACAGAAAGTCGCAAGAAAACTCACAAGAATGCATCCGCTGGATAGAGACACGAGATGCCACGTATAGGCGTTGCCACCTCGTTTCTGGTAAGCCATGTAGCTGCGCGTATCGCATGTCGGCTCCTCGTCCTGAAGACACGCCTGTGTTGCTTTGGCGTCCTCGCATCGACAAAATGGCGCCTCGCACGGCCACGTTTCCAAAGAGAAGCAGTCGTCCATAAAACGAACGCTTGCGGACAAGGCAAACACCAATGAGAACGCTGCTAGCACTGCCGCCAAAAGAAGAAAAGTAGAGCGTGCCATTAAGAGGGAAGTGTATTACTTGCCGCACACAGAGCACAAAGAAAGAGAGCAGGTGGCACATCGGGCGCATGCCGTTGCTCGAGCGCACCCGTCGCAATGAATCGTCTCGCCTGACAGGCGCAAAGTGCCATGATGCAGATCCCATGACCGCGCGACAATGATCTGATCCAGTAGCATCGTGATGAGCGCAGGGGAAAGGGGAGCGCGGCTTCGGAGCGCGATCAGCGTGGTCCGCAGCGTCTCGCGCATGCTCTTTGGAAGAACAGAGAACAGCTTCCAGTCAAATCCCCGAATCCGCATCCGGATAGTTTTGTCTCGCATGACAAGAGAGAGGGTCGGCGCCGTGTCGCACTCGCGCCAATCCGCCTGCTCGTTCTGGATCGCAAATGACGCGAGGCTGGAATCGACGTGGCTGAACCAGTTCCAAGCCTCGCCCGTAATCTTGGCCCTCTTGTGGCGGACCAGAAACGTGGTAAGTGTTTCGTTGTGGCGGCCGGGCGCAGTCCATGCATCATAGTCGAGCGGGCCAAACCTTTCGTCCAGATACTGGAAGATGTCGACTGACACAAAGAGCTCTGTCTTTGGAGTGATTTCCGCCATGATGATTTCTTTGGGCACGTCACGCTTGACCAACGTCTCGCACACGGCCTGAACAATGCCCAATTTCAGAGTCTGAACCGCCGCCATGGTTGCCGAGGATGCATGATAGACAATCGTGGGCTGGCTGCAGACGAGCAACAGCTTGTCAAGTGACCGATAGCACGAAAGCGTTTTGATGGAGACGGCAAAATCGGAAACGGCGTGTTTGTGGTCCAAAACGAGGGACACCATGGCCTCGTAGTTGCCATAGTAAACAGCGCGCGACCAAAGCGCCTGAAGGTTGGTGGGGAACATGCCAACGTAACGGGCCAGAGCCGCCCGAGTGCCGTAGCAGCCCATGGCATCAACCCATGCTCGGTGCACGGTCATGCTCGGAAACGCGGCAATCTCGAGAAGAAAGGGGTTGACGTTGGCATTGGCGCCTTGGTAGGCCTGATGAAGGAGGGATGCGCATTCCTCCGGGGAAATAGCGTAAAGGCGCTTCGCCTCGGAAACATTGTCTTCGTGGCACGCACGCACAAAGTCCGTCTGAACTGAGTTCATGAGTCAAGTGTGGGCCGCGACCTCTCCTTTCTCCGAGCCGAGGCAAAGAATTGAGACTTCCCGGTAAGACTTTGGCAGTTTGGAACCGAGCGACGGAAACGCTTGTTTGCGCGTGCACAAAAAATGTATGAACTAAAGCCCTGCAAAATCTCTCTTATTTGTATCGTTTTAGCCAAAAAGCGAACATTACTGCAAACGTGCCATTTGTAGACAGAGAACGGCTTCTAAGATTTACCTCTGTGTCATTTGTTGGCGCAAACGGACAGCCGTATACATTTGTGTAGACGGTGTGTGCGGGCAAAGCAAAGGTTGCTCTGCGACACTTCACTCAAAGTCAATGTTCATGATTCAGCTTCCTCACCCGACGCAATTGAAGATGATTTACGTGGCAGTGGCGGAGATGCCTGCCGCTTTAAGAGAGAGCACCAGAGGAACAGCGGAAGAACAACAACACAAGGTTCTAATGGTTCGCTTGGCGCCTCCTGTGACCATGCACGGGCCGGCCAAGATTGATGCCGCAAACTATGGGCTTTGCCTTAACGAGGAGTATAAGCAAGATCACGAAAGACACGCTATTAGCGTTGTTGTCGGCGCAGTGCGTTTTTTCTTGGAATGCCCGGATGAGTGTTTTGTTGTTATCTACCCAACCCACTTTCCTGCCCCGGAGACGCACGACGCTTACTCTCAGTGCGTTATGAATATGTGGCTTGAGGCAGTGCGTCTGAAACTTGAGCACAACGCCAAGCGCGCGGCTGCCGCTGCAAGTGCAAGCTCGGGCCCGACCGAGTAAAGCTTTGCTATGGCCGTGTTTTTGC
>Ga0075160_10000504_pt1 | contig 24635 bp, 25 predicted proteins | sample JI91814C2DNA_FD_70969 | JGI IMG/M metagenome (GOLD analysis project Ga0075160, IMG submission 70969) | Wastewater effluent complex algal communities from Wisconsin, to seasonally profile nutrient transformation and Carbon sequestration -... | ecosystem: Engineered > WWTP > Effluent > Algae... | reverse complement strand
CCCCCTCCTCCCAATCACCCACTCCCATGTCCCACCAAACGCCATCAACCCCGCACTTTCCCGAGCCTCACGCCCTGACGAAGCCGCAGAAGGTGTATCTGTGGCTGGCGGCGGTGAATGTGACGGCGTTGCTCCTCGCGAACATCGTGGGCGTGAAGTTGTTTCACTTCGATGTGACGCTGCTGGGCTACACGATCCCCGTCGAGCACACGGTCGGGATGCTGCCGTTCCCGATCACGTTTCTGCTGACCGATCTGCTCAACGAGTACTTTGGAAAACGGGCGACGCGGCGGGTGATGTACGTCTCGTTCTCGATGGCGGTGCTGGCGTGGCTGCTGATCGCGCTCTCGCGCGAGTTTCCGACGATGGAGGGGATCCCCGGCACGGCGACGCACGCGGCGTATGAGAACGTGTTTGGTGCGGCCGCACTGATGTACCTCGCGTCGATCATCGCGTTCTTTGTGGGTTCGCTGATCGACATCGCGGTCTTCGGCGCGTTCAAGCGGCTGACGAAGGGGAAGATGGTGTGGCTGCGTGCGACGGGGAGCACGATCGTGTCGCAGGTCTTTGACAGCCTCGTGATCACGTTTGTCTTCTTCCAGGTCCTGCAGCGCGTGAGCGGGAACGACGCACCGACGATCGAGTGGACGCTGAAGACGGCCGCGACGGGGTACATCCTGAAGTTCGTGATCGCGGTGGTGATGACGCCGGTGATTTACGCGGGGCGGTGGGTGCTGCGGCGCTGGTTTGGATTGGTGCCGATGGCGGCGGAGTGAGGCATGAAACTCGACGAACTTCTTCGCCGCCATGATGTGTGCTTCTTCTGCGGCTACACCATTGGCATCGCGGGGCAGACGAAGTGTCCGGAGTGCGGGAAGGGGCGGCCGACGGCGGCTGAGGTGGCGAGGCTTCGGCGGCCGGTGAAGATTGGCCGGTTTCTTGTGGTCCTCACCCTCGTTGCGTTGGTCGGCCTGATCGGCTGGAGGGCGTACTACGCGTACAAGAGCGGCAAAGGTTCGATGGCCGTGGGCGTGCTCGAGTGCGGCATGACGACCGTGCTCGTGCTCGCGTTGTTGTCGCCGTGGTGGAACATGGTGCAGCACGCCCGATTGCTGTTCTGCGATCGTGGACGACGGCTCTTCGTTGCTGCCTATCCGTTGCTGGTGCTCGGAATCTTGGGCGCTGCGGGGGCGTGGGTCGTGGGCGGAACACTGTTCAGGAACACTGTTCCATAATTGATCGGGCTTGGTTTCAGGTTGTCGCGTCTGCCGTCTTCAGGCAGCCACTTCGCCTCTTTGTCTCTTCGGAACTATCGCCGTCCGCAGGACCGTCTCTTGTTTCCCTATGCCGCGATCTTCGCGACGGCGTTGGATTGGATGGTCACCCTCCCCAACTGCACCATCGCCTGCGCCGCCGTTTCGCTCTCGCGTTGCAGGCGGCGGGCGCGGATCTGGTAGCGAACGGAGCGTGTGCCGAAGGGGATCGCGTCGTCGATGAACTCTTTGCCGCCGACGACGTCGAGGAGCGTTTCGTGTGGATTGCCGTCGAGGGCGCGGCTGATGGCGTAGACGGTGCCGGTGAGGCCGCGCGGCTGGCGGGCCTTCCACGTGACGACGATGCTGCCGGACGCGTCGACGCGGGCGTGCGCGCTCGTGGGCGCATTGGGCGCGGGGGCCTTGCTGCGGCGCGACGGGGGCGTGAGCCCTGCGAGCGGCCAGAGAGATTCGTTCTGCGTCGTCGCGATCTGCCCCTTGATGAGCATGATGAGGTCGCTCGCCTTGTCCTTGACCTGCGAGAGCGCGAGGTTCTGCGCCCGCGTCGCGCCCTCGGCGGCCATGCGCATGAAACTCGCCTTGCGCACGGCGTCCTTGGTGACGTCGATCATCGCGGCGAACTCGTCGTACTGGGCCTGGCTGATCCCCAGCGCGGCGAGGTGGTCTTCCCACTGCGTCTGGTGCGAGGTCAGCCAACCAAGAAGTGCGGCGTGCGTGGAGTTGGGGATGTTTGGCATGGGATCTCCGAGGGAAGAAGAGACGGTCCTGCGGACGGCGATAGTTCCGAAGAGACGGAGAGACGAAGTGAAGAGAAGAGAAGAGAAAACGTGAAAGAGCGAGGGGGAGAGGGGGAGAGTGGGCGAGGGGGTGAAAGAGAAAAGGACGACCGAGAACGCACACGTTGCATCGGCGTGGCGCGGGGGTGGCTTTGCTTCGTGGCACGTTATTGGGTCGATGCGTGAGGGAATCACCGAACAATGGCAGGACAACGGGCCTCTGCGCGGGCGTTTCGCGCAGAGCGTGCGCGACGGCGCGGAGCCGTGGAGGCGTTTCATGGCCTCGTGAAGGCCTTCCGAGGTCCCGTGGCGTTCCGAAATGGCTCTCAAACGTCGCACCTGTCATCGCAAGTACCGCGTTTGTCGCTGCAAGAACGGCGTTTTTGTTGACAAATGCCGCATTTGTCGACAACAACGCGGCGTTTGAAGACGACTGTGTTGCGTTTGAAGGGAACAGGACCACGCTTGAAGACAAGAGGGCCGCGTTTGTCACGCCAAGCGCGGGGGTTGTCTTCTCACATGCGGCGGTTGACGTGCCAAGCGCGACGCGGAAGCGGCCACGCGCGGCGATTGCGATGGAACGCACGACGCGGGGAAGGCCGTACGATCCTGCATGCCCTCCCCGCGCCGCACATCACGGCTGTTTCGCTGCACGAAGTGGGCGTGCACGATCCTCGTGGGTGTGATGGTCGTGGCGTGGGTGGGGAGCGCGTGGATCGGCTTTCGTTGGAATCATCGCGCTGCCTCATATGAATGCGGTTTGGCCGCCTATCGACATGTCTCAAGACTCTGGTTTAGGTCACCAGCGTTGTTCACCGGGGCAGAGAACGGATTCAACTGGTTCAAACAGTCAAGTGTGTACCAAGTTCCCAAGAGCGAACGACGGCTCATCATCTATCGAGTTCCGCCCGATGAGATCCGCTGCTCCATTCCTCACTGGCTCCCCACGCTCCTCTTCGCCGTGCCTGCGGCGTGGATGTGGCGTGTGGACGTGAAGCGGCGGTCGGTGACAGAGGGATGTTGCGCGAAGTGCGGCTACTCGCTCGTCGGCACGCCCGCGGAGAGGCCGTGCCCGGAGTGTGGGACCAGTGTCGCCCCGAAGCCAGAGCGAGTGTGATCTTGCGGCGGGGGCGGGCGTGATGTATGCTCGGGCGAAGGAGGGTCTATGCCTTCATATCTAGTGACGGTTGGTCATAGGTGGGGCAGGAAGACGTCGATCCCCGTTGTCGGCGATTCGCCGGAGGGCGCGAAGCGAACGTGCGAACGCGCGGGGCTCGAAGTGATGTTGGTCGACCATCGCCCAATCGACGTGCCCGACCCGGTCGGTGCCGACCCCGTTGCACAGTTGCAGGATGAGGTGCGCCAGACGCGGGCGCTACTCGAAGTGATGTCGGTCGAACTTCGCGATCGCACGGGCGTGTGGACGGTGCTTCAGGGTTGCATGCTCACGGCGTTGCTGGTGTTTGTGCTGATGGCCGTGTTCAACCAGCGGTAGCGTGCGGCTGTGGCGTTCACCGCTTTCGGCGTGACGCGAGCAGGCCCGCGATGGCGATCGGGGCGAGTGTGGTTGGCGTGGGGATCTCGTAGGACAGGTCGTCCCAGCCGATGCCGTTGCCGCCGGCCGAGGAATCGATGAAGCCCACGCCGCCGGGGCCGCGGATCTCGACGCGGGTGAGCGCGCCGTAGGAACTGAGGTCGATGAACTGGTTCCCGTAGCCGAAGGTGTTGGGCGCGGCGGCGAGGCCGATCAGGTTGTGCGTGGCGATGAGGCTCGCGCCGTTGTAAAGGAAGAACGTCGCGACTGTGCCGTACTCGTTGGGCTCGACGGCCCACAGGGAGACGTTGGTCACGGGCGCGGCGAAGTCGATGAAGACGTTCTGGATGCAGTCCATCTCGCTGCCGATGGGCGCGGTGCAGAGGAAGTATGGGTAGGAGACGGGCGTGCCGCCCATGGTGTACGTGCCGAAGCCGGGGTCGGAGGAGAAGGTGACGCCGGGGTATTGGTTGGTGACCTGCACGCCGCCGGCGAGGTTGTCGAAGTTGATGAGCGTGGCGTGGGCGCCGGAGCACGCGGCGGCGATGGCCGCACAGGCGAGGGGGAAACGCATGGATGACTCCTGTCTCTTTGATCTCTCGTGGGTCTTTCGACCGGGAAACTCAGTCTGGGCTCTGTGGGCACGCTAACCGAGGGTACGGGATTTGTCAATGGGGCTGCGGAGGATTGGGGAGCGGCTGGCCGCATTCGGGGCAGATGGGAGAAGCACCGCGCCCAACGCCGCGCGGGTAGCGGCAGCGTGGGCAGACGTGCGGATCGCGGCGGCGTCGGGTGGCGAGGAGGGTCCAGATAGAAGGGATGCCGAACGCGAGGATGAAGGGCCAGAGAGGGCCGACGAAAATGTGGAACCCTCTAGTTGCCGCAGTGGTCCTGCGAGCGGGGGCCGTACGAGCAGTACCCATGCGACTGACCATGAGGTCACCGGACAGATCGATGTGCTCGAAAGTCGTTTGCTTCTCCCAGAATAGCGACGAATTGCGATGGACTTCGATTGACCATTGCCACGTCTTGTACGTCCAAGGCCAAACGGTTGCAAACCGGCCAGACCGGATCCGCACGCCAAGCAGTTTGTCATTCAGCAGCGCCACTTCCCACCACGCGCTTCCCACACACGCCACCATCAACACCGACGCCAACGCGACCCCGCACCACGCGGAGGCGCGGGCGAACGATCGGCGGCGAGATGTGCGGTGCTTGGTCATGGAAGTGTCTTACCGCATTCGGTGCAGACGGGTGACGAGCCGCGTGGATAGCGGCAGTGTGGGCAGACGTCATCTGCGGGCTTGCGTTCGTGCGTCAGTGCCCACGCCGCGCCGGTGGCGAGGAAGAAAGGCCAGAGGGGGATGAGGGTGAGGTAGCCGTACATGCGGCTGATGACGCGGGACCACTCGAAGTGGCCGTTGACGCCGAGGACTCCCGCGTTGCGGCGGTTTCGCGCGGGGCGCATTTGGTAATCCCACGAAGTCATGTAGGTGCCTTCGTCGAAATACGCGCGGCCGCGGGTGAGGCCAACGGCGAAGCCCCACGGCGTCTTGATCTCGACGAGGTAGAACGTGCTGGTGCTCCATGCGAAGACAAGGAGCAGCGTCAGCAGAGCCCAGAGGCGGCAACGCGTGGCCTTGCTCATGAGGCGGGCCTCCCGGCTGCGCTTGGGTTGTCGGACAAACTGGGTTTGCCGCACGAACTGGGCTTGCCGCATTCGGGGCAGATGATGGTGTTGTTGGTGGGGACTGCGCCCGCGAGGCTGTAGCCGCAGGAGAGGCAGAGGTTGAGGCTGATGCGGCGGCGACGTCGGAGGGTGGTGAAGGCGGCGAAGGGGAGAAAGAGGAGCGCGGCGTAGAAGAGGGTGTTGATGGTGAAGCCGAGGGGGAGGGGGACGAGGGGGTAGATGTGCTCCGGCCTGTTGACGTTGATCGATGTCCTCAAGAGTGGCCAGCGGTCGGGTGCCAATGGCCATCCGCCTCGCCAACCGGGAATCGGTTCCGCAAAGTACCACTGGCCCGCGAGTTCTTGCTGCATCGAAGCGAATGGCCAGCCCCAACGAACGTATGAGTATTCGACAGAGTCGTAGTCGGGGATCGACATGACCATTCGCGAATACCTAAGGCGCACCAAGCACCACGACCGTTCGACTGACAGGCAGTACGTTGGAAATGCGGTGGGACGCTCCTGAAAGTAGAGCACGTCGGACACTTCGTCTGGTAGTGTCTTGAACTCGACTTGATTGAGGTCTCCGTCGCCGGAATCGCCGTCCACACATTGCGCGGCGCCCCACGCGACGAAGACGTTTGCCACCGCACCGAGCAGGAGAAAGAGGAGGATGCGGCGCGGGCGGAGCATGTGCACAGCATACCAGACACCGCCGGATCAGGTTCACGGTCAGGTTCAGGCTGATGGCTTGCCGCATTCGGGGCAGATGATTGTGCCGTTGGTCGGCACCGCGCCCGCGAGGTTGTAGCCGCAGGAGGAGCAGAGGTTGCGGCGGATGCGACGGCGGCGGCGGAGGGTGGTGAAGGTGGCAATGGGAAGCCAGAGGAGAAACGCATAGAAAACAGTGTTGACAACGAAACCCCATGGAACTGGCGATAGCGGATACACAACTTCTTGTGGTTGCGACAGCCGGTCAATTGCGTTGGGTATCGAAACAACGAAAGCCGCGGCCACTCTGGACGACATGATCGGCCAGCCGCCTCTCCAGCCCGGCACGCGCCAGCTCTCAGTCCACACATTTCTTACTGGGTCGTGTTCGCCACGCGACGCGTGCTGCATCGACCGCATGGGCAGGCCGAATGCATGTGTTTCGTGAGTTCGACAAGCAGGGGGTTGCACGCCCTCCTTGAGTCGGGACGCGATCAACATGGAGGGCATCGCGTACGCCGTGCGGGTGGTGCCGAACGTTGAGAGCACTGTCTCCCGGAATGATGACGTGCCAACTGGGACCCACTGTTTGACGAACGACGGCTCTCCAACCCAATCGATCGCCGCAGCCGGGACGATACTCACATCCCGTCCAGTAATGGACTGAACTTCGTTCCAGTTGGGCCCAGACACCCATCGCGCGCACGCCCACGCGACGAGGACGTTTACCACCGCGCCGAACAGGAGGAAGAGGAGGATGCGGCGGAAGCGGGGCATTTGTACAGCATACCAGACGCGGCCCGTCGAGGTTCAGGCTTGGATGCTGACTGATGACTTCCCGCATTCGGGGCAGGTGATGGTGTTGTTGGTGGGAATTGCGCCCGCGAGGCTGTAGCCGCAGGAGGGGCAGAGGTTGCGGCGGATACGACGGCGACGGCGGAGGGTGGTGAAGGTGGCGAAGGGAAGAAAGAGGAGAGCGGCGTAGAAGAGGGTGTTGAGGGTGAAGCCGAGGGGGAGGGGAACGAGGGGGTAGACGTGCTTCGGCGGCGTGCTTCTGTTCCGATTCAACGACAACGGCCATCGACTCGGCGATAACGGCCAGCCCCCTCGCCAGCCGGGCACCTGCTCCGGCCACCAAGTATCGCCGGCGACTTCGTACTGCATTGAGACCATGGGCCAACCAAACTGCAGATAGGAGTACTCGATGAAGTACGGGTCTGGATTGACAGAAAACACACTGCAAACAAACCTGTGTTGCACATTGCACGCTGAACGACCGACCTCCACGTAGTAGGACACGCGGTTGTACTGTTCCTCGGGGGTGAACAGCACATCAGCGGCGACCCTCGGAATCGCGTCCAAAGCCACTTTCGTCCCAAGGGTCCTCATACCTCCACGAGGTCCCCACCTCGCACATGCCAACGCCACCAGCAAGTTCGCCACCGCGCCAAGCAGGAGAAAGAGGAGGATGCGGCGGAGACGGGGCATGGAGGCAGGATATCAGAGGAGTGACAAAGAGGAAGAGAAGACCCTCGCTTGCGCGTCGGGCTCGTAGAGGCACAAGACTGTTGGGGGCTGGAAGCCCCCAACCCCGCAAGGCGAATCGCTAGTGCATCCCGCTGCCCGCGCTAAGGTGCTTCGCGAGTTCGCCGACGACTGCTTTCGCGTCGCCGAAGAGCATGCGGGTTTTGTCGAGGAAGTAGAGTTGGTTGTCGATGCCCGCGAAGCCGGGGTTCTTGCTGCGCTTGATGGCGTAGACGGCCTTGGCCTTGTCGGCGTCGATGATGGGCATGCCGAAGATGGGGCTGGATTTGTCGGCGCGTGCGGCGGGGTTCACGACGTCATTGGCGCCGATGACGAGGCAGACGTCGCACTGGGGCATCTCGGGATTGATCTCGTCCATCTCGACGAGGTCGGTGTAGGGAATCTCGGCCTCGGCCAAGAGAACGTTCATGTGCCCGGGCATGCGGCCCGCGACGGGGTGGATCGCGAACTTGACGGTGACGCCCTTTTTCTTGAGCGCGTCGTACAACTCGCGGGTCTTGTGCTGGGCCTGGGCGACGGCCATGCCGTAGCCGGGGACGATGACGACCAGTTGCGCCTCGCTGAGCATGACGGCGGCGTCTTCGGTCGATTCGCTCTTGTACTGCTGTGCCTCGCCCGCCGCGTCGGACTTGGTGGAGGCCTGGCCGAACGCGCCGAAGAGGACGTTCGTGAACGAGCGGTTCATGGCCTTGCACATGATGATGGAGAGGATGAGGCCTGAGGAGCCGTCGAGCGCACCCGCGACGATCAGGAGTTTGTTGTCGAGGACGAAGCCCATCGCGACTGCGGCGAGGCCTGCATAGGCGTTGAGGATGGCGATGACGGTGGGCATGTCGGCGCCGCCGATGGGCATGACGAGCATCCAGCCGAAGTTGAGCGCGATGACGATGACCGCGATGAAGAGCCACGGGGCGTGGTCGGCGGTCGGATTGGCCATGAGGAGCGCGCCCATGATGAGGACGGCGCAGAAGGCAAGGAGGTTGACGAGGTTCTGACCCTTGTAGACCCACGGGCGCTGCGGGATCCACTTGAGTTCCTGGAGTTTGCCCGCGGCGATGAGGGAGCCTGTGAAGGTCAGGAACCCAAGCAGGACTTCGACGAGGATCGCGAGGACGCGGAACTTGGTGAGCATTGCTGGCTCGTCGTGGAGCCAATAGAAGTACTTTGCTGTGCCGACAAGACCCGCGGCGAGGCCGCCGAAGGCATGTGACAAGGCAGTACGCTGCGGGACGGCGGTGAGTTTGACGTGGCTGAGCCAGATGCCGGGGCCAAAGGCGAGGGCGATTGGAATGATGATCCAGAGGTGCTCGGTGACTTCGGGCTTGGCCCAAGTGGCGAGGATGGCAACGGACATGCCCAGGACGCCCGCGTAGACGCCGCGGCGTGCGGTCTTGGGATCGCCCATCCAGTGCAGCGAGAAGATGAACATCGCGGCACCGACGAGGTAGGCAAGTTCGATGAGGATGGGGATGATGGGTGGCATCAGGCCTTTCCTCCTGCGGCGTGTTCAGCGACCTTGCTGGTTTGTGCGGCGGACTTCTCGTTCGCTTTGTCCTTGAACATCTTGAGCATGCGGTCGGTGATGAGGAAGCCGCTGACGATGTTGGTCATGGAGGCGAAGAGGGCGACGGCGCCCATGACGCGGATCCAGATCGGGTAGTCCTTGCCACCGGCGACGATGATCGCCCCCACCACTGCGATGGCGGAGATGGCGTTGGTCAGTGACATCAGCGGCGTGTGGAGCAAGCGAGAGACACGACGGATCACGCCCATGCCGATGAAACTGGCGAGCATGAAGACGAAGAGGGTGGTGACGAAGTCGATGCCGGTGGAGTGGGCGTGCGCGGGCGGTGCGGGAGCCGGATCTGCGGGAGCGACTTCGCTGGTGGCTTGTGGCATGTGGAGTCCTTGTGTCTTTGGAGTTGGGGGCTTCTAGCCCCCAGCCTTTCATCAACCAATCAACTCTTTGGTCTTCGCGTGGAGCACTTCGCCATTGTGCGTGATGGTCGCGCCCTTCATGATGTCGTCGTTGAGGTCGAGCGTGATGGTCTTGTCCTTGGTAAAGGCAAGGATAAAGTTGGTGAGGTTGCGCGACCAGAGGACACTGGCGTGGGTGGCCATGCCGCTGGGGACGTCGAGGGGCGCGAGGATGGTGACGCCGTTGTGGTTGACGGTGGAGCCGGGCTTGGACAGGTCGCAGTTGCCCCCGCCGTCGGCGGCGAGGTCGACGATGACGGAGCCGGGTTTCATGCGTTCGACGATCTCGGCGGAGATGAGTTTGGGAGCGAAGACGCCGCCGATGAGGGCGGTAGTAATGACGACGTCGGACTGGGCACACTGGTCCGCGAGCATGCGCTTCTGGCGGCGTTTGTCTTCTTCTGAGAGTTCCTTGGCGTATCCGCCGCCCGCTGCGGCCGAGGCCTGCATCTCGATGCCGACGTACTTGGCGCCCACGCTCTCGATTTGTTCTTTGACCTCAGGGCGGACATCGGTCGCGAAGACGGAGGCACCGAGACGGCGGGCGGTGGCGATCGCCTGAAGGCCTGCAACGCCCGCGCCGATGACGAAGACCTTGGCGGGGTGGACGGTGCCGGCGGCGGTCATGAGCATGGGGAAATACTTGCCCAGTTCGAGGGCTCCCATGAGGACGCCGCGATAGCCGGAGATGTTGGCCATGGAGGAGAGGGTGTCCATCGCCTGGGCGCGCGTGGTGCGCGGGATGGCGTCGGTGGAGAAGGCGGTGACTTTCTTGTGGGCGAGAGCGCGGACGCTGTCGAGGTTGCGCGTGGGCATGAGGGAGGTGAGGAGCATGGCGCCCTCGCGCAACATGTTCACTTCCGCGACGGTTGGTGCCGCGACTTTGAGGACGAGATCGGCGCTGAGAGCGTCGGCGGCTGAGGAGGCGATCGTTGCACCGGCTTCGGTGTATTGAGAGTCTGAAAACCCTGCGCGTTCGCCCGCACCGGATTGGACCGTGATCGCGTGGCCCGCGCCGACGATTTTCTTGACCGATTCCGGCACGAGGGCGACACGGGTCAGGCCTTCGCGAGTTTCGGCTGGGATTCCTATGTTCATGCACGCGCTCCGGGTCGCAGTTGCTGGGCGAAGTTGCCCGATCGCGCCACGGCGAGCGACGCGTCGGCTTCTCGAAATGTGAACCTCAGTGTACTATGCGGGGGAGAACGCCGCACTCTGCCAGTTTTGCAGTTGACATGACGTGGGCAAGGCTTGGGCGCACGGTGGGCATGAAAAAGCCCACCTGAAAGTGGGCGTTCAAAAGCGTGCTCGGCGGGAGTCGAACCTGCAACCTTCGGCTTCGGAGGCCGACGCTCTATCCAGTTGAGCTACGAGCACAAACGACAAGTTGTCTGCGTTGATGCTACGGGGCCTGAAGGCCTGGGACAACGCGGACTGGAACCGGAGGACTTGGGCCGCCGGCTTTAGGAAACGATCGAGCCTGGCGCGATGGCGGCCTTTGGCCCCAGGACGATCACATTGCGCTGAACGCCTGCGGCGGCGTCTTTGGGAACGTCACTCGCGGCGAGGAGCATGCCACGGGACTCTTCGCCTCGGAGCATGCGCGGGGCGAGGTTGGCAACGATGATGATCTGCTGCCCGACGAGTTGCTCCGGGGTGTAGTGCTCGCGGATGCCGGCGCAGATTTGGCGGGGCGTGCCGCTGCCGTCGTCGAGTTTGAGTTTCCAGAGTCGGTCGGCGGAAGGATGCGCCTCGCAGGAAAGGACGGTGGCGACGCGGAGATCGACCTTAGCGAACTCGTCGAAGGTGATCATGGGCTTGGGCTCAGCGCCCGGAGGCGTAGGAACGGGAGCGGGGGCAGGGCTTGCTGGTGGTGTGGTCATGATTGGCTCTCTTGTGTGTGGAGGGCAGTGTAGGAGGCGATGCGTTACGGGTGTGATCGCTCACGACCCCGCGGGCGGCTCCTTTGACTCAGGAGTTTCAGGCTGAGGCTGGTCCTTGTCAGCGTCGGCCTTGGGATCTGGCTTGGGCGGGGGCTTGGGCGCGTTGGGATCGGCGATCCAGGAACCGTTGCGCCAGAGGATGAGCGACGAATCGACGCCAAACTGCAAGCCGACGCGATTGGGATCTGGCTCGACCAGGGGGAGCCCGCCATCCATGCCCATCTGGGAGGCCCAAGAGCGTTGGCTTCCTTGGAGGAGCCACGCATCGAAGCGCAACTGGGCGAGCAACTGGGATGACGAGATCTGAGGACCAAGATGGCCCGAGCACACGGGGCAGATCTGATACTCGACGACGCCCTGCGTGGCGCGCCGGACAACGCGTTCATTGCGACACTCGGGGCAAGGCCAACGGCCTGCTTCTCGGCGGACGGTGTACGTGCCAAGGTCCCAACCAGACTTTGAGAGGAGCGTGTCGTATCGCTCAAGAAGTGAACTGACATCTGGATCTTCGAGGAGGCGTCGTGCGCGGAGGCCTTCGCCCGCGCGGATGTCGCCGAGGAGCACGGCGAATCGATAGGCACCCGAGTCGCTTGTCGTGATCTCAGGCACGTCGACCCAGCCGGGCGGCGATTGCCTTGGATCGAGCGAACGGGCAAGGCTTGTCAGGAACTGCTTGTCTCGCGCGGTGCCAGCAACGCTCGCAAGACCCAGGCACGCAGAGGCGGCGACCTCGCGGCCTTCGGGCTTGAGTCTCGCGATCTCGTACGCGAGGACGAAGAGACGGGTCGCGACGCGGCGGCGGGCCGGGTCGGATTCTGAGCCGTCGGCGATGTCTTCGGCAAGGAGGAAGTAGGCTTCGGGCTGAGCCGGGGAGAGCGTGGAGAGTCGCGCGGCGTGTTGGCGCTCGATCGCGCGTTCCTGCTGCTGAAGGGGCGAAAGCGACGGGCGTGGCGCGGTGGAGGCGGGCGTCGGCGGGACAAGTGCAGGCGCGCGAGTTTGGAACCCGAACGAAGCGGTCGCGATTACGCACAACAACGAGCAGGTGAGGAGGCAGCGAAGAAGGGGCGTTGGAGTCACGAGGCCTCTCCCTTCACGCGCAGGAGCCACAACTTGAGCATGGCTCTTTCGCCCGCTTCGATCTGTTCCGTGACGTGTGCTGCGCTGCGGCGGTGGGTTGAAAACGCGTCGATGATCTCTCGCACGGCGGGTGCACGCTGCGGCGCTTCCGCAACCACAACATACGCCAGAAGGTCCACCGCGGAGGCTTGTTCGGCGACGAACTGCTGCGGGCGCCCTTGCACTGCCTTGGCGCGGGCGATGCGTTCGAAACGGATCTGCTGGAGCGTGGTGATTTCCTTGCCGCTGGGAAGTTGACGCTTGGCCTCGTCTTCCACTGCGAGTCGCAGGTGACGAGCCGAGCGTTCGATGGGCGGGACGCTGCCGCTCTGGGAGGTCGGACTTTCTTCGTCGGCGGCGGTCTCTTCCGTGGCTTGCTGGCGTGCTGGATCTTTGCCTGCGGCGTCTGCCGCGAACTTTGCGCGGCGTTGGTATGACTCGGCGAGCGAGGTGCTCAGGCCATCGACTTTGGAAAGTTCGCCATCGCTGGAGAGCAACTCGAGGAGGCGTTCGACGAGGCTACGCCGCATGACAACCCGGAAGGTGGGATTGCGAAGGCTGACGATGCGGCCTTGAGACACTTCCGCCGCGAGTTGGGCGTTGTTCCGCGTGAGCGGCATCATCGCGCTCTCGTTGAGGAAAGCGTTGACGAAGGCGGGGCTCGAGGCATTGGCTCGCAGGACGTCCGCGGCGGCGGCGCGGATGTCATGGGGCGAGCCACGCAGGGCGTCGGCAACGATCACCGCGGCCTCGATGGAGAGCGTGGAGTCCGATGAGGGCGCGTAGGTCGAAAGCAACTGCTTTCGTTCGGGGATGCGTGTGCGCTGCGAAAGGTACTGCACGACCCAGGAGGACGACGCGGCGGGCGTGTCGAGGGAGAAATGCAATGTCGTCTGCCACGGAGGCGCCGCCGGAGCGGCGCTCGTGGATGGCTTGCTCGTAGGAGCAGATGGGCCCGCGGAGGCGTACCACGCGCTCTCGGCAACTTCGACGAGTTGGGAATACCACAAGGCGGTCGCAAGGCGATCATCCACGGTCGGAGCGGACGTTGCCCTCAATGCGGCTTCTGCGGCGTCAACAAAGGCCTGCGACACGGCATTTCGGCCTGCGCTTACGGATTCGCCCCAGGCTTCGCGGTAGCGATCGCGCATCGCGGCGCGTTCGGACTCGCCAGCGCCCGAGCCCAGAATCATGCTCGCGTCGAGCCCGGCGGAGAGGCCGCTTTGCGTTGCGGCGAGCGTGACGGCGTGGAGGTCCGAAGAACTGATATCGGGATCGATGAACCACCAGATGAGGCGAGAGCGACTCTCTTCACCATCCGTCCATGAGAAGCCCTTGGAGAGCGTGACAACGGCGTCGAAGATGGGCTTGCTTTGGTGGGGCTCACGCTCGCTGCGCAGGATCGTGTCAAGGGCCTGAAGGATGACGCGGTCCTTGCGTTGTTCGTCGAGGCCGATAGCACCGACGCACTCGAGCCACGCGGACCAGGCGTCGCCACCAGCCGCCTCGATGCGATCTTTGGGAATCAGGCGCCGTGCAATCTCGATGCACGCCGAGGTGGCTCCTCCTGCGAAGGAGGAGTCGCCCAACGACATGGTGCGGAAGAGCGAATCGCGCGACAACGCCTGGATGGGATCGACGATGTCGCCGGGGAGTTCGCGTTCGCGCGCGAGGCGGGCGATGAGCCCTGCAGAAAAGACTGCCGCACGGACCTGCGCACCTGTCCATGCGCTGGCGGCAACGTTGCTCGCACCAGCCGCACAGGCGGAGAGAGCCTCTCGGCGTGCCGCCTGATCGCCCTGAATGCGGTAGAGGTAATCGACGCACGCGACGGAGATAGCCTCCTGCACGTCCGGGGTCGCCTTAGGCCACAAGTCGCGGGCGGCGGCGATGATCTCCGCGAACTGGGCGCTTGAGGCGGGCTTAGTGCCTTCGGCCAGGGCACGCAGATCTCGAAGCAGTGCGCCGGGGTCCTTGTATGTAACCGGTACCGGACCGGTCGGTTGATCCTGCGCGGCGGGCTTGGAGTTGGCGTCGCTCGGGAACAACTCGGTTGGCTTCGTGCGATCGGGCGCGGAGTCTTCAACGACTTCCGCGGGTTGATCCCCTGCAGCGACAGTGGGCTTGGAAGAGTTCCGCATCGTGACGGTGGCAACGATGTAGATCAAGCCGCCAAGAAGCGCGAGCCCCACCACAATCACGATGAGGCCCGTCGCGATGATGCGTTTCGTGGGATCTTGTTCGTCGGGTGGCGCGGCAGGAATGGCACGGCTGGCCCTGGCTTCTCTCTCCATCTCGACGAGTTGGCTGGCGGGTCCACTCGCGGATGCGGCCGGCCTCGTGACGAAGGCCTCGATCGCGGCGAGGAAATCCTCTTGCGACACGCCGCGGCTGTGGGCGATGAGAGCGAGGCGGTGCATGCACTGCGCATTCCAGCCGCCACACATCGCCATCGTTGCGATGATGTCACCTTCCATCGCGAGCAGGCCGGGCGACATGGTTCCGGGGAGGGCCGGGGCCGATGTCGTTTCTTCCTCGTCATCGGGAGTTTCTGTCGCGGCCTGTTGGTTGGCGGCCGAACGGCTGATGCCTTCGAGCAACTGAGCAGCGGCTGCGTGGAGCGCAAGGCGCACCTCGTCGGCAGAGTGGGTCGCCGCGTCCGCGTGCGACGCGACGCGCTTGAGTTGACGCTGCAACTGCACGATGATGAGTTCCTGCGTGCAGTCTTCGGGCGCGAGCGCCAAGAGCGCGAAGGGACCACCCGCAGTCGCGGCGGGACCCAGGAACTTCTCCACGGGGCTGCGCGGTGCTTCGCCGCTCACTTGGCTCCTCCCTTCGGAGCAGGCGCAGTCGGCGCGAACGTTCGCATCTCCACTTCCAGATCAGCGATCTTCTCTCGCCACGGCTCGGGGCCCAACTTCGGATACAGGGCGCGGAACTGTTTCATGGCGAGAACCGCGGCTGCCTGATCCGTGCGCCACAGGAGGCGAAGCGACTCGTAGCGAGCCTCGTACCAATCCGCCTCGCCCTCGGGCAATGCGGCGAAGAGATACTGCCAGCACGAGAGCGCGGTCGCAAGATCCTTGGTCTCTTCGCTCATCGACGCGAGGCGACGAAGGACGGCCTCGGTCCGGCCGCCCGCTTCGACAGATTGCTTGTCGAGGCGAATCGCGAGATCGCGCATTGGCTCGTCGTTGGATGCTCTCCAGATCGCCGCGGCCGCAGCGGCAACGCTGACCCTGATCGACGCGAGCGAAGCCTCGTTTCCAGTCGGAGAGTTGTCGAGAATGGTGCGACCGTGGCGAACGACTTCTGCGGCAGAGGACGCGTCATCGGTTGAGGCGTTCCACTTCGCGAGGGCGCGGCGGTACATGAGCCGCTCGCCCGCGAGCGCGAACTCCCCTTTGTTCTGGCGCAGGCGCAGCACGCATCGCTCAATCTCGGCGGAGTCTTCCTTGGCAATCGCGAGTTGCAGGCGCCGATACGACAACTCGGCCTCGATCGAGCCGACGTCGAGCCTGTGCATCACAGCAACGGCATCGAGCAGTTGGAGGGCCGCCTCGGCGCGCTTCACGTCCGGCGCGGGGCCTGACAACAGAGCGTCAGAGAGTTGCCGGACCAGGAGCAGAACGTTCTGAGCCGCCCGGGTGCTTGTCTCGTCGGTGCCGGCGCTCGCGCGCTGGGCCTCCTGTCGAAGGACGGCTTCAGCGACGTCCGCAAATCGGATCGCGGCGAAGCCCTTGTCGGCCGCTGGGGCACGCCTGTACAGGCGATACAGGATTCGCGTGGCTTGGCGCCGTGCCGCGTCGTACAGGGGTTGCTCGGGCGCGATCGCCATCAGGATCTTGATCGCTTCCTCATCGCCAAGGAGGTCAGCCTGTGATTGGCGAAGGAGCAACTTGGCGGCGTCCTCTGTATCGGGGAACTGCTGCAAGTACAGGATCGCGAGGCGATCGCGGTCCTTAGAAGCGCTGGGCTTCCCACCATCGACGGCGCGATCCAACGCGACGATTGCGTACCAGAGAGCATCGCGACGAGCCTCGGGGGTGGTGCCTGCTTCGTGGGAACGTTGGAACTCGGCCGCGGCTTCCTCGAGGTCGCCCGCGTAGTAGAGCGCGAAGCCGCGGCGAAGACGAGCTCGTGCCAATTCCGCGGAGAACTTCGACGCGTCTGCGCTGGCGAGGGCGAGCCTGAGCAACTCGGCACCTTCGCGATATTGGTTGATGAGGGCCGTGTCTGTCGTCGGGCCCTCGGCCGCGCCAGATGTCTTCTGCACTTCGCGTGCTTTTTCGTAGATCTGGAGCCCCTGGATATAGCGCACGATGAAACCGGAATCACCGATCGGCGCGGTGCCGTAGCGGGCGACGAGGTCGAGGATCTGTGAGACCTCGCCCCGCGCGACGAGGTCGGCCATGCCCGTCTGTGCCACGCGCTCCGCGGCTTCTTTGACGGTCAGAGATAGGCCACCCGCGCGCGTAGCTTCGAGACCAAGCACGGCCGCAAGGCGCGCGTCGGCCGGGGACAGTTGCTGTGCGTCCTTGGTGAGGTCGGGCTGACGAGTACGGCGGATGAGACTCTCCGCGTCGGCCCAGCGGCTGGCGCTCGCATAGATGATCAACCTTCGCGTGAACGTCTGCGCACGCACCGCGGGATGCAGGTCATCCTGGGATTCGATCTCGTCGAGCCAGCGGATCGCTTCAACGTCGTTGCCTCGAAGGGCGAGGGTGAGAGCGGTGCCGATCGCGGCTCGGCCGACGTGCTCGTATCGCAGGAGTGACTTGGGCAACTGTGCGACCGAGGGTGGTTTGCCGGGAGTGGACTGCAGAATCCAGCCAAAGTTCTCGAGCGCTTTACTCGACTCAAACGACTCGGGCTTGGCTTTCTCCGTTTCACTTTGAGTGCCAGCACCGAGCACCGCCTGGTAATACCACGCCCAGCCGAGGTAGTACCGAGCGAGCGAGCGAACGCGGTTCGCCGTCGCGAGTTCCGCTCGCAACTTCTCGAGCACGTCGTCCGCGGCCTGACGCTCCTGACGTTCAAGACTGTCGATCCGCGTCTGCACCTGCCTTGCAATCTCCTCGAACGTGGGCGAGACGCTGCGGAAGATCCTGATGGCCTCGGCGCGTTCATCAACGCTCGCGAGGCGCAGGCGTTCCTTCTCAGCAAGTTCTTCGGCCTTGAGATACGACACCTTGGCAAGGTTGATCCGCAGTTCGAACGTCTCGCTCTCGGGGACAAGTTTGAGCAGTTCGCGTGCTTGTTCTTCGACGGCGGTCCGCTCAGATGCCGTCTTCGCCTCGCTCAGCATCGTGACGTACAGCGCACCCAGGCGTTCGGCGACTTTGAATCTCGTCTCGCCAGCAGCGTCGCGGACTCGCGCACGGAGGTGAGCCGCGAGCACGTCCCGCAGACCGAGTTGCTCAACGTACTCCTCGTAGGCGACGAGGTTTGGTTCGTCGGAGAGGTCCGGCTCATCCTGCGCAAGCGCAACACGCGACAGCGCAGCGCTCGCGAGCACGAACCATGCCACCAGAAACTCTCTCTTCCGCCCCACTGTCATCGAAAGCAAGTCTCCTTCAGTCCCCTTTGGCCTGCTGCGTCCAAGCAGCAGCGACGAGCGCTACTGCTTCTTCTCGGTCATCGGCACGTAACTGATCTTGCGAAACCCGGCATCGGTGGCTGCCTGCAGCGCCGTCGCCGCGGCGTCTACGGCGACCAAGCCCGACACCTTCACGAACACGCCCTGCTCCTTGGGCAACAGTTCGAGCACCTTCACAAGCGAGGCGCGATCTTTCAGCACGCGCTCGCCAATGCGGAACACGGCAGCACCCTCGCGCGATTCCACGAGGACGACCTGAGGCTGAAGGTTGGAACCCTTCCCGCCACGACCTTCGACGCCCAGCGCGCTCTCGAGCGCTCTCTCATCAGCGGCGAAACTGGACGAGAGCATGAAGTAGAGAAGAATGAACAGCACCACGTCGATCATGGCGATCAACTGGAGGCGGAGCGTGTGGCGACCAAGGAGGTCGCGTGAGCGTGGCTTGAACCTCATCCGCCCTCCTCCGCGTGCGTGGCGAGTTTCCACTTCTTCACGCCGATGCGAGAGAGAGACAAGATGAGCCCATTGAGGCGAGAGGCCGACGCACTTTTGTCGGCGCGAATAGTGATCTCCATCTGTTCGATAGGGCGCTTCATCCGGCGAGCGTCGGCGGAGATGACCTGGAGGAGGCGTTCCTGATCCATCTTGGTTTCGTGAAGGAGGAGCGTGCCGTCCTTGTCGAGCGCGATCGAGACTGCGAGATCACTCTCGGAAACCTCCGCCGCACCCTTCTGCACGGGCAAGTCCATCGAGCGTTCGTTGGACTTGGCGAACTGGGCGGTGAGCATGAAGAAGATGATGAGCAGCAGCACAACATCGATCATGTTGGTGAGATCGAACGTCGCTTCGGGCGTGACTTTGGGCTTGGCGAACTTCATGCCTGCCTGACCTCATTCGCAGGACGGGCGGGCATGCGTGGAGCCGCCGGGCGCTGCGCGGGGCCCGTCAGTCGCGTGGACAACTCCGCCGCCAGTCCTTCCGAGATGTCGCCGATGCGTTCGGCGATCTCGTCGATCTTGCGGCGCGAGATCGAAAACACAACAGTGCACGGAATCGCAACGATCAGGCCCAGAGCGGTCGTGACAAGGGCGAGCGACATGTAGTTGGCAAGTTCCTTAGAGCGTGCGGCACCTTCCAACTGGCTGATGGAGCCGAACGCGCCGATCATGCCGAAGACGGTGCCCAGCAGCCCGAGCATCGGGCCGACGGCGGCGATGACCGCGACCCAGTCAACGACGCGATAGAGGCGTTCGACCTCGCGCTGACCACTTTCTTCCATAGCCGAACGAAGTTCGAGCAATCCCAGTTGCGAGCGAGAGCAGCGCCGCAGCGCCCCGCCCATCATGCGTGTGAGAAAGTTGGCGTTCTCTGGGTTCTCGCAGTGGCGGATCGCGTCCGGGATCGCGCCCTCCTTCAGCATGCGAGTGAGCAGATCGATGTCGCTCTGCGGCGCCTGCTTGCTCTGGCGCAGGATCATGAACAGGTAGATCCACATCGCGATCGCGGCGACCGAGAGCGCGAGCAGTGCATACCCCGTGATGCCGCCATCGTTGAGATAGGACAGGAGCGACTTTCCTTCTTCGGTCGCCGCTGCTTTCGTCGTGGTTTCGCTTGCTTGCGCCAATACAGCCATCAGGCTCATGCTCAACTCGCCTCCTTCATCGCGCCCGAACTCCCGGCCTTTGCGCCAGGCGGACGAATGTCTCTCACCGCTTCCATGTCCAGCGCCGGATGCCCCGGCAGCGTGTCTTGAAGTTCTTTCTTGAGCCGCCACGCGCTGGCCTGCTTGGTCCCGCTCGCGTTCACCGCCGCACCCGCGAGCGCCACGCCCGCAAGATAAGGCGACGCGCCGCGCAGCCTTGCGGGCACGTGCAGCATCTGCGCCACGCCCAGCAACTGGTCCTCGGCCGCGCTCTCACGCAGGAGGCTTCGCCCCAGACCGACACGCACCCATGCTTCCATCCACTGCGCCTGTCGCTGCGTGAGGCGCTCACTCAGCAAGCGACGAGCATCTCGACGCACGTCAACAACACCAACGCGAGCCCCAACGATCTGTGCCACCAGTGCAACGCCAGGGTCGGGATGACGCAGTGGCAGGACTCCCGACTTCACCTCGCTTGCAACCCCGCACTCGAACGCGGCGGCGAGGGCATAGAGCGTGCGAATGGCGTCGACCTTTGCGGCTCCCTTGAGATTCTTCTCTAAGCCCGCTTGTGCGTCGGCGCTGCCGAACGACGCTCGCGCAAAGGCCTCGACCGACGCGACGCGCAGCCACACGGGCGGCACCGCAGGACACAACCCCGTGGTCTTGTCGATCAAGGGTGGTGCCCCGGGTGACTCGACAATCGCCAACGCTGGCGCGATCGCTCCATCACCCGCCGCACGCAACCACATGAGCCACGGCTCGACGGCGCCCGCCTGCACGCCACGATGCAGGCGGCACCGCAGCAACCCCTCGGCAATGACCAGCGTGGTTGCGCCCGTGCCTTCCTTGTATTCTGCCGCGAGCGCATCAAAGAGTGGCTCGGCGGCGACCGAGTCGCCTCGCTCGAGTCTTGTGCGGGCACGCCACGCCCGCTGCGCGAGATCGGCATACTCCTTTGCCTTGACATCGCCTCGCACTTCCGCAACGCGATCCCAACTGAGCACGGTGGTCTTGTCGTCGGCGCGAAGCGACACGCCTTCGCGATCCACGGCGACGACCGTCCCGGCGGGAGCAGTCGCGCCGCCACGCAGGCGAACAGTCACGTCCTGCGCCCACGCGGCACTTGCCAACACACAGACCATGAACGCCGTCAATCGCAAGAAACGCTCCCTAGGGGATGAAGTGGTACGTGCCGCCCGATTCCTTGGCGATCTTCTTCATGAGTTCTTCGGACGCGGCGGAGACAAAGCACAGGCAGTGGATTGGCGTCTTGACGGACTTGCTCATGTCCTTGATGAGGTCCGCGACGCTCGCATCGAACTCGCCATCGGTCATGAAGTAGATCGCGTCGGGGCGGGGCCTCATCATGAGGACTTCCTGGAAACTCGCGGATGGATCCGTGCCACCATCGGGGGTGAGAATCTCTATCGCACCCTTGGCCCACTTCTTGCTCGCGGGCGTCGAGTCACGCCACTGCACCTTTCCGCCCAGCGGAAATGACCCGCTCGAGAACGGCACCACCACAAATGACGTCCCGTCGCGCATTTCCATGATCGACGAGATCAACTCTCGCCTCAGCGTGGGCATCTTCTCACCCTCGGCCATCGAGCCCGAGATATCAACAATGAACGCAAAGCGGCTACCCCGCGCCTCAACGCCGAAGAATCCCGCGCCGCTCCCACCACCGCCACCACCAAGGCCCGAGCCAGAACTGCCGATGTCGCCGCCGCCGGAAACTGTCCCCACATCCGACACGTCACCAAACGACGACGACTCGTCGCCGCCCACGTCCGCGCTCATCAGGTCCTTCGCTTCGGGGTCGGCACCAACCGTCTCCGGAACGGAGGGCGCATTCGCATCGACGGACGCGCCTTGCAGCGCATCCAACTCCGCCTCCGAGACGACCGCCATCTCGATGTCGCCCGCCGGGCCCGGCTTCCCGCCGCTCAAACCAAACGGCATCGTGATCACGCCCATGATCATCAGCGTCGTGACATGGAACACAATCGAGATCAGGAACGCGATGATGCTGCCATTGCGGAACGCGCGCAACATCGCCTCGCCCGGGGGCGCCGGCAGTTCATCGTCTCGGTCGTTGCCGGGCATCTCACCCAGTTCACCCGCTGGTCGCGAGCGCACATTGGGCGGCATCCCGTCCTTTACTGGTTCATCCATGGCTTTGCCCGCCGATCACCCTCGCCTTGGGACTCCTTCCCAAGTGAAGAGCGTATCGGATCCCGGCCTCGATTGCACGCTGCCCCTGCCACCCTTTGACGATTCGACCCCTCCAATGGCTCGGTTCGATCCAAACGCTCCTTCGGAGGAGTATTGTTGAGTCGCCCGCCGACCACCGATCCTTTACGCAACCGACAACCCCTGCCGCCGCGAGGACCAACCCCATGCCGACCACCCAAGCCGCCCCGACCTCCCGCCAAGGCACCAAAGCCCCATACAAGCGGGTTCTCTTGAAACTGTCGGGAGAGGCGTTCTGCAAGCCGGGCGGGTTCGGGATCGAGCCAGAAGAACTGGATTCCATCGCCGCCGAGATCAAGGCCGCCGTCGCGTCGGGCGTCCAGATCGCGATCGTTGTCGGTGGCGGCAACATCATCCGCGGGGCCGAACTCGCCGCCACGGGGCACATCGAACAAGCCACCGCCGACCACATGGGCATGTTGGGCACCGTCATCAATGGGCTGGCCCTCAAGGAAAAACTCCTCGCCGTGGGCGTCGATTGCCGGGCTATGTCCGCGATCGAGATCCGAGCCGTCGCCGAGCCGTTCTTCCGTGGCCGTGCCCTCCGCCACTTGGAAAAAGGCCGCGTCGTGATCCTCGCCGCGGGCACGGGCAACCCCTTCTTCACCACCGACACCTGCGCCGCCCTCCGCGCGACCGAACTGGGGTGCGAGGTCCTGCTCAAAGCCACCAAAGTCGACGGCGTGTACACCGCCGACCCGAAGAAGGACAAGACCGCCACGCGGTACGAGACCCTCTCGTTCTCCGAAGCGCTCAGCAAGAAACTCCGCGTCATGGACATGACCGCCCTCGCGATGTGTGGCGAGCACAAACTGCCCGTCGTGGTGTTTGATTTCAAGAAGCGGGGCAACATCGCCGCTGTCGTCCGCCGCGAATCCATCGGCACCCTCCTGACGCCGAACTGACTCTCTTCGATCCCACTCCGGGCTATCGCCGTCCGCAGGACCGGAGGGGGTAGCGAGTCTTCGAGCCGGGGGAGGCTCTTCGACTTCCCTTCGGTGCATGAAGGGCTGAAGGCGTCCATGCCCTCTTTCCTCCTACCAACGTTCGTCCCCCTCGGTTGCACCTCCCCTATATTCACCCAAACCAACGGAGCCCAACCATGCTCGACCCAGACACCATCCTCCTCCAGACCGAAGAAGCGATGGAGAAAGCCGTCTCCTACCTCAAGCAGGAACTCCGCGGCATCCGCACCGGCCGGGCCCACCCCGCCCTCGTCGAGTTCATCAAGGCCGACTACTACGGCTCCATGACCGACCTCAAGTCCCTCGCAGCCATCTCCGTCCCCGAGCCGTCCCAGTTGCTCATCAAGCCCTTCGATACCGGCGCGATCTCCGCCATCAAGACCGCCATCGAGCAGTCCGGCCTGGGCCTCAATCCCATGGCCGAGGGGAAGCAACTCCGCGTCAACATCCCCGCCCTTTCGCAGGAACGCCGCCAGAAACTCATCGCGCAGTGCAAGAAGATGGGCGAGGAACAAAAGGTCTCCGTCCGTAACGCCCGCCGCGACGCCAACAAGCACTCCGACGGCCTCAACAAACAACCCGGCGCCCACTTCCCCGAAGACGAGATCGACACCCTCAAGGAAGAGATCCAGAAACTCCTCAAGAAGCACGAAGACGAGATCGACCGCCTCCTTGAATCGAAGATCAAGGAAGTGCAGGAGGTCTGAGGAAGCGAAGAAGAGACGAAGTGCGTTCCTGTCTTGGGTACCCCCACTCTCCGAGTGGGGTCTTTTCTTGGGTGGTGCAACGCTCCAATGTCCGACGCGCCGCGATCATCCTTCCTGAACACGCTGGGCTGGGGTGCCTACCTCGCCTGCTCGTGGACATGGTGCATCGGGATGTTCCTCCCCGTCCTCATGATCCGCGACTTCGGCTGGTGGTCGTTCGCCGTCTTCGCGATCCCAAACTGCCTCGGTGCGGCGGCCATGGGCAGGGTCATGAAAAAGCCCGGCACGAGCGAGGCCGTGGTCGCGGCACACGGGAGGGCGGTGAAGGCGTTCTCACTCGTGACCATGGCGTTCCAAGTTGTCTTTGTCTACATGCTGCGCAAACCAAAGAGCGACTGGTACGAGTTGGTGCCAGTTGGCGGCTTTGCGATTGGCGCGCTCTTGGGCAGCATCGCGGCTCGCAACACTCGATGGAAGCACGCTGGCTCATGGTTGTGCCTCGCGTTCTCGCTCGCGATGCTTGTCTGGTTCGTCGCCACGCGCTCCGATCCGTTCAACCTACCCACACGCCCCAACGATTGGCACGGGCTTGCGTTGCTTGCCCCCGTGTGCATCTTCGGCTTTGGCCTGTCGCCGTATCTTGATGCCACGTTCCTGCGAGCCGCCGTGACACCCGCCGCAACCGATGGCTCCGTCCCGGCTCGCTTTGCATTTGGCTTTCTCGCGTTCTTCCCGCTCATGATCGGGTACACGCTGCTCTACGCCGCATCGCTCTTTGGTGATGCACAGCCGGGCACGTTCGGCTCGGCGTACCCCGCGCTCGCTGCGATGCCCATACTGATCCACATTGGGAGTCAACTTGGCTTTACGTTCTCGGTGCACGCCGGCGCGAGGCCAGTGAACAAGACGATTTTCCCGTCGC